>Ga0233426_10000081_pt1 | contig 104204 bp, 97 predicted proteins | sample SI_118_April2016_6_FD_179875 | JGI IMG/M metagenome (GOLD analysis project Ga0233426, IMG submission 179875) | Seawater microbial communities from Saanich Inlet, British Columbia, Canada - SI_118_April2016_10_MG | ecosystem: Environmental > Aquatic > Marine > Inlet | place: Canada: British...
AATATTCTCTGCATAAAGCGAATAAGTAGAGTAGTACGGAAAGTGGTTAATATTTATCAAAAAACCAATTAATTACTGGGGAGTAGAAAAGTATGTCTTTTAATCAAATTTTTCTACAGCCTCGTTAAGTGTATCTAATTATGAGTGATCATGAAGAAAATTGGAAAAAACTAAAAGGGAAATATAAGGCAGGTATTGGTCTACTTTCTGCTGTTTCACTATTTCCATCTTTTCTTCCTACATACATAATAACAACCTACCTGGCCGGGACGTTTGGATTGCAAGATGGTATTGCATGTAATATACAAGAAGTATGTGCTAGTTGGGCAATTTCATCTGTGGTAGTTTTTGTAAGCCTTATTTTGGCTAACGTTATAATCGGCTTATATTTAACTGGCCTCTACTTAGGGTGGTCATTTAATAAATCAAAAAAAGTATTCATAAATCATGATTTTCCTGAAAACTGGTACAAAAAAAACACTTGACAAGCGACTGCGGTTCTAAAATAGATAACAGCTGTTGATGAATCGTACTACGTTTGCCCTCTCTTTCTCCACGCTTTATTCCGAATACGCTACAATATCTCATGCTTCATAACTCCAATTATCTAACCCCTTCACATACTCAGCAATGTGAACTCATCATAAAGCGCAGTCGTTTTATCACTACCGTTGGTCATGTGAACAATCGCGTAGATGCGAAGCAATTTATTCAGCAGGTGCGAGGCGAATACCTTGATGCTAGCCATCATTGTTGGGCGCACATTGTGGGTGCGCCTAGTGCTTTTGATGGAGTGGATCAAAGCGATGATGGTGAGCCTAAGGGCATAGCAGGAAAGCCCATATTAAACGTGCTGCAATATTCCGGTCTGGGAAATGTGGTACTTATTGTCACGCGTTATTTCGGTGGTGTTAAATTAGGTGCTGGCGGTTTAGTAAGGGCATATTCGCAATCCGCTAGTCAGGCTATTCAGGTGTTGGAAACGCGCGAGCATATTGTCTGTCAGACGGTGAGTTTGTTATTTTCTTATCATTTGCAAGGTAAAGTTGACTATTATTTAACGTCAAATGACATAGAGATAATAGACCAAATTTTTTCCCAGCAAGTATGTTTTGCTATCGCGGCTCCGCACAGCAAGATATCTGAACTACAGAATGATTTGAATCAGTTAGCTAATGGGGAAATAGTAATCACGTTTGAAAAGGGGTGATTTTTTCATTGGTTTTTACATAAATGTCCAAGCTACTATTCTGGTGGTTTTATTGCCTTGCTTCATATCTATTTCGCGTATGTCCGTTGCGCCCTGTTTGTTAATTAATTTTTTTGCAGGTTTTACATTATCAATCTTCGATACGAGGCTGGTGAACCAGCGGCATTGAGTTGAAAATGCTTGGCTTTCTTTGATGAGTTTTTTAAGAAACATGCGTTCACCACCTTTACACCAAAGCTCAGCATGTTGGCCGCCAAAATTTAATTTTGAAGAGTTGCTTTTTTGTTCGTTGCTATGGCGAGTCAGTTTGTTAATTTTTCGTTGATTACTTTTAAGCGCTTCATCTGGCGACGCATGAAAGGGTGGATTACATACACTGACATCAAAGTATTCACCTGTTTGAATAATGCCATCAAAAATATGATGTTTATCGGTTTGTGTACGCAGCTTGACGTCGCCTTTTAGCGTTGGGTTACTAGCGATAATGGCGGCAACATTCTCTAGTGAGTGAGTATTAATATCGCTTCCCACGCACTGCCAGCCGTATATTTGGCAGGCTAGTAATGAATAGATGCCATTTGCACCAGTGCCTATGTCGAGCAAGTTGATTGTGGGTTGTATGTTTTTCACATTGGTAGCGGGTTCGCTAACGCCGAGTAATTCCGCGATGTAATGAATGTAGTCGGCTCTGCCGGGAATGGGCGGACAAAGAGCACCTTCTGGAATATCCCAATTGGCAATGTGGTAATGATGCTTAAGTAGTGCAGTATTGAGAGCTTTAACGGCGAGTGAGTCTGCGAAGTCTACAGACAGTGTGTTATGAGTATTTGTTGTTACGTACGGGGAGAGTGGAGGATAGCTTTTTATGAGAGACGGAAAGTCATAAGCTTGTTTGTGTAGATTTCTCGGGTGCAGGTTTTTACTGTTTGGATCGGTTTTACTTTTTTTGTTTCGTTGGTGCGTACTCACAATATGGTGTCCGAGGTTGAGCGTTCAAAAATAAATCAGCTACTGGTGTAGCCCGTGATTATAGTCTTAATGAGGCTTAGCTGTCTCTTATTCACTTCTCATTCGCACCTTGGTAGCGGAGCTGTCTTGCATTGAAAAATAAATGCCAAAACTATTACTTTCTTTACCTATATGCAGGTAGCATAGTGGCTACTGTTTTTTTATTTATTGTCAATCGAGCTCTATTATGTGGTTTAAAAATTTACGTGTTTATCGCTTTACTCAAGATTTTTCTTTAGATGCTGATGCGCTGGGCGATGCGCTCGAAACAGGGGCATTTGTGCCTTGTGGCTCGCAAGAGTTGTCTCGTTATGGTTGGGTATCACCAATTAATCATCAACCGGATAGCGATGCTGGCTTGGTTCATGTGAATCAAGACTATTATATGATCTGCGCTAAAAAACAAGAAAAGGTCTTGCCGGCTGCAGTGATTAATGAGGCGGTTGATGAAAAAGCCACAGCGATTAGTGAAGCGGAAGGGCGGCCTGTTGGGCGTAAAGAGCGTCAGTCGATAAAAGACGATGTGATGATGGAGTTGTTACCAAGAGCCTTTGCTCGTTCTAGCCTGCAGTTTGCTTATATCGCCGTGAAAAAAGGCTATATTGTGATTAATGCTGCATCGGCATCGAAAGCAGAAGAGTTGCTTGCAGCTTTGCGTGATGTGGTAGGCAGTTTGCCGGTGATTCCTTTGCTGAGTAAGCAGCTGCCTCATCAAATGATGACGGAATGGGTGAACCAAGGTTCTACCCCTGAACGTTTTATCTTGGGTGATGAATGTGAGCTGGCAGACCCTAAAGAAGTTAGCAGTGTGATCCGCTGTAAGCACCAAGACTTGGCGTCGGCAGAAATTAATAGCTTGCTACAATCTGGCATGATTGTGACTAAGCTAGGCTTGCAATGTCGTCAGGGAGTGGATTTTATCTTGGATGATCAGCTGGCGATTAAGCGGTTAAAATTTGAAGATGATATCCAAGAAAAGGCCAATAGCCACGAAGCAGAAAGCAAGGCGGAATTGTTTGATGTAGAGTTTGCGGTGATGACCGTGGAATTATCAGCCTTTATCGAAGACTTGGTTGCCGCGTTAGGTGGTGTGAGCACGAATACTCCTTCGGTCGATGAGATCGTCGCTAAGGCGATGAAAGACGATACCGCCCATACGGGTGTTGATGAAGTGGTCTATGAGTAAACAGTGGCTTACGAATAGCAGGTATTGATATGGGCGAGATATTGCCGTTTAAAAAGAAAAGCCTGAAAGAGAAGCATAAGGGCAGCTCGCTTTGCCGTGACGGCTTTCATAAGTGGAAAGTCGTGACTAAGCAACAGTTTGATGTGAAACAGGGCAAACTGGTAACAAAGTCCCAGTGCCTGCGTTGTGGTAGAACGAAGACCGAGCTTTTATGAGCGCCATATCGAGTGAATGGCGGAGTTATAGGTTTAGTTCTCCTGCCACAATCAGTACAATGCCTCGCGTTATTGATCGTTATTAATCGCCCGTTATTTCTGGAATATCTCTATATATGAATACCCCTCAAGTTGGTCAGCGTTGGATGGTGGATACTGATTCATCTCTTGGCCTTGGCATTGTCGTTGAATGCGACGCACGTAGCTTAACCATCGATTTCCCCGCCGTAGAAGAAAGCCGTTGTTACTCCCGTAATAATGCGCCGTTAACGCGCGTTATTTTTGCCGTGGGCGACACGATAGATACCATCGACGACCAGCAATATGTGGTCGCGCAAGTGGAGTCGGTGAATGACTTGGTGATTTATCTCACCGCAGATGGCGAGCCTATTCCAGAGACGCGCTTAGCCTCGGCAGTACAATTAAACCACCCAGTGAAGCGCTTGTTGGCAGGGCAGCTCGATAAGCCTAAATGGTTTGATTTACGCACTGAATTAGCAAAGGGCCATCACCAGTGGTTGCGATCCGATGTGATTGGCCTGCAAGGTGCCCGTATTAGCTTAACGCCGCATCAATTGTACGTTGCCGATACCGCAACCCGTCTAGCGGCCACCCGTATTTTGCTGGCGGATGAGGTGGGTTTAGGTAAAACTATCGAAGCAGGCCTTATTTTGCAGCGCCTGATGTTGCAAGAACGTGTGCAGCGAGTATTAATATTGGTGCCGGATGCATTGCGAGTGCAGTGGTTTGTTGAGTTGGTGCGATGTTTTAATATTCATGCAGTCATGTGGGGAGATGAGGTCGATTTAACTGAAGCCCGTGTCTTTATTGCGGCTCATGCGGTGTTAGATGATGACGAAATCAATCAAAATGCTTTCGCCGATTCTGGCTTACAGGTGCATGGCGTCAGTAGTGATAATATTGATAGTTTTGATAATGTAGATGCCGATCATAGTCATTCGGATAGTAATACCTCGTTAACCGAATTGCCGTGGGATTTAGTCATTGTTGATGAAACCCATCATTTTGACTTACTTAGCGACGACACTGCCAGTCAAACATTGTGCGCTATTGGTGATGATTGTGAGCATTTGTTGCTGTTATCTGCGACGCCAGAACGCATGGGGTTAGAGCAGCATTTTTCTCGCTTACAGTTACTGGATCCATCGCGCTTTCATGACTTTGCTGCATTCCAGCAGCAATATGAGCACTATGAGACCCTAGCGGATGACTTGTCCCAGTTAGTGGACAACGGTATGGATGGCGGAGAACTATCGCCTGCGCTACAGAAAAAACTACAGTTGTTATTTCCGCATTTGTCGTCAGAGTATTTTGTCGGCAATGTAGGGGACGGCCAGCAGCTAACGGATTTGTTACTGGATTGTCATGGCACGGGACGCGTGGTGTTTCGGAATACACGCCATGCGATCAAAGGGTTCCCCGAACGACAATTAATCACTCACAATTTGATGCATGAGCAATCGGATGTCGATGCAGGAGCTGTTTTAAAAACGACAGCAGAAACGACAGTAGAACCCGATGCCGACCTAGCGTGGCTAGCACAATTTATTAAGCAAAATGCTGACGAAAAAATCCTTTTTATCACTCGTGATAAAGATGATGTACTCGATATTCGAGAATGGTTATACCGCAAAACCGGTATCGACTGCCCAGTATTTCACGAGGGAATGTCGTTAGTAGAGCGTGACCGAGCCGCCGCTTACTTTGCCGATGAAAGTGAAGGTGCGCCCATGCTACTGTGTTCAGAGATTGGTAGCGAAGGGCGTAATTTTCAGTTTTGTCACCACCTTATTTGCTGGGATCTACCAGAACACCCCGATGTATTAGAGCAGCGTATTGGCCGCTTAGACCGTATTGGTCAAGATCAAACCATGCATATTCATGTATGTGTCACCACGGCAGAAACACAGCAGCGTTTAACGTGGTATCACACCATCCTTAATTGTATTGAAAAAACTAATCCCGCCGCAGGCACTATGCATGATAAATGGTATGCCGAGTACCGTACTCATCCTGCAGAGGTCGGAGGAACAGTTCAGAATGAGATTTGCCAGCTGTTAGATCAGTTGCAAAACGGGCGTGATCGTTTATTAGAAATAAATAGTTGTCGTCAGCCCCAAGCCAACCAGTTAGTGGATAAAGTACTTGATTTTGAACAGGCACATAATCCTAAAGAGCTGCTGATTTCGGCCACCGATTTACTCAATATTCACATGGAGCCGTTAGATGAGATGGCGACGCGTTATAGTGTTATCCCATCCGACCAAATGCTCGTGCCCTTAGTGCCGGGAATTCCTAATGATGGCTGTGAAGTGACATTTGATCGTGCGACGGCAACGGTGCGCGAAGATGTACAATTTGTAACGTGGGATCACCCGCTAATGCAGGGCATGAGCGAGTTAATAACCACGTCTGAGTTAGGTGCGGCAACGGTGGCACTTTTACCAAATAAAAAGCTTAAAGCAGGCACGTTATTTTTTGAAGCGATTTTTAGTCTGACGATAAAAAGCACGCACGCAAAAGCAGCGAGTGCTTTTTTAAGTGAATCCTTATTGCGTGTTGTTGCTGCCAAGGGCAACCCTAAAAACTTAGATGCTATATTGCCGCAAAAGAACTTAGCCAAAGTGATTGAAAGCGCGTCTAAAAATATTCGTAAAGCCGTCGTCAAAGATTATCAAACCGATATTCAACTACTGTCGGACAATGCGCAAACCATGGCGCAATCTGAGTTGGAAGCATTAATTGCGGAGTCATTACTTGAAGTGCAACAGCGTCGCCAATTTGAACTTACGCGATTAGAGCAGTTACAACAACGTAACCCGCTAATTACTGATATTGATATCGATGCACAAAAACAGTACTTTGATACCATAGAAACGGCGATTGCACAGCACTGTAAAGCAGAAATGAGTGCGGTAAGAGTGCTAGTGACGTATCAGCCAGAAGCCAAATAAGCCACTGGCTATAGCTGTTCTTTGATGTTAAATGTAGAAATAAATGTGGAGATAAAAATGAAGCGTAATATATTATCAGCGATGGCTGCAAGCTTGTCCTTTTTATGCGTCTTTTTGATGTCTTCTGTCTCCCTTGCCGATCCGGTATGGAAAGTCACGCACGAGCAAAATACCGTTTATGTGGCGGGTACGATTCACACATTAACACCTGAGGATTATCCGCTTCCCGCTTCATTTGAAACCGCTTATAACAACGCGGATATTTTGGTATTCGAAACTGATCTCGCTGAAATGAACACCCCAGAAGGTCAAGCCTTGTTAATGCAGTCCATTTTGTATGCAGATGGAAAAAACTTGCAAAATGTATTGTCGCCTGCGGTTTACCAAGAACTAGCACAATTTTTACAATCGCGAGGCGGCGACATTAATCGTGTTGCGCAATTTAAGCCGGGTATGCTAAGTGTATTACTAACGCTAGAAGAGCTTAAGCGACTCAATCAATTAGGGCAGGGCGTAGATGATTTTTTTGATCAGCGTGCGCAGACGGATAAAAAAACGCGTTTGTTTTTAGAAACTATCGAGCAGCAGTTAGGTTTTTTAGCGAATATGGGTGAAGGCCAAGAAGATCGTTTTATTTTATATAGCATTCGTGAGCTTGATAGTTTATCCAGCGTCATGGCACAGTTAAAAGCGGCTTGGCGTCAAGGCGATAACCTTACCTTAGAAAAAATAGGTATCAATGAGTGGAGAGAAGACTTTCCCGTCATTTATCAAAACTTATTAGTCAGGCGTAACAATGCATGGATTCCACAAATCGAAGCCATGCTAAACACCAACCCCACAGAAGCGGTATTAGTAGGTGCTTTACATTTGGTGGGCAACGAGGGGGTTCTGCAACAATTACGTGACCGTGGGTATAAGGTTGAGCAGTTACAGCAATAGCCGGTTTGATTCATTCGTATAATGAGAATGTATAATGAAAACACAAGCACGTTTATTTGCTCGATTTTTGGATGACTTACCTCAGGGTAGTGTTGAATGGATTGGTGTGCGCCCCGCACGCAAAGAGCCTATGTTCATTAGCGATAAAGTGAATGCTGTTTCAGGTGTCGGTTTAGAGGGGGATCGTCGCTGTAAGGGCAGTATTGGCTCCTCTCGGCAGGTGACGATTATTAGTGTGGAATATTTACATATTATTGCGCAGTTACTCAAAAAGGAACGTATTGATCCCGCTATCTTACGCCGTAATGTTGTCGTGTCTGGGGTCAATCTTACTGCGCTCAGGCATCAGCGTTTTCAGTTAGGCGAAGCGATTGTTGAAGCCTCGGCACTGTGTCACCCTTGTTCGCGTATGAACGAGGTGCTGGGTAAAAATGGTGTGGCGGCAATGCTAGGACATGGCGGTTTATGCGCGAAAATTATTCAAGGCGGTATTATTGCTGTCGGTGATACGGTAACTCACCTTGGACCCATTGAATGACTTCGTACGCCATCGACCCCATCGGTGTTATTGATACCTGCTTTCCCGATAAATTTGGTATTCCTCGTCAATCGGGCTTAGCGCCTAGCGCAAAAGGCATTCTCACGTTACACACCCCATACAATAACCCCGATTGTGTTGAAGGCCTAGAGGGCGTTAGTCATTTATGGTTAACGTTTATTTTTCATGAGCATATTGATAAAGCGTGGAAGCCGAAAGTAAGGCCACCGCGTTTAGGCGGTAATGAAAAGGTCGGTGTGTTTGCGACTCGTTCTTCTTTTCGTCCAAATAGTCTGGGTTTATCGCTAGTCAAATTAGACAAGATAGAGTGTTCCGATCAGCAATTGCGGTTGCATCTTTCTGGCGTTGATTTGGTGAGTGGCACGCCTATTGTGGATATTAAGCCGTATCTCGCCTATGCCGACAGTCTGCCTCACGCAATCAATACTTTAGCCGAGCAAGCACCGGCGACGATGAATGTGATATTTTCTGTATCTGCTTTAGCATTTTGCCAGCAATATAGTGCGGCGTCGCTGAGCAATTCCTTAATCGATTTAAAGCAGCTTATTATCGAAGTTTTACAGCAAGACCCGCGACCTGCCTATCACCGTTCGGCTTCAAAAAAAGATGCCAGCAGTACCAGTGTGCGTGATTACGGTATCGCTTTGCTGGATTGTAATATTCGCTGGCAATGCGAAATCTTGTCTCAGTGCACAATAATTAACGTAGTTGATGTTCAGCGTGTAAAATCCGCTTGATAAGTACTTATTTCTTGTCGTTGGGTGTCTTTGTATGGTATAAAGCGCGCCGTTATTGTTGTGATTGAAGACCTATGTCAAATACGTCTTTCAGCAATAGCAAATTAACGATATTTTTGTGCGCTGTCTAAGTCAGTTTCATCGATATCAAATTAACGTCACACATATACCGTCACGTGTTCCTGGGTGCCTCCCTAGCTTGCTTTTTGTTAGGGGGTTGGATTCGCGGGGTGTATGGAGGCCTAACCCGAAAGGAAATTATTATGTCTACAGTTAGCATGCGCGATATGCTTCAAGCCGGTGTCCATTTTGGTCACCAAACTCGTTACTGGAACCCTAAGATGGATCAATACATCTTTGGTGCGCGTAACAATATTCACATCATTAACTTAGAGCACACCGTGCCTGCGTTTAATGAAGCTCTTGATATGATCAAGAAAATGGGCTCGCAAAAGAAAAAAATCTTAATGGTAGGTACTAAGCGTGCCGCTCAAAAAACCATTAAAGAGCAGGCAGAACGTGCTGGCCAGCCTTTTGTTAGTCATCGTTGGTTAGGTGGTATGTTGACCAACTATAAAACGATTCGTACATCTATTCGCCGTTTTCGCGAATTTGAAACGCAAAGTCAAGACGGTACTTTCGACAAGTTAACTAAGAAAGAAGCGCTAATGCGTACGCGCGCAATGGAGAAGCTAGAGCTTTCTATTGGCGGTATTAAAGATATGGGCGGCTTGCCAGATGCGTTGTTTGTTGTTGATGTTGAGCATGAGCGTATTGCGATTAACGAAGCAAACAAATTAGGTATCCCTGTATTTGGTATTGTGGATACTAATAGCAACCCAGCGGGTGTTGATTATGTTATCCCTGGTAATGATGATGCAATTCGTGCCATCAAGTTATATGTGACCGCTGTAGCGGATGCTTGTGTTGATGGTTTGGCTAGCTCACAAGAAGTGCCAAACAAAGATGAGTTTGTTGAAGTTGACGCTCCAGTAGCTGAAGCTGAAACAAAGGCTTAGTTTTAGTAAAGTCTATTGTTTGATATGAAGGGGGCTTGGCCCCCTTTTTTTACAATGTTATTCGTATATTAATGTGATAAGTGAGAGGAAATGATCATGGCTGCAGTCTCTGCTTCAATGGTAAAAGAACTTCGTGAGCGTACCAGTTTAGGTATGATGGAATGTAAAAAAGCACTGAAAGAAGCTGATGGTGATATTGAATTAGCCATTGAAAACTTGCGTAAAGCGAGTGGCTTAAAAGCAGCTAAAAAAGCTGATCGCACCGCTGCTGAAGGTGTAGTGGTTACTCGTATCACTGATGATAATAGCTACGGTCTTGTAGTAGAAGTTAATTCAGAAACTGACTTTGCGGCACGTGATGAGGGCTTTTTGGCTTTTGTTAACATGGTTGCTGATAAAGCATTTGCTGATAAGCAAACGGATGTTGCTGTGTTGATGTCTGGTGAGCTAGAAAATGCACGTGAAGCATTGGTTCAAAAGATTGGTGAAAATATCGGCGTTCGTCGTGTTGAAGTGCTAGAGGGTGATGTAGTTGATGCCTATACGCATTCAAACAATCGCATTGCTGTCTTGGTTCAAGTGACTGCTAATAACGAGCTAGCGAAAGATATTGCTATGCATGTGGCGGCGGTGAACCCTCAAGTGGTTAATCCTGCAGATATGCCGGCAGATATGGTTGCTAAAGAAGAGGATATTATTAAGGCGCAGCCGGATATGGCAGGCAAGCCGGCTGAAATCGTCGAAAAAATGATGGGCGGTCGTATTAAGAAGTTCTTGAAAGAGAATAGCTTGGTTGAGCAGTCGTTCGTTAAAAACCCTGAGGTGACAGTGGGTCAGTTGGCGAAAGAGTCGAGTGCCGAAGTGAAGTCATTCATCCGCTTTGAAGTGGGTGAGGGTATTGAGGTTGCTGAAGTCGATTTCGCTGCTGAAGTTGCTGCGCAGGTGCAGGCATCTAAATAACGTATTGCTTTCTCACGGCGGTACTTGTACTGCAGAGTGAGATTCTTCAATATACTTAAAGAAAGGGTAAGTGCTGTCGCACTTACCCTTTCTTGCTGTTAGAATACGGCAGTTTTCCGCACCTGATTTCTGTAGCTGATTTTTGGTCAGTAGGCAGTGAAATAACTCTATAGAGGATTGTCTGTGACGACACATAAGCGCGATAAAAAATATAAGCGAATTTTACTCAAGTTGAGTGGTGAAGAGCTGATGGGATCTGAAGGCTTTGGTATTGATCCTAAAGTATTGGATACTATGGCCTTAGCAATAGGCCAGCTTGTGGGTATTGGTGTTCAGGTAGGTTTGGTTATTGGAGGCGGTAATCTATTCCGTGGTGCGGCATTGAGTGCGGCTGGTTTAGATCGTGTTACGGGTGACCATATGGGCATGTTAGCGACGGTGATGAATGCCTTGGCCATGCGCGATGCATTAGAACGTTCTAATATTAATTCTCGTGTTATGTCGGCCATCCCTATGAGTGGTGTAGTTGAGCATTATGATCGTCGTGCGGCTATGCGCTTTTTAGATGCGGGCGAAGTGGTTATTTTTTCTGCGGGAACCGGGAATCCATTTTTTACTACAGATTCTGCTGCCTGTTTACGTGGTATAGAAATCGAAGCTGAAATCGTATTGAAAGCCACTAAAGTGGATGGCGTATATACCGCCGATCCAATGAAAGATAAAACGGCTACTAAATACGACGTGTTAACTTATGATACCGCCTTAGAGAAAAAGTTGGCAGTAATGGACCTAACGGCTATTTGTTTATGTCGCGACCATAATATGCCATTGCGAGTATTTAAAATGTCCAACGCCGGCGCCCTACTCAATATTGTTGTCGGTGGCGAAGAAGGAACGTTAATTCAGGAAGAGCCTGCGGTAGCAGAAGTGGTCGATCAGTAGTCGTAAACCAATAATAACGAGTGTGGTGTATCTGTGTGTTAACCCATTAATATCTACTTCAAATTAATGCGTTACACCATGCGTCAAACATGGTCTCATACTTACATAGTATTTACATAATTTAACCATCGTCATATTAGTGCAAAAGCAAAAAGGTCATTCTCTATGATTGAAGATATTAAGCAAGAAGCAAAAGTACAAATGCAAAAAAGCCTAGAAGCCCTAGGGATTAATTTTAACAAAATCCGTACCGGTAGAGCGCATCCCAGTATTTTGGATGGCATAAAAGTGGATTACTATGGCTCTGATACGCCATTATCGCAAGTGGCTAATATTTCGGTGTTGGATGCGCGTACCTTGTCTATCAGCCCTTGGGAAAAGCAGCTCACACCGCAGATAGAAAAAGCGATTATGAAATCTGATTTGGGTTTGAATCCATCAACAACGGGTGACCTTATTCGTCTGCCTATGCCGATGTTGACAGAAGAAACGCGTAAAAACTATACCAAACAAGCAAAGTCGGAAGCGGAATCCGCTAAGATTTCAGTACGTAATGCCCGCCGGGATGCATTGGGGCATTTGAAAGACTTACTCAAAGATAAAGAAATTGGTGAAGATGATGAGCGTCGTGGTCAGGACGAGATTCAAAAAATCACTGATAAATTTGTGGCTGATATTGATTCTGCTCTGGCAGACAAAGAAACTGATTTGTTAAAGATATAGCGGTAAAGTACTTTTTGGCTATAGATTAGTGGATTAGTATTTCCCGTTCTTGGTTATTCATTATTAGTTATTAATTGTTAGGTATTCAATTGACAGCATCTCCATCATTAAAACATGTAGCGATCATTATGGATGGTAATAATCGCTGGGCGAAACAACAGGGGATGATGGGAGTTTCTGGGCACAAAGCAGGTGTAGAGCGTCTTCGTGATGTCCTTTCTGCGTGTAAATACCATAATATTAGTGTATTGACGGTATTTGCTTTTAGTAGCGAAAATTGGCAGCGGCCAGAAAAAGAAGTTGATGCGCTGATGTCTTTGTTTTATTTGTATTTAAGTAACGAAGCAAAGAAGCTCAAAAAAGAAGGTGTTCGGTTACGGGTGATGGGGAGCCGAGATCGTTTTAGCCCCAAGTTATTAAAAGCCATCGACAAAGCAGAACAAGTGGCTTGTGAAGGTGATAGAACCTTAGTAATTGCTGCCGACTATGGTGGTCAATGGGATGTGGCGCAAGCTGCAAAAAAAGTAGCGCAAAAAGTACTACAAGGTGATTGTGCTATTGATGATATCGATTCTGGGCTTGTTGCCAGTTGTCTCGATTTACCTGATTTACCTCCTTTGGATTTGTTGATTCGTACAGGTGGTGAAAAACGCATTAGTAACTTTTTGCTATGGCAAGCGGCTTATGCGGAGCTGTATTTTAGTGATGCGTTATGGCCGGACTTTGATCGCGAAGCGTTAACTGCTGCAGTAGATGAATATGGGAGTCGGCAGCGGCGCTTTGGTTTGACTTCAGATCAAGTGTCGCCTGAACCCTCAGTCTAAATAATAAATGAATCGTGGCTGGTTTTTCTTAAGAAGCTTATTTAGTCATATGCCGGCATCATTACACAATTGCTGCAACTAATTAATGGTAGCTCAACTTATTTTCTAACGACGGGTCACACGGTCAATGGATAACAATAATGCTTAAAAAACGCATCATTACCGCTGTTTGTTTGGTAACGATTTTTCTTCTTGATCTCCTGCTATTACCTGCACCTTGGTTTTTCAGTCTGGTCGCATTAGTGGTTATTATTTCTTCATGGGAATGGGCTGGTTTATCGGGTTTTACAGCTAAACATCAGCGAATAATGTATAGCGTTTTTGTCTCTTTCGCCGGTATTGCATTGTTAGAGTTTGTAGGTTTGTCTAATGGCTTTTCTGTTGCCGATGTTAATACAGATAATATATTGTTGTTATTGACCAGTGCAGGCCTTTGGTGGGCAGTCGCCTTGTTGTGGGTGCAAGGTTATCCCTCTAGTGCTATTTTGTGGGGTAATCGTTGGGTGCGATTATTAATGGGCCTACTGGTTTTGTTGCCTTGTTTTGTTGGCCTGCTTTTTTTGCATCAGCAGCCTTTGGGTATTTGGCTTATTTTGTGGGTAGCGGCTATTGTTTCTACCGCCGATATTTTTGCTTATTTTTCAGGCCGTGCATTTGGCAAACGTAAGCTAGCTAAAAGTGTAAGTCCAGGCAAGTCATGGGAAGGCGTTATTGGTGGCGTGGTTGCTTGTGTCGTATTAGGTCTGTTGATCGCTTATTTTGCAGATAAGGACATATGGCTAACACTATTAGTGGTGATCCCTACGGCTTTTGCATCGGTACTTGGTGATTTACTGGAAAGTATGGTGAAACGCCATCGCGGAATCAAAGACAGTGGATCTATTTTGCCCGGGCATGGTGGCATATTGGATCGTATCGACGGCTTGACGGCGGCTATTCCAGTATTTGCTTTAATGCTTGCTGTTTTTCACGGGTAGCGTCGATTATGTCCATCATTCATCAATCATCAGCGCCGCATTCTGTTTATCAGGGCGAGGCTCAGCATAAGAAGATTCAGCGGGTTGCCATTTTAGGGTCTACTGGCTCTATTGGCGTTAGTACTTTAGATGTTTTAGGTCGTCATCCCGAGCGATTTTCCGTTGTTGCTCTGACGGCTAATACAAATGTACAGCGCTTGTTATCTCAATGTTTAACTTATAAACCGCGTTTTGCTGTGATGAGTGATTCTGCTTCAGCTCAGAAATTGACAGGTTTATTGCGAGAAGCTAAGTCTGATACTGAAGTGTTATCTGGCGCGGATGCCATATGCGAAGTTTCTAGCCATCAAGATACAGATACGGTGATGGCAGCAATTGTCGGCGGCGCAGGTTTGTTGCCAACTATGGCAGCGGTCAAGTCAGGTAAAAAAGTGTTACTGGCCAATAAAGAGTCGTTAGTGATGGCTGGCAGTCTTTTTATGGATGCTGTGGCAAAGTCCGGTGCGCAATTGTTGCCTATAGATAGTGAGCATAATGCGATTTTTCAGTGCCTACCTCATCAATCCCAGCATCAGCGTGACGTACGTAAAATATTGCTTACTGGCTCTGGTGGGCCGTTGAGAGGCTTGTCGACAAAGGATATTCGTGAGGCTACGCCAAAACAAGCCTGCGCTCATCCTAATTGGTCAATGGGACAAAAAATATCGGTTGATTCGGCCAGTTTAATGAATAAGGGCTTGGAGTTTATCGAAGCCAAGTGGCTATTTGGTGTCACACCAAGTTTGATTGAAGTTGTCATCCACCCTCAAAGTATTATCCATTCTATGGTGGAATATGTTGATGGTTCTGTATTAGCTCAATTAGGTAACCCGGATATGCGCACGCCTATCGCTTATGGCTTGGCTTACCCTGATCGGATTGACTCCGGTGTTTCTAGCTTGGACATTATTGCTGCGGCGCGCTTAGACTTTGAAAATCCAAATAAAGAAAATTTTCCTTCGTTACAGTTGGCTATTAATGCGGCAGAATCGGGCATTGGCGCAGCAACAGTATTAAACGCCGCCAACGAAATTGCCGTTGACGCTTTTCTGCAACATCAAGTGAGTTTCGGGCAAATGACGGATAGTTTACAGTGGGTGATGGAGCACGCTTCTTGGCAAGAACCAGCAGATTTAGATGGGGTAGTTGCTCTTGATGGCTATGCTCGCAGTGTCGCTATGCAGCGAGTGAATAGTTTATGATGATATTGCTCAATATTTTATACTTCTTATTAGCATTAGGAATTCTTGTTACTTTTCATGAGTTTGGGCATTTTTATATAGCAAGGAGATGTGGCGTGAAAGTGCTTCGTTTCTCGGTAGGTTTTGGTAAGCCACTGTTAACGTGGCGCGATTCACGTGACACTGAGTACGTTTTGGCTGCCATTCCTTTGGGCGGATATGTGAAAATGTTAGATGAGCGTGAAGGTAATGTAGCTCCAGAAGAGTTGTCTTCGGCTTTTTCTCAAAAAACAGTATGGCAGCGTATGGCGATTGTTGTTGCAGGCCCCGTCGCTAATTTTATTCTTGCTGTATCTCTTTATTTTGTTCTCGCTTTATCCGGAAGTACGGGTATTGCACCTGTGATTGGGGAGCTCCCAGTAGATGGTGTCTCGGCTCAAGCAGGCTTGCAGTCCGGAGATGAAATTGTTTCTGTCGACGACAAGGCGGTTAATACGTGGAATGCTGTTTTTTCGGCGCTGTTGCATCGTATAGGTGAGACGGGTGAAATTGTTTTTGAGGTTCAGCCTTCAGGCTATCTTGATAAGGTTCTTGATACACATCGCTCTCGCACCGTTCGTGTGCCGATTGAGCGATGGCTGCACAGTAGTGAAGAGCCGGATTTATTTGGCGAGCTAGGTATCGTACAGTTTTTGCCCGATACCGATGTGGTTATCGATCAGGTGATTAAAGGCAGTGCGGCAGATTTAGCTGGCCTTCAATCGGGTGATAAAGTGATTAGTGTAGATGGCGATGAGATAAGTTCATGGCGTAAATGGGTAGAATATGTTCGTGCGCGGCCAGGCATGGCAATTGAATTAAAAGTATTTCGTCAACAAGAAAGCTTCTATATATCTTTAGTGCCTAGAGCAATGAAGAACGAAAATGGTGTTGAGGTAGGACAAGCAGGTGTTTCAGCCCCTATTGCTTGGCCTAAAGAGATGGTGCGTAAAGTAGAGTACAGTCTATTTGAGGCAGTTGGTGAAGGTGTTGCCAGAACAGGTGAGACCGCTAGCCTAATACTTTCTTTTATTAAAAAATTAATTTTTGCAGATGTATCGAGTAAAAATTTGAGTGGCAGCTTTAGCATCGCCCAAGCAGCGGGGGACTCGGCTGATGCTGGCGTGTTATATTACATCGCCTTTATCGCTTATCTAAGTGTTAGCTTAGGCGTACTTAATTTATTGCCTATCCCGGTGTTAGATGGTGGCCATTTGCTTTATTATGTCATTGAATGGATGAAAGGCAGCCCAGTATCTGAAAAAGTACAAATGGTAGGTTACCAAATGGGCTTGTTCTGTATCGTGGGCGTAATGATTCTTGCACATGTCAATGATTTGTTAAGAATTTTCTCCTAACCGCTAAAGGTATTTATCTATACATTAGTAGAATGTTAATGGCCTTATGCTCGACACATTTTATTCATAACAATAACTTTTACTGAGTAAAAGATCATTATTCATGATCGACAAAATATTTATATGAAATTATCTATCCGTTACCTAGTACTTATTGCTCTTTTTGTCAGCAGTTTCTCTACGTATGTATTTGCAGAAACCTTCCGTATTGAAGATATTCGTATTGATGGTTTACAGCGAGTGTCAGCAAAAACTGTTTTTGCGGTATTGCCCATCAAGATTAATACTGATGTGACGACGTTGGAGATGCAAGATGCAGTAAGAGAAATATTTCGAACCGGCTTTTTCGCAGATATAGATATTGCCGCGGAAGGCAATGTTTTAGTACTTAAGGTGAGTGAGCGGCCTGCAGTTAATCGTATCGCGGTAGCAGGTAATAGTGTACTTGATACAGAAGCGCTACTAGATGGGTTGAAAAACATTGGTCTAGCTGAAGGTGAAATATTTAAGCAGTCTGCATTAGACAAAATAGAACGAGAGTTGAACGCCCAGTATAGTGATATTGGCCGTTATGCGACTCAAATTGAGAGTAAAGTGATTGAACTGCAACAAAATCAGGTGAATGTTGCTATTAAAATTATAGAGGGTGAAGTTGCTGAGATTAAGCATGTTAATATTGTAGGTAATAAGCGCTTTTCTGATGAAGAATTAAAAGAGTTATTCGAAGTAAAAGAAACAGGACGATGGTCTTGGATCACCGGTAGTGATCAATATGCAAACCAAAAGCTGGCTGGTGATTTAGAAAGCTTGAAGTCATTTTACCTTAATAGAGGTTATCTAGAGTTCGAAACTACATCAACCCAGGTTTCTCTTAGTCCAGATAAGGAAACGGTTTATATTGCTGTTAATGTTTTTGAGGGTGAAAAATATAGTGTAGAGTCTATCGATATTGCTGGTGACCCCATTATATCTACAAATGAAATAGAGCAATTAATCACTATAAAAGAGGGAGATACTTTTTCTCAAGAGCGCCTACTCTCTATCTCGAACGTTGTGGAAAAGCGTTTAGGCGATGATGGTTATAGTTACGCAAGAGTCACTGGTGTTCCTGAATTAAATAAAGAGACAAAAACGGCGAAAGTGACCTTTTTTATTGATCCCGGTAGCATCAACTACGTAAGAAGAATCATTTTTTCTGGTAACTTGGCCACTCAAGATAATGTATTGCGCCGAGAAATGCGTCAATTAGAAGGCGCGCCAGTATCAACAGAGAAATTAGAGCGGTCCAAGTTACGCTTACAGCGCTTATCGCTATTTGGTGAGGTGACGATGAGTACGCAACCAATACCTGGACGGCCAGATCAGATAGATGTGATTTTTACCGTAGTAGAACTACCTTCCGGTAGTATCAACGCGAGCTTAGGTTTTTCTCAAGGTAGTGGTATTAGTTTTGGTGCGGGACTACAGCAATCTAATTGGTTGGGGACTGGTAATACTTTTGGTTTTCAGGTCGATCGTAGTGATGTCGAAACAGGTTATAGTGTGAACTTTACGAATCCTTACTACACCCAAGACGGAGTAAGTCGTGGTATTAGCTTGTTTTATCGTGAGCGTGATTTAGATGAACTGGATATTGCTAGCTTTTCTACAGATCGCTTAGGTGTGGATGTTACGTTTGGCTACCCTATTTCGGAAAGTAGTCGTGTGTCTTTAGGTGTTGGGTTTGAAAATATTAAGGTTAAAGCGGGTGCGCAAGCAGTCCAAGAGATTTCAGCTAGTCCGCGATTTCGTTCAGGCGTTGAGGACGCTTACATATCTAGAGCTCAATTTGATAGTTTAACTGATGCTGGCTTTGATGATTCAAATGATAACGGCTTTGTTGATGAGGATGATAGTGTGTCTACTTCAGTTGATACTCTCGCCTCAGGCATTGCGAGTTCAGGCACTGTAAAGCCCTCTCAAGAAATTGATTCTCCTGATGGTTTTTTAGAGGCCAATGGTAATGACTTTAACTCATTGGATATAAAACTAGGCTGGAATAAGTCGACACTCAATCGTGGTGTTTTTCCTACTAATGGTGGTTCGCAAAAAGTCAATTTCTCGATGACGGTGCCAGGTAGTGATATAGAAATCTATAAATTGTCATATGAAGGGCAATTTTATAAAGCGATAACGAAAAATCTCACGTTGAGATTGAAAGGTAAAATAGGTTACGCCAATAACTACGGTAATCTAGATACGCTTCCTTTCTTTGAGAACTTCTTTTCTGGAGGCAGTAGTTCTATTCGTGGTTTTGAAACAAGTTCTTTAGGGCCGAAAGGCACGCCAGCAGAGTCTTATGTGGCTGCGCCCTATCAGGGAGGCAGATTTGCTTATGTTAGTCAGGATGATGCTGGAGGCGCACTGCAAACACATGTTGATACTGATAGGCAAACTATCGGTGGTAATATTTTATTTGAAACAGGAGTTGAATTTGTTTTCCCCGTTCCATTTACAAAAAATATTAAATCACTAAGAACTATTTTCTTTGTTGATGCCGGTAATGTGTTTTCTGATACTTGTACAAACACACAAGAAAACTGCAGTAATATTGATTTAGGCAATTTAAGTTCGTCGACAGGTATTGGTTTGCAGTGGTTGTCGCCTGTTGGCCCACTAAGTATGTACATCTCTAAACCTATCCAAGAACAACCTTTTGATAAAACAGAAAGTTTTCAGTTCTCATTAGGTCAACGCTTTTAGCGGTATCTTTTTTACGAATAATAATGAGTTGATAGTGAGTTTTTATGAAGAAAAATATTCTTTTGTTTGTCGCTTTTTTCAGTTTCTTAAGTAGTAACTTTGTTTTTTCTGAAGGGTTGAATATTGCTGTTGCCGATTTAGATCGCGCTTTACGTATTTCCAATTACTCCTTGAAGCAATATAAAATATTGCAGGCAGATGAAAATTATAAGCAGTTGATTGAAAAAATTAACGGTATTCGTGAAGAAATTGAATCCATTAAAAAAGATGGTGAAACTAAATCACTTACGTGGTCAGAAAGCCAAAAGCAAGAGCATGTGCAAAAAGGACAGAAAAAAGTTGCAGAAATTAACAATTTAGCCAATCAAGAGTTGAGTGTACGTAGAAGGTTGGACTCAAGTATTCATCAAGAGCTTACCCCCCAAGTAGAAAAAATTGTTAATGATATAATAGAAGAAAAATCTATAGGCTTATTATTGAAGTCCCAATCCGTACACTTTTATACGCCTACATTCGATATTACTGAAGAAATAGTTAAGCGTTTAAACGCTGTCGAATAAAAATGACTGGCCGACTCTCTCATGTTAGATAACACTAGTTACAATCTAGACGAGCTTGCAGCGCACACGGGTTCGTTAGTGGTCGGAGATGGCTCGTGTGAAATTTGGGGTCTGAATACCTTGCTCAATGCAAATGCGCAAGAGCTATCTTTTTTATCCAATCCGGCTTATTCCTCATGTTTAGCGTCCACACAGGCGGGCGCTATCATTTTACATGCGCGTGATTCAGGGCTGTTTTCCGGTAATAAGCTCATCACAGACAACCCTTATTACACTTTTGCACTAATCTCACAATTGTTTTCATCATCACCCAAAGTTGAAGGTGATATACACTCCTCCGTTATTTTTGGGGCATCCTGCAATATCGCAAATGATGTTGATATAGACGCAAATGTTGTTATTGGAAGTAACGTTACGATTGGCAGTGGAAGTCGTATCGGAGCTGGTTGTTATATCGGTGATAATGCAGTGATCGACGTAAACTGCCTCATTTATCCTAATGTATCAATTTACGAAAATACGCTAATGGGTAAAAGTTGCATTGTTCATAGTCATGCTGTTATAGGCTCAGATGGTTTTGGTTTTGCGCCTAAAAAAGACGGTAAAGGTGGTTGGCAAAAAGTCCATCAGTTGGGGGGCGTTGTTATAGGAAGCGATGTTGAAGTTGGGGCTGGGACAACTATTGATAGAGGTGCTCTAGATAACACCGTTATTGAAAATGGAGTAAAACTCGACAACCAAATTCAAATTGCTCATAATGTCAGGATAGGTGAAAATACTGCCATCGCTGCTTGTAGTGCTATTGCTGGTAGTACGCTCATAGGCAAGCGCTGCACGATTGCAGGTGCTGTTGGTGTTATAGGCCATCTAACCATTACTGATGATGTGCATGTTACGGCGATGAGCTTGGTTACCAAGTCAATTCCCAAGTCAGGTTCATACTCATCAGGAACCCCGTTAAATGAAACGGCGAAGTGGCGTAAAAACGCAGCGCGCTTTAATCGCTTAGATAGTATTGTCAGAAAGTTTTGTTAGAAAACCAGCTAGAAAGTTATAAATATTTTTCATAAAGAGCTTTTGTAAAAAACCAAAAGCACTCATAAAATGCTATTTCATATTATATGAAATGCGTGATACAAATAATAGATAGTATAGTTAAGGCGAAAATAATGGATGTGACAGAAATTAAAAAGTGGTTGCCTCATCGTTACCCCTTTCTTTTAGTTGATCGTGTGGTTGAGTTGAACGCTGGTGAATCTATAGTGGCGTACAAAAATATTACGGTTAACGAAGAAGTGTTTAATGGGCATTTCCCACAGGCGCCTATTTTTCCAGGCGTTATGATTATCGAGGCCATGGCACAGGCTTCAGGCATATTGGGTTTTAAAACGATGGATAAAACCCCACAAGATGGCTCAGTGTATTTGTTTGCTGGTGCAGATAAAGTGCGTTTTAGGCGACAAGTTATTCCTGGCGATCGATTGCAGTTAGAAGCAAAAGTGATTTCTAAAAAACGCGGTATTTGGAAGTTTGATTGTACGGCATCTGTCGATGGTGAGTTGGCTGCGTCGGCCACTATTTTATGCGCTGATAGAAAAGTATAGATGATTAATAAGTAATGATTCATCCTCAAGCTATTATAGATCCATCCTCTAGTATCGCAGATAACGTTAGCATCGGCGCTTTTTCTATTGTCGGACCTGACGTTGTTATTGGAGAAGGCTCTATTATTGAGCCTCATGTGGTTGTCAAAGGCCCTACTGTCATAGGTAAAAACAATCATATTTATCAATTTTCGACAGTAGGTGAGGCCACTCCCGATTTGAAGTATCAAGGAGAGCCTACGCGCTTAGTTATTGGCGACAATAACGTTATTCGCGAAGGTGTTACGATTCACCGTGGTACAGTACAAGATCGTTCTGAAACGACGATAGGTAATGACAATCTATTAATGGCTTATGTACACATAGGTCACGATAGTGTGATTGGTGATCATTGTGTTTTGGTCAATAACACGGCTTTAGCTGGTCATGTTCATGTGGGTGATTGGGCAATATTAGGTGGTTATACATTAGTACATCAATACTGCCACATCGGTGAGCACTCTTTTACTGGTATGGGGAGCGCTATTGGTAAGGATGTTCCGGCATTTGTTATTGTGTCTGGTTCTCCCGCAGAAGCAAAAGCAATAAATATCGAAGGTTTGTCTCGTCGTGGTTTTACCAAGAGCGATATAAAGACCTTACAGAAAGCGTTTAAAATTGTTTACCGAAAAACATTTACCTTTCAAGAAGCGTTGATTGAATTGCAACCTTTAGCTGATGAATGTTCAGCGGTTCAATTACTTATCAATTCTCTAAAAGTATCTACTCGTGGGATAGTCCGCTAATTCTTATCGCAGGTTAACAAGTAACGAGGTAAGAATGCATATAGGTATTGTGGTGGGTGAGGCTTCTGGCGATATACTAGGCGCTAGCCTATTAAATGCGCTAAAAAAACGTTTTCCTTCTTGCCATTTTTCTGGCATCGGTGGAGTTAATATGCTGGAGCAAGGGTTTGAGTCTCTTGTTCCTCAAGATCGTCTTGCAGTAATGGGGTTGATCGAACCACTTAAGCGCCTACCTGAACTACTGCGTATTCGAAACAATCTTTACCGCCATTTTCTTAATGAAAACATTGATGTGTTTATTGGTATTGACTCTCCTGATTTTAATCTCTCTTTAGAGAAAAGGCTTCGCCAACAAAATATCAAAACGGTTCACTATGTAAGTCCGTCTGTATGGGCGTGGCGTCAAGGTCGTATTAAGGGAATTAAAGCGTCTGTTGACTGGATGTTAACTTTACTTCCTTTTGAGGCTGCATTTTATAAAAAACACAATGTTCCCGTTACTTTTGTCGGCCACCCGTTGGCTGATCATTTTCCTTTAGTTAATGATACGCAAAAAGCGCGTAAAGCATTATTTGGGTTACTACCTAAAAAAAATCAACATTATTTACAGCAAGACGAAGTAAAAATTATTGCTTGCTTGCCGGGTAGTAGGCGAGTCGAAGTGGATCATATTGGCTCGACTTTGTGGCAAGCGTTGGTGGATTTGTCAGCTAGCCATCATTCGGTCCACTGTATTATTCCTGCATTAAATGCCGAACGCCGAGAGCAAATTGAAGCTCAATTGAGTCAACTTCCTAACCTATCAGCATCCGTTATTGATGGGAATTCTCAGACGGTAATGGCTGTTGCCGACTGTGTTGTGATGGCTTCCGGTACGACGACCTTGGAAGCTATGCTATTAAAAAAACCTATGGTAGTCGTGTATAAAAAAGATGCGCTTTCTTATTGGTTGATATCTCGTATGCTAACGGTCGATCATGTGTCCCTGCCTAATTTATTAGCAGGTGAAGAAGTCGTGCCTGAATTTATTCAAGATGCCGCTGCACCAGAGTCAATTAGTAAGGCGATCGCTCATTGGTTGGATAATCCCTTGTTAGTTGGGCAACTGCAGCAACGATTTACAGAGTTACATCAACAGTTAAGAGTGAATGCTAGTGAGACTGCTGCGGATGTTATTGAGCATTTACTTTCACCAACATGAGCGTAATTATCATAATCTAGGGGTATAAGTGGAATTATTTATTAGTCAGTACAAAGGTGTACTCGGAGCAGGTGTTGATGAAGTGGGGCGTGGCCCTTTGGCTGGTGACGTGGTGACCGCAGCGGTTATTTTGGATCCTAATAAGCCTATAGAGGGTTTAGATGATTCAAAAAAACTATCTGAAAAAAAACGCGATGTATTATTTGAAATCATTAAAGAGAGAGCGCTCTCTTGGGCGATTGCCCGTTGCTCCGTTGAAGATATTGATCAACTAAATATTCTTCAAGCAAGCTTGTTGGCAATGAAAAAAGCCGTGGATAGTTTGGCTATCACGCCGGAGTATGTGTGGGTTGATGGTAATAAAATGCCGCGATGGGATTATGCTGCTGAGACCGTTATCAAAGGCGATAGCCGTGTGCCAGCAATTGCAGCAGCGTCTATTTTAGCAAAAGTGACCCGTGATCGTGAAATGGTAGCCTACGAAGAGCAATACCCAGGTTACGGTTTTGCAGCTCACAAAGGTTATCCGACAAAAGTACACATTGATGCTTTACAGCGCTTAGGTATTACGCCTATTCATCGTAGATATTATGCGCCAGTGAAAAAAATATTAGCTTTGTCTGAAAGTAATGTATAAAAACTAATGTATAAAAACTAAATAGTAAACGAACTCTAAAAATAAGTAGCCCTTAACAGTACTGAAAATCACCGTTAAGAACTACTTATTTTCCATGAATTACATCGCCTTGATTTTTTCTAGTTGACTGCGAAGTTTTTCTAGGGAACTGTTGTAGCCTGCTAGTTTTTCCTTTTCTTTATCGACGACAGCGGCAGGGGCTTTATCAATAAAGCCGGCATTGTTTAACTTTCCATTAATGCGTCCTGCTTCTTTGTTTAACTTTTCAATCTCTTTGTTGAGCCGTGCGACTTCAGCGTCTTTGTCAATAAAGCCTGCCATCGGAACCAGTATTTCCATATTGCCCACTAAAGCCGTGGCGGATAGCGGTGCTTCTTCCCCGATGTTTAGCCATTGAGTGCTTTCAAGCCCAGCGAGTTTGCTCAAAAATGTCTGCATACTATGTAAGCGCTGTAGGTCTTGCTCATTACCATTAGCAAAATAGAGTGGTAATTTAATGGCGGGTGAGATTTGCATTTCACCACGAATATTACGTACGCCTAGAATAATACGTTTGAGCCATTCCACATCATCGAGAGCGCTTTGGTCAACTCTGTCATGATCTGCTACCGGGTAGGGTGCAAGCATAATCGTATCGCCGCTTTGCCCTGCCAGTGTTTTAACGCGGTGCCAAATTTCTTCAGTGATGTACGGCATTAATGGGTGAGCAAGGCGTAGTGTGGCTTCCAATACGCGAATTAATGTTTTTCGCGTGCCGCGCTGTTGTTCGGCGCTGGCGTTATCGTCCCAGAGTACAGGTTTAGATAATTCTAGATACCAATCGCAGTAGTCATTCCAAATAAAGTCGTAGAGTGCTTGCGATGCTAAATCCAAACGGTAAGTGTTTAAACCTTCTTCAACGGCTTCTTCTGCTTGTTGTAAGCGAGAAATGATCCAGCGATCCGCAAGTGATAGTTCAACAGCTTCTCCGTTAACACCACAATCTTGTTCTTCGCAATTCATTAATACATAGCGCGCAGCATTCCAAATTTTATTGCAAAAATTTCGATAACCTTCAATACGACCAATATCAAAATTGATGTCGCGGCCGGTAGAGGCTAATGAATAATAGGTATAACGTAATGCGTCTGTGCCGTAAGGGTTTATGCCGTCTGCGAATTCTTTTCGCGTCGACTTTTCAATTTTAGAGGCCGCTTTGGGATTCATTAACCCCGTTGTTCGTTTGGTGACTAAGCTTTCCAAATCAATGCCGTCAATTAGATCAATGGGATCGAGTACGTTGCCTTTTGATTTAGACATTTTTTGACCGCTGCTATCACGTACTAAACCGTGTACATATACGGTGTGAAACGGCACTTCTTTACGGAAGTGCAGGGTTAGCATAATCATTCTGGCAACCCAGAAGAAAATAATATCAAAACCAGTGACGAGTACATTGCTAGGATGAAAGGTGTCCAGTTCGGGTGTTTTTTCTGGCCAACCTAATGTGCCGAAAGTCCATAGGCCTGAAGAAAACCACGTATCTAAAACGTCTTCATCTTGAGATAAGATGATATCGTTACCGAGCCCATTTTTCTCACGTACATCTGCTTCACTGCGACCCACGTAAACTTTACCGGATTCGTCATACCATGCAGGAATACGATGCCCCCACCATAGCTGGCGAGAAATACACCAATCTTGAATGTCACGCATCCATGAGAAATACATATTTTCATATTGATTAGGCACAAATTTAATAGAGCCATCTTCTACTTTTGAAATCGCTTCTTCTGCTAAAGGCTGGGTTCTTACATACCATTGGTTGGTTAGATAGGGCTCGATCACCACGCCTGAGCGATCACCACGGGGCACTTTTAAAACGTGATCGTCAATTTTTTCTAATAAACCCAGTGCTTCAAAGTCAGTAATAATCTTTTTACGTGCATCAAAGCGTTCCATGCCGCGATAAGCTTCAGGTGCGTTGTTGTTGATGTTGGCATCGTCATCAAGAATATTGATGAGGGGAAGATTGTGTCGCTGACCCATCTCATAATCGTTAAAGTCATGCGCCGGAGTTATTTTTACACAACCTGTGCCAAACTCACGATCAACATAATCGTCAGCAATTATCGGGATTTCGCGGCCTACCAATGGTAGCGTAATAGTTTGGCCAATAAGGTGTTGGTAACGTTCGTCTTCGGGGTGAACGGCAACTGCGCTATCGCCCAACATGGTTTCAGGGCGAGTGGTTGCGACGACTAAATGGCCTTCACCGCTAGTGAGTGGATAGCGAAAGTGCCACAAAGAACCTTTGGTTTCTTCGCTGATCACTTCTAAGTCGGAAATGGCCGTATGTAAAGCCGGGTCCCAGTTGACAAGGCGTTTACCGCGATAGATAAGGTCGTCTTCGTAGAGTTGAATAAAGACCTCTTGTACGGCTTTATAAAATCCGTCATCCATAGTGAAGCGTTCGCGACTCCAGTCCGGACTCGCACCTAAGCGACGTAGTTGACGAGTAATATTACCGCCGGATTCGTTTTTCCATTCCCAAATTTTCTCAATGAATTTTTCACGTCCTAGGTCGTGACGAGTAACCCCTTCTTTATCTAGCAGGCGCTCGACTACCATTTGTGTAGCAATGCCTGCATGGTCTGTTCCTACCTGCCATAAGGTGTTTTTACCTTTCATACGCTGGTGGCGAACGAGTGCATCCATAATCGCTTCTTGGAAGCCATGCCCCATGTGCAAACTGCCGGTGACATTGGGTGGGGGAATCATGATGCAGTAACTGTTTTCCTTGCCGCCCTTCCCAGAAGGCTTAAAGTAGCCGGCGTCTTCCCATGTTTTATAGCGTGACTGTTCGATTGCTTGAGGCTGGTAAGTTTTTTCCATAATACGTCGTGGTCTTTTGTTACGATCAATGCGTTGCGATCAATGAGAAAGGGGGGCTATATCAAATTAAGCGTAAGTAATAGGTGCTTACGCCACATGATAATAGATTAATGTTGAAAAGAGTGATTATACAATGATACGCAGGCTAGAGTGGAGGGTAGAGTATTATTTTTTAATGATATCGTTGTGCTGCTTAGCCACGTCTAATAACTTGCGGCGTAGTTCCTGTTCAATCTTAGGAAGATGATGTGCAACAAGCTGGTCGACCAGTTGTTGTGTGTAACTAGTGTCGACTCTAACGTGGCTATTATTAATTTCATTGTTCTGCTCGTTATTCGCATCTCGTTGCAATCGTTGCCTAACATGGGCAGGCAAAAAAGGATTGTTAGATAATGATGTTGCGTTCGGCGTCTTAGTTTCAGTAGTCGTATTGTTGCTGGCAACATCGTTAACTGTATTGTTCAATACGGAGTCTAGTCGAGTGCGGCTGTCGTTGAGTTCAGCTGTTTTAAAAGCTGCTTTTTCAGGTTCTGCTTTGTAAAGATGTGTATTGATCTCATTATGTGTAGGCTCACAAACTTCAGCCTCGCTAAGCTTCCCTTCATTAAATAAAGAGCGCTGTCCAGGTAAATCGCCACTGGTCATAGGCGATGCGCTCTGTAGATCTTCAGGTTCCTTATCTTCAGGTTCCTTAGGAGTGACGCTATCCTGCAGTAGAGGAATGTTGTCTGCTTCTTGGCCGTCCAGTAAGTCTTTTATGGATTCAAGCTCAGTTAGCAGTGTATTTTGTTTTGAATGGAACAAGTCCTTCCTCGTGGTCATCACCCCACACCTCTTTTTTCTTTTATTATTGATTTATGTTCTTCCATCCTAGCCGATTTTTACCTATTTGAAAATACAGCGATCCGTAATATGGAAGAAGGCTAGGCTTGTCTAACATTTAATTGTAGGGGGAAGTTGTATTCTTAGAAGCCCCTACATTTTATGCGATTTTAAAGGGTAGCCTCGGTCACGATAGTGCTGAAAGCTCTCTCTAGTGATAGCCAGTAGCTTTTCTTCTTGGATAACAATCTCAGACAGTTTATTGAATCGGCTAAACTCTTTGGGTATTGCTTGTTGCAAATTGATGATCACATCATGATAGTTATCGGTATATCCTTGCCAATCAATAACCACCTTTTCTGTTGTGCCTGTAGACGATGGGTCGGAGGATGAAAAACAATGTGGGACAAAAGCTTCTGGTTTAAATGACCATAAATACTCGCTTAGAGAGTCGGCGTGAGCTTGATCGCTTACACGAAGCACGACATGCCGCCCTGTATGTAATGCTTTTTCGGCCAGGCGGCAAGCAAAGTGGTCACGGGCGGCAAGTGTACTTTCGGGAAGTATATAAAAATCGACTTCAGTCATAATCGTGTTTTATTTATCCGCTTTCGCTAATAAATATTGAGTCAGTAATGGTACAGGTCTTCCAGTCGCGCCTTTATTCGCACCGGATAACCAAGCTGTACCTGCGATATCTAAGTGTGCCCATGGGTAGCTTTCGGTAAAGTACGATAAAAAGCATGCAGCGGTAATGCTACCGGCTTCTCGACCACCAATATTGGCAAGGTCAGCAAAGTTACTTTTTAGCTGTTTTTTATAATCATCCCATAACGGCATTTGCCACGCTCTATCGTCAGTGTCGTTACCTGCTTTAAGTAAATCTTGGGTGAGTTGTTCATTGTTGCTAAATAGGCCTGTGGCATGTCCGCCTAGAGCAACCACGCAGGCGCCGGTTAATGTAGCAATATCAACAACGGATTGCGGCTTGTAGCGTTCGGCGTAGCTCAAGGCATCGCATAATACGAGTCGCCCTTCAGCATCTGTATTGAGCACTTCAATGGTTTTACCCGACATAGATGTGACAATATCACCCGGTTTGGTTGCGGTGCTGCTGGGCATATTCTCCGCTGCAGCAACAATAGCAACGACATTTATTTTGGGCGCTAAATCGACAATGGTATTCATTGTGCCAAACACGCTAGCGGCGCCGCACATATCAAACTTCATTTCATCCATGCCGCCGCCGGGCTTTAAGCTAATGCCGCCGGTGTCAAAAGTAATGCCTTTACCCACTAATACATGAGGGCGTTGTGATTTAGCGGCGCCTTTGTATTCCATGATGATTAATTGTGCAGGCTCTTTGCTGCCCGCTGAAACCGATAACAATGACCCCATGCCTAAGTCAGCCATTTGTTTCTCTGAGAGAATTTTAGCGGTGAGTGTTTTATGGCTGCGGGCCAGCTTTTTAGCTTCATTGGCTAAATAAGTAGGTGTACAAATGTTGCCGGGTAAGTTACCTAGTTCGCGAGCGACATTCATCCCTTTACCTACGGCTACACCGGTAACAAGCGCCTGTTTAACTGAAGTAGATGGCACGCCTTTTTCTAGGTGGAAGTTTATTTTGGGTTTAATAGGCTTTTTCTGATGGCTTTTGCACTGAGTAAATCGATAATATGCGTGAGTGAGTTTTTCCGCACAATATTGCGCTTGTTGGCCTTGGTCCAAGCCTTCTATTTCAATATCACCTAAAAAGATGTCGGCATTTTTCGCGCTATTCTTTGCTAAAACACGGCTGTAGCTTGCAGTGGACGAGCGATATTTTTCCGCTGTCAGTTTATCTTTTTCACCTAAGCCGACTAGTATGGCTTTGTTGATATGTTCATTTATTTGGTGAACCACTAAGGTCTGTCCTACTTGACCGCTAAAATTTTCATGGTCGAATAATGTTGCCAAAGAAACACGGCAACTCTTTTCAAACTCTTGTGCATCATCTTTGATAGTCAGTGTAAGGCTGTTAGCTTTTTTTGATTTTTCATTGGCATATACACCAATGACTACGCAATGACTTTTGCATTGCTCTATAGATATTGTCTTAACAGAAAAGTTCATGAAGGTTCCTCAATAGCGTTAACAGTGCGGAGTATGTGTTGGGGTGTCGTTTTTTAAAAGGATCAAGAGAGACAGTATAGCGTATCTCTAACGTTGATGAGTTACCATTGTTTGTCAGCTCCAACGCATCAACAAATTAAGCTCTATGCCTTGCCCGATAAAAGTGAGAAAATGCGCCCCATGATTATTCCACGCTATTTAACCAAAGAAGTGCTACAGACGACCTTTGCCGTGACCAGCGTATTGCTGATCATTATTATGAGCGGCCGCTTTGTAAAATATTTAGCAGAAGCGGCGGCGGGTAAAATTGATGCGAGTGTGTTGTTTGCGGTGATGTTTTATCGTTTGCCGGGGTTTATGGAGCTGATTTTGCCGTTAGGCTTTTTTGTGTCTATTTTACTGGCTTACGGGCGCCTATATACCGATAGCGAGATGACGGTATTGTTTTCTTGTGGTGTGAGCCGCAAACAGCTGATTGTTTGGACCTATATTCCTGCGGGCATTGTATTGATCATTATTGCTACTTTAAGCTTATGGCTTACCCCGCTAGGCTTACACGAAGCGGAAAAAATTCTGGCTCAGCAACAGGCACGTAATGATTTTGAGACGATGCAAGAAGCGCGCTTTCAGGTATCACGTAACAAGAGCCTAGTAAGCTATACCGAAGATATTAGCGATAATCGAGAGCAGCTTAATGCGTTTTTTTTGGCCAATATGAACGTAGGAGCTGATGAGCCGTTAATGACTGTGCGTTCAGAAGTCGCTGAGTATAAAATCTTAGGTGAAACAGATCAACGTTATTTAGTGCTCAAGCGTGGCGCACGCTATGAAGGTCAGCCGGGCACTGCGAATTATCGTATTACCGAATTTGAAGAATTTGGCCAGCACGTAGATCCTAAAGGCGAAATTACAGTTACCAATAACAAGGTAAACCGTTTGCCTACGGTAGAGTTATTGGGATCTGATTTGCCGGATTATCAAGCGGCCTTGCAGTGGCGTTTATCATCACCGCTGGTCGTTTTAATTGTTACCTTATTAGGTGTCTTGTTCAGTCATACGAACCCTCGCCGTGGTCGCTATGCAATGCTTTTTCCTGCGATATTACTGTATCTCATCTACCTTGTGCTATTAAATAGTGCGAGAGGCGCAGTTGAGGAGCAGCGCTTGTCATCGGCTATTGGTCTATGGGGTGTTCACTTTACGTTCTTCGTTTTAACGATAAGTTTATTGGCTGATAAACAGCAATGGAAGCGATGGCTTGGGAAAGTACATGAACAAAAGCAAAGTCCGTTTTTATCACAACAAACTGTTAAAAAAGGATAATTTGTTACCGTGCGCTTATTAAATGCCTACATTTTTCGCACCACGGTTGTCTCTATTTTGGTGGTGCTGCTGGTTATTACGGCACTAGATATCCTAGCCAAACTAATTGATGAGCTAGGCAATTTAACGACCGCCTATACCTTTGCCGAAGCCTTAATATATGTCGTCTTAGCCATCCCTTCTAGTTTTTATCAGTACATGCCTTTCGCGGGCTTAGTGGGTGGCTTGGTAGGTTTAGGTAGCTTGGCATCGACCAGTGAACTAGTAGTGATGCGTGCTGCAGGTGTGAGTTTGTTGCGGTTAACGTGGGCGGTGTTAAAACCTGTATTGTGGTTTATTGCAGCGATGCTAGTGTTTGCTGAATATGTGATTCCCGTGTCCGACCAATATGCCGAGAGCCGTCGCTCAGCTTTATTACAGGGAGGAAATACAGCATTGAGTGCTAAAGGAGGCGTTTGGAATCGCGAAGGTACGTTGTTTATGCACTTTAATAGTGTGCAGGCCAATGGTAAGTTGTTGGGTGTGACACGTTATCAATATGATGATGAGCAGCGTCTGATCTTAGCGAGTTTTGCAGAAACCGCGTTGTATACCGCTGATGGCTGGAGAGAAGAAAATGTGGTTGAAACACGCTTTCCCGACGCCCAATCTTCGAGTGATAAAGAAGCACTTATCACAACCGCAACATATCCCTCGCGCCCATGGAAAACTGAATTATCGCCGAATCTACTCACTATTTTGGTGCAAGATACGGATAACTTAGCAATTACCAAGTTATATGATTATGCGCAGTATTTAGAGAAACAAAATCTAGATAATGGAAAGTATCTGCTTGCGTACTGGGGGAAGGTTTTACAGCCATTAGTGATTATTAGTTTGGTGTTAGTTGCCATCTCTTTTATTTTTGGCCCGCTGCGTGAAGTGACTATGGGCTATCGTATTTTTACCGGTGTGGTAGTGGGAATTGTCTTTCAGCTCACTCAAAAATTACTTGGTCCTGCAAGCTTGTTATACGGAATTTCGCCTTTATTTGCCGTGTTGCTACCTATTTTGTTTTGTTTCGGTGTAGGCCTGTTTTTGTTGGCTCGAACTAGATAGCTGAGCAGTTTAAGTGACTAGTTAAGTGCCTAGTTAACTGTCTTTGGGAAGCAATATTACTTGTGTTTTGGTGAATATATCGTGGATGCATTGCTTGTCGTTACGCAAAAGTCCGATAAAAAAGCTCGTAAGCCCTATCGGTGCAAGTACACATCGCCCTAAACACTGTTGCAACGATGGTGTATCTACAGTCTCCTCTTTTACTATTTTTAAGCGCCACGCTCGCATACCTAAGGTTTGTCCGGCCTTCATCCAGAAAAAACAGAAAAACCCAACCACCACAAGGAGCCATCCTAGCTGGAATAAGAAGTGTAATGGGCTGGTGGTGCCAACGCTTTCTGCACCGCTTAACCACTGGCTAAGTGCAACACCAACCGCTCCATATCCCATGCTGACTGCCGCAATTAGTAATGTATCGTAAATAATCGCTGCAAAGCGCCGCCATATTGGGCTGTATTGTATTGCTTGTGTCATAGCCTGTCTGTTGTTGTCGTTCGTGATGGTGATAGTGTATGTAATAGTCAATAAATGGTAGTACTGAATCGTAACACTGAATCGCCTTTTCAGGAATGGCTGTAAGCTTATGGATGTTGGCTCTTGAAATCCATTTACCATTACCCCATATACCGACTCATACTAAATTTTGCATGCTAACTTTGAACATTTATATTAAGGAGTCTTCTGTGACAGCTACTGCTACTGCCGAGAAAGAAACGTTAGGTTTTCAAACCGAAGCGAAACAATTATTACAATTAATGATTCACTCATTGTATTCCAATAAGGAGATTTTCCTTCGTGAATTAGTCTCTAATGCTTCTGATGCGGCAGATAAGCTGCGTTTTGAAGCCGTCAAAAATGGCGATCTATATGAAGGTGACTCAGAATTAGCGATTCGTGTGAGCTTTGATAAAGATGCTAAAACGGTCACTATCAGCGATAACGGCATTGGTATGAGTCGCGAAGATGTGATTAGTCACCTAGGAACTATCGCTAAATCAGGTACTGCTCAATTTTTATCTAGTCTGTCTGGCGATGATAAAAAAGACTCTCAATTAATTGGACAGTTTGGTGTTGGTTTTTATTCGTCTTTTATTGTAGCTGATCGTGTTGAAGTGTTAACCCGTAAAGCTGGTGCGCCAACATCGGAAGGTGTTCACTGGGAATGCGAAGGCGATGCTGAATTTACCGTTGAATCGATTGAAAAAGCGGATCGCGGTACGACAATTATCCTTCATCTAAAAGACGATGCTGAAGACTTCGCTGATGGCTTCCGTTTGCGCTCGGTGATTAAAAAGTATTCTGATCACATTTCTTTACCGGTCATTATGCAGAAAGAAGCACATGGTGAGCCAGAGGAAGGTAAAGAGCCTGAAGCGCCAGAAGATGAAACCATTAATACCGCAACGGCACTATGGACACGCTCTCGCTCGGAAGTGAAAGATGAAGAATACCAAGAATTCTACAAGCATGTCTCTAACGATTATCAAGATGCCTTAACGTGGAGTCATAACCGTGTAGAAGGTAAATTAGATTATACCAGCCTATTATACCTCCCGAAAAAAGCACCATTCGACCTCTATAACCGTGAAGGCACCCGTGGTGTAAAACTCTATGTACAGCGCACATTTATTATGGACGAAGCTGAACAGTTCTTACCAATGTATCTTCGTTTTGTGAAAGGTATAGTTGACTCTAACGATCTATCGTTGAATGTTTCTCGCGAGATTTTACAAAAAGATCCTAATATTGATGCAATGCGTGCTGCGTTAACGAAACGCGTATTGGATATGTTAGATAAAATGGCGAAGAAGAAGCCAGAAGAGTACGCTGAATTTTGGAAAGAGTTTGGTGAAGTGTTGAAAGAAGGTCCAGGCGAAGATTTCGCCAACAAAGAAAAAATTGCCAAGTTATTACGCTTTGCGACCACACATACCGATACAGCAACGCCAGATCAGTCTTTAGAAAATTATGTGTCGCGTATGCAAGAAGGCCAGGAAAAAATCTATTATGTAGCCGCTGAAAACTTTAATACCGCGAAGAACAGCCCGCACCTAGAAGTCTTCCGCAAAAAGGGCATCGAAGTATTGTTGTTATCTGATCGAGTAGATGATTGGATGATGAGTCATCTACGAGAGTTTGATGGCAAGCAGCTGCAAGATGTTGCTCGTGGCTCATTAGACCTAGGTGACTTGGATACTGAAGAAGAGAAACAAGCGCAAGAAAAAATCAATGAAGAGCTAAAAGGCTTGGTTGAGCGCAGCAAGGCAGTATTAGAAGAACAGGTAGCAGAGGTACGTTTAACTCACCGTCTAACTGATTCGCCAGCTTGTGTAGTGGTTGGTGAAGACGATATGGGTGCGCAAATGCGTCGTCTTATGGAGCAAGCAGGTCAAGCGATGCCAGATGTTAAGCCAACATTTGAGTTGAACCCAGAGCATCCATTAGTGAAAAAGTTAGATCTAGAAGCGGATGAAGATCGTTTCGCAGATTTGGTACATATCTTATTTGATCAAGCGACCTTGTCTGAAGGTGGGCATTTAGATGATCCTGCTGCGTATGTTCAGCGTCTTAATCGTTTGTTGCTAGAACTTAGCCATTGATCAATGACAAGTAAAATTAAGTAGAATATTATTTCTGCATCTCAAAAGCAGCAAAGAGAAGTCTTTGCTGCTTTTTTATTAATGCAGGCTTTGTTATATCGTAAAAATGTTCTTATAATCCCCTCTAAATCCACAATGATAATAATAGTATGAGTGATATCCCTGTAATAACGGTTATTGGTGGTGGTAGTTTTGGTACAGCATTGGCCAATACCATTGGATCCAATAACTTCCCTGTTTATTTGTGGATGCGTGATGAAGAGCGCGCTCGAAATATCCAGCAATCACGGGAAAACACCCAGTATTTACCCGGATTTATCTTCAACCCTTTGGTGCAGGTCGTGTCGGATCTTGAGCTGGCATTAAGGCAGAGTGATTTGGTGTTTGTCTCTGTCCCCAGTGTGGCGTTTCGTACGGTGATTCAGCAGCTTAAGCCCTTTTTGCAGCCATCAGCACATGTGATTAGTACCACCAAAGGTATCGATTCCTCAGGCTTTACCTTAATGAGCCAAATTTTAGAGGAAGAAGTTCCCAGTCACGGAATTGGTGTGCTGAGTGGGCCGAATTTCGCCAAAGAAATGATTCAACAGCAATTGACCGGCTCGGTTATCGCGAGTGAAAATGAGTCACTGATCCAGAGTGTACAAGAAGTGTTGTGCTCATCTACTTTTCGCGTTTACAGCAATGATGACCGCTATGGTGTTGAGTTAGCTGGCGCACTAAAAAATATATACGCGATTATAGTCGGTATGGCAGAGGCAAGGCGTTGTGGGCAAAATACCTTAGCGATGTTAATGACACGCTCTTTAGCGGAAATGGGGCGTTTCTCTCATCGCTTAGGTGCAAACCCGATGACCTTGTTGGGTTTGGCGGGTGTGGGTGACCTTATGTTAACCTGTGGCTCTAACCTAAGTCGTAACTATCGCTTAGGCTATGCATTGGGTAGCGGCAATAGTTATGCGCAAGCAGTAGAAGAGATTGGTCAAGTGGTTGAAGGGGTAAATACTTTGCGGTTGGTGAAAGAGAAAGCCGACGACATGCAGATTTACATGCCATTAGTTTCGGCTTTGTACGCACTAATGTTTGACCAGCAATCGGTAGATAGTATTATCATGCAGCTAATGTCGAGTGATAATAGCGATGATGTTAACTTCACGAGTATATAAATCCAGAGATTGTTGTTTTTGTAAAAATACTAATACGGCTAAGATATGTTTTTAGTGAGTATATTGAGAGTAAAGTCTTTTGAATAAAAATATTATTAATAAAAGCATCATAACTAACGTTATCGCTGTAGCCTGTATAGTTGCAGGTAATATTTTCGACCAGCATTGGTTATTGACCGCCGGATTATTTGCGCTGTCTGGGGCTATTACCAATTGGTTAGCTGTACATATGTTGTTTGAGAAGATCCCAGGGCTTTATGGCTCAGGTGTTATTCCTGCTCGTTTTGAGGATTTCAAGCTGGGTCTGCGTCGCTTGATGATGGAGCAATTTTTTACCAAAGAGAATATAGAGCGCTTTTTATCGGAGAGTGCCAATAAATCCAATACCATAGATTTTGCACCCGTTATTGATAAGGTAAATCTTGCCCCAGCGTTTGATAGTTTAATTGATGTTATTGAGCAGTCTTCTTTCGGTAGCATGTTGGCTATGGTAGGTGGTAGTGATGCATTAATACCTTTAAAAGAGCCTTTTATTGAGAAAATGAGAGTGACCGTGACGGACATTGCGCAAAGTGATGAGTTTACGGCATTACTACGCGACGAAATGGATCAAACAAACTTTGCCGATAGTATACAAAGTAACATAGGCGATATTATTGAGCAGCGTCTCAATGAATTGACGCCAGCGTTGGTTAAAGACATTATTCAAACCATGATCAGAAAACATCTTGGCTGGCTAGTGGTTTGGGGCGGTGTTTTTGGTGGTGCTATTGGCGTAATCGTAGCGTTAACAAACGGCAGTTATTAGTAGTTATTAATTGTGTTATGAAGCGCACTTTTTCCTTTAGCTCAATAGCAGTTACAATATAGTAGTTAAAACAACGCAAGTATAAAAAACATTATTCGCCATCCTTAAAATGTCACATAGGCAATTTAATGTTGGCCACATCATTCACTATATAAGGTATCTCTCATGAATAAAGACTCAGCCATGAATAAAGACTCAGCTATTGTTGACGCAGAAATTGTAGACGATCCTAGTACCAATGAAGAAACCACGACGGAAAAAAGGGCAAATAAAAAAAGTGAGCTGAGCGATCGCTTGCTTTCTGCGGACCATTGGTTACGTTTTGTCTTTATGGTGTTGTTTGCGTTCGTTGCCTGCGTTGCTAGTTATGTCGTTGCGGTGCTTATTATTATTCAATTTATCTTTGCTTTGGTGACCGGTGAGGGTGAGTCAAGATTAAGGTCGTTTGGCGGCAGTCTTTCTACGTACCTGTTTCAGATTTTGCAGTATTTGACCTACAACAGTGAAGAAAAGCCTTTCCCTTTTAAAGACTGGCCTGAGTCAGAAGACGTCGATTGCGATAACCAGCAGGGGTAATAACGTGAATGTATTTATTATGCGTCATGGCGAGGCAGAACCTAACACTGATACCGATGCGAAGCGTGAACTGACCCCACAAGGGCGAGACGATATTGCGCAAATGGCCGTAGATTATAAAGCCGCTCTGAGTCAGGTCGACACCATATGGGCGAGCCCTTATGTTCGCGCTCAGCAAACGGCACAATTGTTGTCGCAGCATTTATCAAAACCGGTCATTACACAGTCTTTCTTGCCGCCGAATGGTAACCCCATCGATACCTTAGCCGCCTTAGAAACTCATCGTGATGAGACCGTACTAGTCGTCAGTCATCAGCCGTTAGTCGGTATTTTGGTGGATGGCTTGGCGAGCTTAGAACCGGGTCGTTACCGTATGGGGACTGGCGCTTTGGCCTGTTTAACAACAAAAGTATACGCCAATGGTTGTTGTGATCTAGAGTGGTTACATCAGCCAGCTAGTATTCAGCCAGTGCATTCTTAACAAAGGCTGCCTTAAACTCATCATGAGGACGATTTAAAGTCATTCTCATTCTCATTCACCTTCTCATCACTCATTGCTTGCGAGTATTAGCTATTGTCTCACTCTTCTATTAAGCCGGATGCTGCAACAGCATTGGCTGCTTGTTCACCTATCGAAAAACACTTTACGTTTAATGGTTTTACTTATGCAGCTCAATTGTGGGGTGAAGATGGCGGCTTGCCTGTTATTGCACTTCATGGCTGGTTAGATAATTGCGGAAGTTTTGCGCGTCTTGCTCCGCAATTGAAAGGTGTTCAGTGTTTGGCGCTAGACCTGTCGGGACATGGCTTGTCTGATCATAAAATAGGTTTAGATGATTATTCCTTATGGTCAGATACCGCTGCTATTTATGCGATAGCGGATAAAATGGGCTGGAATCAATTTGCGCTAATCGGCCATTCTCGAGGAGCGATGATGTCATTCTTGAGTGCTGCGGCCTATCCTAAGCGCATATCTCATCTTATTATGATCGATGCCATCATGCCTCCGTTAGTGGAAAATGGTGGTGTGATTGAACGTATGACCCGTAGTATCGAAGAAATATCCCATCGCCTAGAGCGACAAGCAACACATTTTTCTTCTAGGCAAGAAGCCATTACTGCCCGTTGTATGAGTCGTTATGCCCCCGTCACCCAACAGACTGCAGAGCAATTAGCGCAACGTGGTTTATCTGAATCTAATCATCAATTTTATTGGCATGCGGATAGTAAATTATGGTCGTTATCTGCGGTAGGCTTGTCATTCGATATGTTACAAGCGTTTGTGAAACAAATATCGGATGCATCTGTTCCTTGTTTATTATTGTTAGGGGAAGAGGGCTTAGTCAAACAATCGTCACCTGAGTTTATTGCTCAGTGTGAACAGTTAGCGAAAGACATATCAGCGCGAATTGATTGTTTTGATGATGGCCATTTTCTACATATGGAAAAATCCGCCGAAGCAGTGGCTCAAACAATGCAGCATTTTTTATTTACCCCCGGTAGTAAATAGTTTTTCTATACGCTATACGTATAAACTAACGACGCGATAGAGTTAACCGCATAACAAACAGGTTAATAAAGAATTCATGAAGCACATAATAGTATTAATTTACGTATCCGCTCTGTTTTTTTCACAGGGTGTTTTTTCTAAGAAGGTGGATGGGTTGAAAGAGCAAGATTTTGCTTTTTCGCTTCACCCTCAAGCGCACATTTTTTCTCAATCGAATATGTTGAATACCGACTATATTATCGCTCTCGATAAATATAAAAAAACAGATGACCGCTGGACGCCAGAAAAGTGGCAGCGCGAGTCGGGGCAGTTGCTTCGTTATACGATCGAAATGCCCAGAGATTACCGCGAAGAAGAAGTGTTTGATTATTATCGCCAGCAGTTACCAGCAAGTAGTGAGTTACTATTCAGTTGCGCAGGGCGCCAGTGTGGTGAAAGCAATAACTGGGCGAACGATCATTTCGGCGTTAAACAATTATATGGCACGAATACATCGCAAATTTTGAGTGTGTATCGCATAGCTTCTACAATCACAGGCTCTACAATGACAGATTCCGTAACGTATGTAACTATTTACACTGTTAGGAGAGGCAATCGACGTTTATATACGCAGCTAGATATTTTATCAGCAGCGGTAGATTCTCAATGATGAATCCTCAATGATTGACCCTCAATGACAGGTTCTCAATAATAGATATGACAGATAACACACTTACAAGCTCCCCAGCACCTTGCTCTCACAAAACACCGCAAACCATAGGCGAATGTATTCAGTACGGCGCACAGCAGTTTGAGCAAGCAGAGTTGTTTTTTGGCCACGGTACCGATAATGCTGAAGATGAGTCATTTTGGCTGACGTTTTATGCCTTAGCTTTGCCTTTTGATGCAGATACCAGTGTGTTGGAACAAGAGATAACCGAAGCCGAATGGCATCAGGTGAATGCATTGTTTGTGCGCCGGGTCACTGAGCGTATTCCTGCGGCTTATATTACTGGCGAAGCATGGTTTTGTGGATATCCGTTTATCGTTAATGAGCACGTTTTAGTCCCTCGATCCCCCATTGCAGAATTAATAGAACAACACTGTCAGCCGTGGCTATCGTCCTCGTCACATCAACCAATGCGTATAGTAGATATGTGCACTGGCTGTGGTTGTATCGGTATTGCCACGGCATTATATATACCCGACGCAGTAGTTGATCTTAGCGATATTTCGGCAGAGGCATTACAGGTCGCCCAAGACAATATTCAGCGCCACAAAGTGCAAGATCGTGTCACCGCCATTCAATCCGACGTATTCGATGGCTTAGCTCATCGCACTTATGACCTCATCGTTACCAACCCGCCGTATGTCGATAAAGCCGATATCGATAATATGCCTGCAGAATATCAAGCGGAACCAGCTATCGCGCTGGGTTCTGGTGATGATGGCTTAGATATTACCCGACGGCTACTGAGCGAAGCCGCCCATTATTTGAATGACAGCGGCGTGATGATTGTCGAAGTCGGTAACAGCTGGGAAAACCTAGAAGAAGCGTTTCCGAATGTGCCGTTTATGTGGTTGGGTTTTGAATCCGGTGGTCACGGCGTATTCGTCATCACTAAGCAAGAGCTAATAGACTACCAAGCAGAGTTCCTATAAAGAGTTCGTCTAAATCGTCAGAGCCATAAAATAATAAAATTGTTATCCGAATTCTATACTTGCTTCCGCCTCATCAACAGGTAGCCAATCACATTGTGGTACTATTTCGTTCATGAATAAAACACTCAAAAACACACTGCAACAACTATCGCAAGATCAACTGATACACATCATTGAACAAGCACATGATAGTAGTAACAAAGACTGCCAAGCCATTATCGAGCAAGCCATTGCTGCCTATAACCCCAAAGAACTGTATAAGCTCACCAATAAAGCCATTACCAGCATTAAAAACGGCACACGCTTTATTAGTTATCGCGAAACCTACGAGTTTGAACAAAAGCTGGATCGCATCAACGAAGGCATAGAAAAACTGATTTCCGAAGCGCCCGATCTAGCGATTAAGCTGTGTCAGCGGCTAATCGAGATTGATGGCCGTATTTGCGAGCGAGTAGACGACTCCAATGGTTTCTTATCCATCTGCTATGCCACCACATACAGTTTGCTAGATCGCGCTTTTATCGCAGCAAAAAGCGAGAACGACGTTGTTGCTCACTACCTTTACGAGGTCTATAGTCAGGACCAATACGGATTACGGGGCGATTTATTAGACAACACCAAACAATCGCTGCGAGCGGGTGCCGACAAAGTACTGGAAACCTTATTACAAGATCGCCCTTTAGAAGACTTTCCCTTAGAAAATCATGCCACCCTCCATGCACTCAAAATTATTGCCGATACACGAGGTGATGTGGATGCGTATATAGCACTGGTTAAACAAGATGTGCAACGTTTAGCGCGGCCTTTATCCGATCAATCCATTTGCGAGATTGCCACACGCCTAAACGCCGCATTTAGAAGTGAAGAGGCTATTCACTGGCTGAATAAAATAGGCGGAAGTGGTCATTACGACTCAAAAAAAACCGCCTTATTAATCGAAGCCTATCAACTAGAAGGCAAAGATAAACAAGCGCGAGAGATACTGTGGCAGCGGTTTGAGCGTTGTCTACATGCCGCCGATTATCTCGCCTACCTAAAACATGCCACCGAATCCGAGCGCGACACGGCGCAAGCCAAAGCCGTTGCGCTAGCCAAAAAGTACACGCACCTTAGCAGTACATTAGCGTTCCTAGCGGATATTCAGCAATGGGACGAGGTTAATGCACTGATTCTGCAACACGCCAAAACCGATACCCTCAATGGCGCCGATTACTCCCAATACCGCAAACTATCTACTAGCCTTGCCAAACAAGGACGAGGTCTAGCCGCCACCTTATTGCGCAGAGCCTTGGTAGCAGATGTTCTCCAACGAGCGCAATCCAAGTATTATCATTACGCCATTAGCGACCTAAAAAAAGCCAACGACTTCGCGCAAACCGTCAGCGATTGGCAAGACTTCGCCACCCACGACACCTTTATGCAAACCCTGCAAACACAACACGCCCGCAAATCGGCGTTTTGGTCGAAGCTGGATGTTTGAATAAAACAGTTGACTAAGACAAATGAATAATAAAAACAATCACGATTGTGAATAAGCAACCACTAGCCGCAAAATGTAAGAGATTTCGGATATGAGCAAGAGTATGAATAATGCAGAACAACAGTTTTTAAAAGAACTCGACGACAAACTTTGGAAAGCCGCCGACCGGCTTCGCAACAATCTTGATGCGGCCAACTACAAGCACGTTGTGCTGGGCTTAATCTTTTTGAAGTATGTATCCGACGCCTTTGACGAGCGCCAAGGCCAACTTCACACACTATTCACTGAAGACGCCCCTTTGCCAAATGGCGAAGACAACATTTACTACATGCCTCGAGAAGACTACGACAGTGATGCCGAGTACGAACAAGCGGTTAAAGAGGAAATGGAGCAAAACGAATATTACGTTTCTGAAAATGTGTTTTGGGTACCGAAGCATGCCCGGTGGGACTTTATTAAAGAAACAGCTGCATTACCAATCGGTAGCGTATTGTGGCAAGAGCCCCCTGCAGCAGGTAAAGAGCAAGGAGTGGACGTTAAGCTACGCTCAATCAACTGGCTGATTGATAACGCATTAGAGCAAATCGAAACCTATAAAGTGGGTGACAAGTTAGCCAATCCAAAACTCAAAGGTGTATTGCCAAGAATCAGCCGTTTTGAAGTTGATAATCACAACCTCACAGAGCTTATCAATAAATTCTCAGACACCAGCTTTCGCAACCCAGAATACAACGGTGAAAAATTAGACCTGCACAGCAAAGACATACTTGGTCATGTGTACGAATACTTTTTAGGCCAGTTCGCCCTAGCAGAAGGTAAGCAAGGTGGCCAGTATTACACGCCTAAAAGCATTGTTACCTTAATTGTTGAAATGCTACAGCCCTATAAAGGCCGAGTTTATGACCCAGCCATGGGGGCCGGTGGTTTTTTTGTAAGTAACGATAAGTTTATTGAAGCCCACGAAGACGAAAAACACTACAACGCCGCCGAGCAGAAAAAGCATATTTCCGTTTATGGTCAAGAAAGCAACCCCACCACCTGGAAACTGGCCGCCATGAATATGGCCATTCGTGGTATTGATTTTAACTTTGGCAAAAAGAACGCCGATACCTTTTTGGATGACCAGCACCCAGATCTACGGGCTGACTTTGTCATGGCCAATCCACCCTTCAATATTAAAGATTGGTGGCACGCAAAATTGGAAGATGATGGTCGTTGGAAATACGGCAACCCGCCAGCAGGGAACGCCAACTACGGTTGGATTCAGCACATGCTGCATCACATGAATGACAACGGCTCCATGGGCTTATTATTAGCCAACGGCTCCATGAGCTCTAATACCAATAACGAAGGTGACATTCGTAAAGCATTGGTTGAGGCTGACTTAATCGAATGCATGGTGGCCTTGCCCGGCCAGTTATTTACCAACACGCAAATACCCGCCTGTATTTGGTTTTTAACCAAAAACAAAGCACAGGGAGGTGCCAGTGTCGCGGGTGCAGGACGCACAGGTGCGACCAAAAAAGGCAATAAAAGAGACCGTCGCGGCGAAACCCTGTTTATTGATGCGCGTAATCTAGGCTTTATGAAAGACCGAGTATTGCGAGACTTTACAACCGATGATATCGCCACAATCGCAAACACCTTCCACGCATGGCAAAGGACAGGAGTCCAAGTGTCGCGTAGTCCCAGGATGGACGAGAGCGACCAAAAAGGCGAAGGCTATGAGGATGAAAAGGGTTACTGCTATTCCGCCTCTGTCGAAGACCTTAAAAAGCACGACTTCGTATTAACACCTGGACGCTATGTGGGAGCGGCAGATCAAGAAGAAGATAGCGAACCTTTTCCTGAAAAAATGCAGCGATTAACGGCCCAGCTTAAGTCCCAGTTTGAAGAATCCGCTCGATTAGAAAAAGCGATCAAGGAGAATTTAGCGGGGATCGGTTATGACATGTAAACTCGCTGAAAGCGTATTATTTACAGACATCAAAGTGATTCTCGACCACGCCAGAACACAGGTTAAGCAAACCGTAAATTCGGCAATGGTGCAAGCCTACTGGCAAATCGGCAGATTAATTGTTGAAGATGAACAGCAAGGAAATCAACGTGCAGAATATGGTAAGGCCGTGTTACAGGCCTTATCGAAACAGCTCAGCGCAGAATATGGCAAGGGGTTTAATGACCGTAATTTACGCAATATGCGAAAATTCTACCAATCCTTCCCAAATTGGAACGCAGTGCGTACCGAATTGAGTTGGACACACTACCGAGCCTTAATCCGTATTGGTAATGAGCAAGCGCGTACATGGTATATGCAAGAGGCGCAACAGCAAGCGTGGTCTGCCAGAGCACTTGAGCGACAAATGGGCACCCTATATTATGAGCGCCTACTTGCAAGCAAAGAAAAAACTTCCGTAGAGCAAGAAGCACAAGAAAAAACGCACGCGCTCGCCGAAACTAATAAAGACTATTTGCGTGACCCTTACATACTGGATTTTTTAAACCTACAAGATAAGACCTATCAAGAATCCGATTTGGAACAGGGGATCATTAACAACCTACAGCAGTTTTTGCTGGAACTGGGCAAAGGCTTTGCCTTTGTAGAACGCCAACAACGCCTCCGCTTTGACGACGAAGATTTCTACATCGACCTCGTATTTTATAATTTTAAACTGAAATGTTTTCTATTGGTCGATTTGAAAATAGGCAAACTAAAACATCAGAATATCGGGCAGATGGATACCTACGTTCGACTTTACGATGAACAAATGAAAAGCGCTGATGATAACCCCACCATTGGCCTGTTATTGTGCAGCGAAAAAAGTGAAGCCGTCGCAAAATATTCCATACTGGCTGACCAGCAGCAATTATTTGCCTCTAAATATGTCATCTATCTTCCGAGTGAAGAAGAATTAAAGCGCGAACTTGAAAAAGAGCGTGAGCAATTACAGCTTGCTTCGCAACAAAAGGGGCTAGAGAGTGAATAAGTGGCTTACCGAAAAAATGCAACGATTAACAGTACAGCTTAAGACCCAGTTTGAAGAATCCGAACGATTAGAAAAAGCGATCAAGGACAATTTAGCGGGGATTGGTTATGAACTCTGATTGGCCACTACATTCATTATCAGATTTTATCAATGTAAAGCATGGTTTCGCGTTTAAAGGCGAATTTTTCAAAGGAGAACGAACTTCTGATTTATTGGTGACTCCCGGTAATTTTGCAATTGGAGGCGGCTTTAAGTCAGACAAGTTTAAGTATTACGAAGGCCCTATACCAGAAGACTATGTTCTCAGCGAGGGTGACTTAATTGTTACCATGACGGATCTAAGCAAACAAGCTGATACGTTAGGTTACTCAGCGTTAGTGCCTTCAATAACTGGCAACACGCTGTTGCATAATCAACGAGTTGGGCTAGTAGAATTCAAGAATGATGAATTAGATAAGGCTTACCTATACTTCTTGCTTCGTAGCAAAGAATACCGACATCATGTGGTGAGTACCGCAACAGGTTCAACAGTTAAGCATTCTTCACCTACCAAAATATTATCTTTCGAGTTCAGAAAGCCACCTAAAGAAGTTCAGGTAGATATCGGTGAGAAGTTAATTGCGCTAGAGGAAAAAATTCAAAATAATTCGCAAACCAACCACACTCTGGAGCAAATCGCCCAAGCCTTATTCAAAAGCTGGTTTGTTGATTTTGATCCAGTCAAAGCAAAAATTGCGGTTCTAGAGGCTGGCGGAACAGCAGAAGAAGCAGGGCTCGCCGCAATGGAAATTATTGCTGCGAAAAACCCCAAACAACTGGCTGAGTTAAAACAATCAAAACCTGAGGATTACGCACAGCTCGCCCAAACTGCTGCGCTCTTTCCATCTGCTATGCAGGAGTCGGAACTTGGGGAAATACCGGAAGACTTTAAAGTGAGGCCATTTTCAGAACTAGCCAAACTTGACACCACTTCAGTAAACCCAGGAAAGCAGGCGACCACATTGTGGGAGCATTATAGTATTCCTTCTTTTGATGTTGATAAATCACCAGCTCTAGATTTTGGGTCAACGATCAAGAGCGGTAAATATAGAGTACAAAAGTCTTCAGTTTTATCGTCAAAACTCAATCCGCATTTCCCTCGGACTTGGTGGCCCGACATTGAGAATGAAGAATGTGCTATTTGCTCAACTGAATTTATGCAGTTTGTTCCGCATGAAGAAGAATATAGATCGTTTATTTATGGAATGATCACGTCACGACCTTTTCAAGAAGGCATGCAACTAAGAGTTACGGGTTCAACGGGCAGCAGGCAACGGGCACAACCACCTCAAGTTGCATCAATGGGCATGGTAGTTCCGTCAGATGACCTTATATCCCTGTATAGCAATAAACTTTTGTCGTTACATCAGAAAGCTGCCAAAAACATTAAAGAAAACAAGCAGCTTTCTAGCATAAGAGATGCCCTTCTCCCCAAACTCCTCTCTGGCGAAATCACCCTTTCTACCTCAAAAGAGCAAACCCTCAAGGCCAGCCTATGAGCAATAAGCAATCACTCACCATCAAAGATCAAACCAGTGAGTTTCTACTTTACACCGCCCCCAATGGCGATATCAAAGTAGAAGTGTTATTGAGCGGTGAAACCATCTGGCTAACACAAAAGCGCATGGCGGAATTGTTTGGCGTGGGTGTCCCTGCCGTATCGAAGCATTTAGACAACATCTACGATTCCGGCGAACTGCAACGCGAGGCAACACTTTCCATTTTGGAAACAGTTCAACAGGAGGGCAAGCGTGAGGTAAAGCGTAAGCTGGAATACTACAACTTGGATGCCGTCATCTCGGTAGGCTACCGCGTCAATTCTGCCCAAGCCACCCAGTTTCGTATTTGGGCAACCCAGCTAATTAAGGAATACATTATCAAGGGCTTTGCCATGGATGATGAGCGCTTAAAAAACGGCCCGTTTTTTGGTAAAGACTACTTTAAAGAGCTACTGGAACGGGTGCGTTCGATTCGTGCGAGCGAGCGGCGCATTTACCAACAAATCACGGATATATTCGCCGAGTGCAGTATAGATTACGACCCAAAGTCGGAGACCACACGCCTGTTTTATGCCCATGTGCAAGATAAATTTCATTTTGCCATTACCGGCCATACCGCAGCAGAGATCATTGCCAGCCAAGCCGATGCCAGCAAGCCGCTAATGGGCATGAGCACCTATAAAAATGCCCTCGCAGGCCGTGTTTTGAAATCAGATAGTATTATTGCCAAAAATTATTTAAGCGAAGCCGATATTAAAAAACTGGAGCGTACGGTGACGGCTTTTTTTGATTATATCGAGGGTATTATCGAGCGGCGTAATACCTTTACGATGGAAGGTTTTAGCGAGAGCGTGAATAAGTTTTTAGCCTTTAACGAATACAATATTTTAGAAGGTTACGGCAATATTTCGTGTCAGCAAGCCGAGCAAAAAGCCCACGCGGAGTATGAGCAATTTAACAAGCAACAAAGGATTGAATCAGACTTTGACCGCGAAATGAAAAAACGTTTAGCCAAGAACAGCGGAGATCAACAATGAACGAAGAACAATTAGAAAATGGCTGTTTAGATTGGTTTCGCGAAGGTGGCTGGGAGGTATTGCATGGTCCTGATATCGCACCTGATGGTTCAAACCCATTGCGCAGCGACTATGCACAGACGATCTTAAAAAATGACTTGCGCCAAGTATTTGAAAAGATCAATCCGCACCTACCCGTGCAAGTGCTGGAAAACTGCTTTGAACAAGTACTGAGCAAAATTAGTAAGCCTGAAAGCCTCGACCTTGTTACTAATAACCGGGCCTTTCATCGCTTACTGCTTGAGGGCGTTGCTGTTGAATTTAAGCTTGATGATGATGCGGAGCCTTCAGCAAACACAGAGCCCTCAGCGGGTTCTGAAATAGTGAGCGATCACGCCTTCCTTGTTGATTTTGAACGGATGGAAAACAATCACTTTGTTGTGGCTAATCAATTTACGATAACAGGCACCAAACAACCACGCCGCCCAGATGTGATTTGCTTTATCAACGGCTTGCCGTTTGCCGTACTCGAATTAAAAAGCCCCAGTGATGAAAATGCCGATATTTGGGATGCGTTTAATCAACTACAAACCTACAAAGATGAAATTTCGGACCTGTTTGTTTTTAACGAAGCACTCGTTGTCAGCGATGGCTACACCGCACGCGTAGGGTCGCTTACCGCCAATCAAGAACGCTTTATGCCTTGGCGTACGATTAAAGATGAAGACGATAAACCATTGCTAGAGTGGCAGCTAGAAACCATGGTGCGTGGCTTTTTTGATCGAGAATTATTTCTCGATTACATCCGTTTCTTTGTGCTATTTGAAACCGATGGTGAGCTCATCATTAAGAAAATAGCAGGTTACCACCAGTTTCATGCAGTGCGCGAAGCCGTTAAAGCCACCGTGGTAGCCTCACAAGAGCTAGAAACCAATGCCGTTGGAGAAAAGCGCGCCAGCTATGGCGATGAAGTGATACCTGGCAGTAAAAAAGCCGGTGTGGTTTGGCATACCCAAGGCAGTGGTAAAAGTATTTCAATGTGCTGCTACGCCGGTAAGCTCTTGCAACAACCCGCAATGAATAACCCAACACTGATTGTGGTAACCGACCGCAACGACCTTGATGGACAGCTATTTGCTACCTTCTCGAACGCCGTAGAGCTGTTAAAGCAAACGCCAGTGCAGGCTAATGATCGAGATACGCTTCGCCAATTGCTTGCAGAACGGGAATCGGGGGGCATCATATTCACGACAGTTCAGAAGTTTGCGCTAATCAAAGATGACAATGGAAAGGAAGAATCGCATCACCCCATATTAAATAATCGCCACAACTTAGTGGTCATCTCCGATGAAGCGCATCGAAGCCAATATGGTTTGAAAGCTACGCTGACTGCTGATGGCCAGTATAAGTTTGGTTACGCCAAACATATGCGAGACGCGTTACCCTTTGCTTCCTTTATTGGCTTTACCGGTACGCCTATCTCGCAAGAAGACAAGGATACGCGCGCGGTGTTTGGCGGTTATGTTTCTATCTATGACATTCAGGATGCCGTAGATGACGGTGCCACTGTGCCCATTTACTACGAGTCTCGCCTTGCTAAATTAGATTTGAACCACGATGAAATATCCGCACTGTCTGATGAAGTCGATGAGGTTGTTGAAGACGAAGAGGATGTCTCTAATCGTGAAAAAACCAAAGGGGAATGGAGCCGACTTGAAAAGCTCGTTGGCGCAACGCCTCGTTTGGCGCAAGTAGCAAAAGATCTTGTCGACCACTTTGAAACACGCAACGCCACCATGGATGGCAAAGCCATGATTGTGGGTATGAGCCGAGATATTTGCGCACATTTATACAACGAAATAGTCGCCTTACGCCCAGAATGGCATGGCGCTCCATTAGGCACAGCCGCCGACCCGGAAAAAGGTGCGATTAAAATAGTCATGACGGGCTCGGCATCGGACAAGCCATTGTTGCAGCCTCACATCTACAACAAGAAAACTAAAAAGCGATTAGAAACGCGTTTTAAAGACATAAACGACCCGCTTAAGCTCGTAATCGTACGCGATATGTGGCTCACAGGTTTTGATGCGCCTTGCTGTAACACTATGTACGTTGATAAGCCGATGAAAGGCCATAACCTAATGCAGGCTATCGCGCGCGTGAATCGGGTATTTAAAAACAAACCCGGCGGCCTAGTGGTTGACTACATAGGGATTGCTAATGAATTAAAGCAGGCATTAAAAACCTATACAGACTCTAACGGAAAAGGCGAACCCGCATTACAAGCAGAAAAGGCTTTTGCTATTTTGCTTGAGAAAATGGATGCATTACGGGGGATGTTTGCTAAAACCCCACAGGGCGATGGTATCGACATCTCTGGCTTTGAAAATGAAGCCCATAAGATTTTAGTGCCTGCTGCCAACTATGTGCTTGGATTAGACGATGGCAAGAAACGTTTTCTCGATTTGGTGCTCGCTGCCAGTAAGGCCTACTCGCTCTGCAGCACATTGGATGAAGCAAAAGCCTTAAGAAAAGAAATAGCGTTTTATTCAGCGATTAAAGCAGCGATATCAAAATTCACTTCTGTTGATAGAAAGCGTACTCAGGAAGAGAAGAATTCTGCCTTAAAGCAAATTCTTGATAATGCCGTTGTTGCTGAGGGCGTAGCCGATGTATTTGCGCTTTGCGGATTAGACAAGCCAAATATTGGACTGTTATCCGATGAATTTTTAGAAGACGTTCGCCAAATGCCGCATCGCAACTTGGCCGTTGAACTTCTAGAAAAACTGCTAAAAGATGACATCAAAGCTAAGACGCGAAACAACCTTGTGCAAGAAAAGAAGTTTGCAGACCGCTTGCAAGAAACCCTGCGCAAGTACAACAACCGAGCGATTGAAACGGCGCAGGTTATTGAAGAGCTGATTCAAATGGCTAAAGAGTTCCAAGCTGAAATGGAACGCGAAGCTGAACTTGGGCTAAATCCCGATGAAGTTGCCTTTTATGATGCGTTAGCCAACAACGAAAGCGCAGTAAGGGAATTGGGCGATGACATTCTTAAGCAAATCGCCGTTGAGATAACCGAGAAGCTTAGACGGTCCACTACTGTTGATTGGCAAGTAAGAGATAGTGTTCGAGCAAAGCTAAAAATATTGGTTAGACGAACATTGCAGCACTGGAAGTATCCACCAGACAAAGCGGCTGAAGCGGTGGAGCTTATTTTAAAGCAAGCCGAAACCCTGTCCAACTCATGGACGAAGGAATAAAGTAGAAGAGTACTATGAAAATCCCCAGAAACGCTCCTTGCCCCTGCGGCAGTGGTAAAAAATATAAACGCTGTTGTGGTGCTGATATTCAGCCCTACGAGGATAGCGTTCAAGGTATGAATGTGGCTCAGCAGTTGGCGCAGGCGATTAAGGCCAGTGGTGCATCGACGATTGAAGAAATGAATGTTCTGGGTCAGCAACTAAGTGCCGAACGCAATGCGCGACCACTGAAGGAGTTCTTAGGTTTGTCACCCGAGCAAATGGCAAATCTGCTATATCAACCCTTGGCCTCGCCTGGGCTGGTGACCTTTAACGAAGACTGGTTTCCTGCGCAATCAACTGCCTTGCTATTGTTTGAAGCGCTGGCTAGCGGGATCGGTGAAGAAGGCATTAAGGCCACGGGAAAAGGCAATTTACCTATTCAATTATGCCGCGATAATTTAGCCGATATCCCTGAAGATATATTCATTCGTCCAGATCGTATTCGCTCAGAAACGGAGTTTGATGAGTTGCACACGATACGCATTGTCGGTGAATTGGCTGGCCTTATCGAGCACCGTAAAAGCCGCTTTTATTTAACGCCACTGGGGCAAGAATTAATACAAGTCGAGCATCGTGCGCAGCTATTCCATGTCTTATTCAACACTTATACAAGCGAATTTAATTGGGCTTATCGTGATCTTTACCCCGATGTGGAAATTATCCAAACTGCGTGGCTATTTTCACTCTACTGTCTGTCGGTTTTTGGTCAGCAGTGGCGACCTTGCCGTTTTTATGCAGAAAAGTTTATGCAGGCTTTTCCTGTGGCCATCAATGAAATGGAAGAGGGTGAATATTATTCGCCTGAGCAACAGCTAGAATCGTGTTATGGACTGCGCACGTTGGATCGCTTTGCGCGATTCTGGGGATTAATTGAAATGCGCCCACTCACCTCACCAAAATCACGAGCATTTGAATATGAACTGCAAGCCCCGCGATTATCTGAGTGGTTACACTTTAATTGCTAAATGATTAATTCGAGGCTTCTTAAATATGCGATACATACAAAAAGCAAAACCCACGTAAATCACGTATAATTCCATGTTTTGCTACAGGTGGTTATTGATAGGCTGCTGTTCGCTGCCATCTGTGGGCTGTGTTTCTCATCCATTTGGATGTTATTAGTTAAATTTCGCGAGTGTATTATGTCAGGCAATAGTTTCGGAAAATTATTTACCACCACTACTTTTGGTGAAAGTCATGGGCTTGCCCTCGGCTGTATCGTTGATGGCTGTCCTCCGGGATTATCGTTAACCGAAGCGGATTTACAGGGTGATCTAGATCGCCGTCGTCCGGGTAAAAATCGTTATGAAACGCAACGTAAAGAACCTGACCAAGTTAAGATTTTATCCGGTGTGTTCGAAGGTAAAACCACGGGTACGCCGATTGGTTTATTGATTGAGAATACCGATCAACGTTCAAAAGATTACGGTAATATTAAAGACCAGTTTCGTCCGGCACATGCGGATTATCCTTATATGCAAAAATACGGTGTACGGGATTATCGTGGTGGTGGTCGTTCATCTGCTCGTGAAACGGCGATGCGTGTGGCGGCAGGTGCGATTGCGAAAAAATACCTATTAGAGCATTGCGGTATTCAGGTGCGTGGCTATCTTTCTCAGCTAGGGCCTATTAAAGCAGAGCGGCTTGATTGGGATGAAGTACATAACAATCCTTTCTTTTGCCCTGATGTTGATAAAGTACCGGCAATGGAAACTTATATGCAAGAGCTGCGTAAGTCGGGTGATTCTGTGGGCGCGAAAATATCTGTTATTGCTAGCGGTATGATACCGGGCTTAGGTGAACCTGTTTTTGATCGCCTGGATGCTGATTTGGCTCATGGCTTAATGAGTATTAACGCGGTTAAAGGCGTAGAAATTGGTTCGGGCTTTGATGTGGTCACTCAAAAAGGCACCGAGCATCGAGATGAGATTATTCCCGAAGGCTTCTTATCGAATAATGCCGGCGGTGTGTTAGGTGGTATATCAACGGGCCAAGATCTTATTGCTCATATTGCCTTAAAACCTACGTCGAGCTTACATATTCCCGGTCGCAGTATCGATGTGCATGGCGAGCCGGTAGAAATCATTACCAAAGGTCGGCACGATCCATGTGTGGGCATTCGCGCAACACCTATCGCAGAAGCGATGACAGCATTAGTGTTGATGGATCACTTGTTGCGCCACCGAGGTCAAAACGGCGATGTTAAGCACAATATTCCTACCATTCCTGCACAGGCTAACCCTTCTTCTTAATGAGCCGTTTATTGTTAACTTTACAGTCAGTATTGGAATAGGGTGCTAATGGCGTTGGTATCAACCACAACGAATGTAGCGCGTATTCCTTATTGGCGACTTTCCGGTTTTTACTTTTTCTATTTTGCTTTAGTGGGCGCGCTAAGCCCATTCCTAGGTTTGTATCTATCGGATATCGGCTTCACTGCTTATGCCATTGGCTTAGTGAATGCGGTATTAATGGGTACTAAAATTGTTGCCCCCAATCTATGGGGGTGGCTGTGTGATTACACCGGTAAACGTTTATTTATTATTCTTCTGGGGAGTGGTTTAGCGAGCGTTTTTTTCGCCGGGTTATTTTTTTGGCAAGGCCTCCTGCCTATTCTTGTCATCACTTTTCTATATAGCTTTTTTTGGAATGCCGTGCTTTCTCAATTTGATACGGTGACGATTCAGTATTTGGGTAAAGATAGCCACCGGTATAGTCAGATAAGGGTATGGGGCTCCATTGGCTTTATTTTTTCTGTGATGTTGTTGGGCTTTTTGTTTGATCTTCTTTCCATTCGCTATTTAATTCCTATTGCTTGGGTACTACTCATACTAATCACCATCAACTGTTTGTTTTTGAGTGAACCTCCTGTTAGCCAAAAAATACGATCTTCTGTTTCTTGTAAAACCATTGTTAAGCAACCTGCAGTGGTCGCTTTTTTTGCGGCGGTATTTTTACTACAACTAAGTTTTGGTGCTTACTATACGTTTTTTAGTTTGTATTTAGAAAGTTATGGCTATAGTCGCACTATGATAGGCCTGTTGTGGGCGCTAGGTGTACTAGCAGAGGTGCTGTTGTTTCTATTTATTCATCGCCTAATGCCTGCTGTAGGTGTGAGCGTTTTGCTGTTCTGGAGTCTGTTGTTAACGAGTCTTCGTTGGTTTTTAACGGCGTTCTTTGCTGACCACCTGTGGGTGATTATTATTGCCCAGGCGATTCATGCGTTTAGTTTTGGTGCAGCACATGCAGCCAGTATTGAGCTGATTAGGCAGTTTTTTAAAGGCAGAAATGCAGGTCAAGGTAATGCATTGTATAGCTCGATGACCTTTGGTGTTGGTGGTGCTATAGGAGCGGTGGGAAGTGGCCTTTTGTGGAGTGTGAATCCTCAATTACTGTTTGTTGTTGCGGCAGCTATATTGTTGATTGCAGCGGTTGTTGCGCGTATCGGTTTATATGGTGATGCGATAGCTCAGTTTCATTTGGCCGTAAAATAGGTGTCAGCGAGTAAAAAATATTGACTTAATATTCGTCCTTTATATTTCACGATACATTAAAAATCACATCTATATCATATTCCTTATCCCATCGTAGAATATTATCTATCGCGACGTTAACCTCTTCTATGGCGCAAAGAATGTCATCGGTTTTTGTGTTCTCATCTTCTGTTGTTAAAGATTCCTCTGGCTCATGAAAGGCTAATTGGCGTTGTAGTAACATTTCTAGTTTCTTATTTGCCTGTTGTAGTTCAGGTACGCCGCAATAAGAGCTTCCGCCATAAATTTTATGGTTTAGTTGATACATTTTTTCCCAGTCTTTTTTATTATAAAAAAAATGTAAGCTGTCTTTTTCCGTATCAATCATTGTGATCAACAACTGCAGCATATCTCTAGCGAGTTGATTGTTGTTGTTGCTGTGTACGAGGGATAATTTAATGTTAACCACTTTCTGTAGGTTATCCTCTTGCTTGCTGGTAACCGTTTTGAGCTGTTGTGGAAAAGGATGAGTGATAGTTGGTTTTATTGAAGATGCTATCTTTTTTGCAGTAGGCTGGTTGATATTCTCACTGGCGGATAATGATATTGCTTCGTGGTTTTCCGGTATGCCTGAAGCGACGGAGTGCCAACGCTGTAGGGTATCCAGTAGACTTTGTTGGCTCACGGGTTTGACTAAGTAATCGTCAAAATCTTGTTGAAGTAGCTTAAGTTGCATTGCTTCTCGGCTATGTGCACTAACGGCAATGGCGGGTACGCGCTGTTGCTGTTCGGCGGGGGAGGTTTTTTCGAGCGCGCGTATATGTTGCAATGTCTGAACACCGTTCATTCCATCCATTTCTACATCCATCAATATTATATCAATAGATTCCCGTTCAAATAATGTAATGGCGTCTAGTCCATTGTTAGCACTAAAAATATTGTCAGCAGTAAAAATAACCTTGTTCGATGCTTTTAAGTAATTTTCAAGAATCATGATGTTAGCTTCGTTATCATCGACAATGAGTATCTGCAGTACTTCTTTGTCGGTAACGGGGCCAATAGCCGTGTGGCTTATTTTTGTCGATGGAGGTGGAAGTGTTTTTGATGAGTCGTTTGATTTGTTCTTGCTTTTATCGTTGTTTTTATCACCGTTTTGGTCTCGTTTATAAAAATAAATTCGCAAGCCTACCGAAAAAATAATGGTGCTGCCGAGTGTCAAAATAGTGAGCTGGTAAGCCAGTAGGTGTAACTCATTATTCAGTGTTAACTGGTCGCCGGCTAAATCCATCACAAGTAAGTAAATCACTATGCAAACCAGCGTAATAAAACTAAAAAAGCATAGGCACAAAGCCCAGTAGGGTGTGAGCTTCGCTAAGGCGCGAGTGAAAAAATGAGTTAAGTAAGGTCGCATTTGAGTGTCCATCTCGTTATCAATATGTTGATCGGTTTTATCGCTATTGATTTGTAGGTGTTGATTTATAGGTATTGGCTTTCTAGATAGTAACTCTCTAAATGGTTACTTTCTAGATAGTTAGGCGCTTAATATCCAAAACTAAGGTGTAGAGTATTTCACATTATTTATGGTTAGTCGTCTATCGTGGTGTAATACCAGTGCAATCAAGGGTAAAATAGCTGCCTTATTTTGGCAAGGCTTGTTTTTATGAATGATTCCATTTCTCTTTATCCAACGATCGAGCAATACGTGGGTAATACGCCACTGGTGCGTTTACAGCGTTTGGATGGCGCCAATATCAACGGCAATATCATATTAATCAAGTTGGAAGGTAACAACCCTGCCGGTTCAGTAAAAGATCGCCCCGCCTTATCGATGATTAGTCGTGCAGAAGCACGTGGTGATATTCATCCAGGTGATACCTTAATAGAAGCGACAAGTGGTAATACCGGTATCGCCTTAGCGATGGCTGCAGCGATTAAAGGTTATAAAATGATCTTGATCATGCCTGACAGCGCTACTTTAGAGCGTAAGGCTGCGATGACCGCTTATGGTGCGGAACTTATCTTGGTAACTGCCGAGCAAAGTATGGAAGGTGCTCGAGATTTAGCACAAAAAATGCAATCAGAAGGCAAAGGTAAAGTGCTTGATCAGTTTGGCAATGATGATAATCCATTAGCGCATTATCACGGCACTGGGCCAGAAATTTGGGAGCAAACTCACGGTAACATTACGCATTTTATTAGCTCGATGGGAACGACCGGCACGATTACCGGCACATCGGCATATCTTAAAAAGCAAGACCCTAGTATTCAAATAATTGGTTTGCAGCCAGAAGAGGGTGCGAGTATTCCGGGGATTAGGCGTTGGCCACAAGCGTATATACCTTCTATTTTTGATTCCACCAATGTTGATCATATTGTCAATATGAGTCAAAAAAAGGCAGAAGAATCTATGAGGGCTTTAGCAAAAAAAGAAGGGATTTTTGCGGGCGTTTCTTCTGGTGGCGCGATTGCCGCTGCGATAGATTTAAGCCAAACCGTTGAGAATGCCGTCATCGTTGCCATTGGTTGTGATCGTGGTGACCGTTATTTGTCTTCTGGTGTTTTTAATTAATAGCGTTACCAATAGAAAAACGTGTAGAAAGAAAATAGCACAGAATAAATAATTGTATTATTCAGCCTAAACGGCACAGGAAAACATATTATTAAAAAACGCGAAGGCAAAAATAAAAAAGCCAGTTCTCAACAGCACATACAAAAAGCCCGTTACACGGGAGCGCCTAAGCATCATATTGGCTCGCAGTTGATCGATATTAAACACGATACGGTTATTCGCATAGAGCGTCTTGCAGACGATGGTCGTGGAATAGCTAGCGTACAAGGTAAAACCTTATTTGTGCAGGGGGCTTTAGTCGATGAAGAAGTGACGGTGGCCATTAAGAAGCGAATGCCTACATATATAGATGCTCGTGTTCATCACATCATCAAACCGTCGCCGCTGCGTCAAACGCCACCTTGTCCAGTATTTTCCCGTTGTGGTGGATGTTCAGTGCAATATATGTCCGCAGAAGAGCAGGTGGCATTTAAGCAAGATGCGGTGCTGTCGCAATTATCACGTTGGTCTCAAATAACACCAGATACGCTGTTACCAGTGTTAACTGACACCGAGTATGGTTATCGTCAGCGTGTCCGTTTAGCGGTAGATTACACTAAGACGGGCGAGCTGTTGTTGGGCTTTCGAGAGGTTGATAGTCATGCCATTGTGAATATTGATAGTTGCATGGTGCTGAGCCCCAGCTTACAAAAGCTCATTCTTCCTCTTCGTCAATGGTTGTCCCACATAAAAGCCCATGTGGTTTCACATGTGGAATTGGTCAGTGCGACCCGTTCCACAGCGTTTGCTTCTGACAGTGGCAGTGAAATAGTAGGCACTGAAACAGTAGACAGTGAAATAGTGGATAACGGAACAGTAGGTATCGTAGTGCGCCACACCCGTTTACTAGCCGGTGCTGATAGATTGCAATTACAGCAATACATGTCCGCGTTTAAAAAGACTGGTTTAACCGTCAATCTTTGGTTTCAAAGCCAAAAAAAAGGCGTGTTAGAAGATAGTAATAATATCGAGGTGGATCCGCGTTTAGAATACGTATTGCCTTTGGCATCTCCTCTTTTATTTCGTTTTCACCCCCAAGACTTTATTCAGTCCAATCCGTTTATTAATCAACAAATGGTGGAGCAGGCGATAGCATTGTTGGCGCCTCAGTCTCATGAAATAGTCATGGATTTGTATTGTGGTATCGGTAATTTTTCCTTGCCACTCGCGTTACATGCCAAGCATGTACTTGCGGTAGAAGGGGTTGAAGCAATGACAACACGGGCAGTCGATAATGCGCACCGTAACGGTATTGATAATGTCACGTTCATCACGCAAGACCTATCTCAGCCAAAATTGCTGCGAGCGTCAGTGAGCGCCTATTGCCAAAAGCAAGATGCGTTTCAGTCGGCAGCTCAATCGATAACGTCTACAGCTCAGGTGGACAGCTCAACCAAAAAAACAGCTAAGCAGGGCGTGATCGATGCGTTATTACTTGATCCTCCACGAGCGGGCGCTAAAACTATTTGCGAGAATATAGCTGAACTTTTGCCTCAGCGTATTGTCTACGTTTCTTGTGATTCATCAACCTTTGCTCGCGATGCTGGTTTATTAGTCGATAACGGCTACCGCTTATCGACGTTAGGTATCATGGATATGTTTCCACAGACCTCCCATGTCGAAATTATGGCATCATTTATTGTCGATTCTGCCACTGCAGATCCGTCACTTAAGCGACGTAAAGCATCATCACGCTCGTCCCAGTCAGTTACAAAACCTAAACGTGTACTTAAGCTAGGTTAAACAGTATTTATGGTTAAAGTCAGAGAAGATTATCCCCTTAGAGATAACGGCGATGTCGATATTGAAGAATGGGCGGCACGTATTGCTTCCGTCGCGGGCAGTGATGATTTTGCGCAAAAGCAACTCATCTCGGCAGCTAATCTATCGTGGCAAGCCGAGCGTGACATAGCCGCTTTAAACAAACTGTGGTCCCAGCATGCCAGTAGTTTTCTGACCGGTCTCGAAATGGCAGAGATTCTTGCTGAGCTGCAACTAGATCAAGAAGCCTTGATCGCTGCGGTGCTCTATCGAGGTGTGCGTGAAGGCAAAATTAATATTTTAGATGTTAAAGAACGTTATGGCGATACCGTTGAAAGGCTGATTTATGGTGTTTCTGGCATGGCGGCGATTAGCCAGTTACGTAATGATTCCGAAGAGTCTGCACTAGGGCAGCGCTCCGCAGATCAAACAGAAACGGTGCGTAAAATGCTCGTTTCTATGGTGGACGATGTGCGCGTTGCCTTAATTAAATTGGCGGAGCGAACGTGTGCTATTCGTGCAGTAAAAGATGCTACCGATGAGCGAAAACAAAAAGTGGCGCGAGAAGTCTTCGATATTTATGCTCCGTTAGCGCATCGCTTAGGTATAGGGCATATTAAATGGGAGTTAGAAGATTTAGGCTTTCGCTATTTAAAACCAGACGATTATAAAAGTATCGCCAAGCTGCTCGATGAAAAACGTTTAGATCGGCAAGATTATATTGACTACGTGGTTGACAGTTTACAAACACAAATTCAAAAAAATAATATTGATGCTGAAGTCTATGGACGTGCTAAACATATTTACAGTATTTGGCGAAAAATGCAGCGTAAAAATATCGGCTTTTCGGAAGTGTACGATATTCGAGCGGTACGAATTTTGGTGCCTACCACCAAAGACTGTTACGAAGTATTAGGTATTGTTCACACCTTATGGCGTAACATCCCCCACGAATTTGATGACTATATTGCCGCGCCTAAAGAAAACGGTTATCGCTCTCTACATACAGCCGTCGTTGGGCCTAGCCAGCGCGTGATTGAGGTGCAAATTCGTTCTCACTCCATGCATGAAGAGGCCGAGTATGGTGTTTGTTCTCATTGGCGTTATAAGGGAACTGACAGTAGCGACACCGACACGCAAGTCGATAGTTATGAACAAAAAATTGAATGGCTACGGCAAGTACTTGATTGGCATGAAGAGCTAGGTGTCGACGGTTTAGCAGATGATATCGGTTCTAGTGTTGAGCAGGACCGCGTGTATTTATTTACACCTGAAGGTCACGTTATTGATTTACCGGTGGGCGCAACACCGCTTGATTTTGCTTATCGCGTTCATACAGAAATTGGTCATCGTTGTCGTGGCGCAAAAGTCAGCGGCAAAATAGTCCCGTTAAATCATGTGTTAAAAACAGGCGATCAAGTAGAAATTCTCACCGGAAAGCAAACGGTGCCTAGCCGTGATTGGTTGATGGACGGTTTGGGCTATTTACATACTTCGCGTGCTAAAGCCAAAGTAAGGCATTGGTTTGGTGAGCAAGCACGCGAGCAAAATATTGCCGATGGTCGCGCTATTTTAGATAAAGAGCTGCGGCGTTTAGGTGTTCGAGATATTAATTTCGAAGATCTCTTAAAAGTACTTAAGCACAAAGAGCTAGATGATCTATATGCTCATGTAGGTTCAGGTGAGATAACGCTTTCGCAAGTACTTAGAGCGTCACAAAAGCTATTAGAGCCTAACGTACCCGAACAAACAGAGATTAACTTTTCCAATAAAACGCCGACCACAGCAGGTACCGATGTTTACATTGACGGCGTTGGTAACTTATTAACCAACATCGCTCACTGTTGTAACCCGCTACCCGGTGATGACATTAATGGTTATATTACCTTGGGCAAAGGTGTGTCCATTCACCGTAAAGATTGTCGTAATATTTTACAGTTGGCCGCGGATGAACCAGCACGCATCATCCAAGTGGATTGGGGTGAAGCTCCGACACAAACCTATGCGGTAGATGTATTGATTGACGCCTATGACCGTATTGGTCTTTTGAGTGATGTCACGGCGGTATTGGATAGCGCAAGGATCAATGTGAGTGCTATGCAAACCCTATCAGATCGAGGTGAAAATACAGTTTCCATGGTAGTTACTATCGATATACGGGATTTTGCTCACCTGAGCCATATTTTAGCGCGACTGAATCAGCTACCCAATGTCGCGACAGCAAGACGTAAAAATTAAATAAATAAGACATAACGAGTGAAATATAAAGCCAATCACAATGACAGCTATTAACGATTTATTGACCGTGATGGCTCGTTTGCGCGAGCCAGATTACGGTTGCCCTTGGGATCAAGTGCAAACATATAACAGTATTGCGCCTTCTACCTTAGAAGAAGCATATGAAGTCGTTGATGCGATAGAGCAGGGTGATAGTCAGCAATTGAAAGAAGAATTAGGTGATTTATTGTTTCAGGTCATCTTTTACAGCGAGTTAGGTAAGGAAGAGCAAGTATTTACTTTTGAGCAAATCGTCTCAGACTTGACTTCTAAACTGATTCGCCGTCATCCTCACGTATTTCCTAAAGGCACCTTAGAAAGTCGTATATCCCCGTCGGTGACACCTGAAGGTCGTCGTGCAATGGAGCGCGAGATTAAGCAAGCTTGGGAGCTAACTAAGCAGCAGGAGCGAGATGCAAAAGGGTGTCATAGTGTCATGGATGATGTGCCAATCGCCTTCCCTAGTTTACTCCGAGCACAAAAGTTACAAAAACGCGCAGCCACTGTAGGTTTTGACTGGAGAGACACTGATGGTGTTTATCAAAAGCTCAATGAGGAAATGGCAGAGCTAGCAGAAGCAAGAGAATCTAATGACCTTGCCGCAGTGGAAGATGAGTTGGGTGATGTGATGTTTACCTTGGTCAATCTTGCTCGACACCTAAAAGTAGACGCTGAAACCGCTTGCCGAAAGTCCAGTCAAAAATTTGAAGCGCGTTTTAGGGTGATGGAGGCGCAAGCCTTATCCGATAATGTAGAGTTGTCTTTATTAGAAGAGCGTGCGCTTGATGCTCGCTGGGAAATGGCTAAGCGAAAGCTTATGTCTACCACAGCAGATAAGGTAAATAGCGCTGAATGATGACAAAAGTATCATTTACGTTAAATGACTGCAATTTTAGGTTGAGCCTATTAATAGCAACGTGGTATCGTAATTTAAATAGCTAAAAAATGCTTGTTTGTAGTGTTTTAGCGTCATTACCATAATAAGTGGCAAAAAACTGTATCGCAACTACAGTTTGTTTAGCGTTAAATTTAACAATAGCGTTTAGTAGCTATGTGGGGTTAGTGTTAGACAAATATTAGATAAAAAATAATAAGTAAAATTAACAGTAAAGTGAACAATGATGGTTGTCGCGACCATTGACCAATCATCGTAAATTAATATCATTATTTGATAGTGTGACAGGAGCTATATCTGTGCGAATTATATTATTAGGTGCCCCCGGTGCCGGTAAGGGAACACAAGCTAAACTGATGACCGAAGAGTTCGGTATTCCTCAAATCTCAACGGGCGATATGCTACGTGCAGCGGTGAATGCTGGTACTGAGCTGGGGTTACAGGTTAAAGATGTCATGTCATCCGGTGGACTTGTCTCCGACGATATTATTATCGCTCTAGTAAAAGAGCGTATTCAGCAAGCCGATTGCGAAAAAGGCTTTTTATTGGATGGTTTCCCGCGCACTATTCCACAAGCGGATGCAATGAAAGATGCTGGTGTCATTATTGATAATGTGGTTGAAATCTATGTTGAAGACGAAGAGATCGTTTCGCGCTTAAGTGGCCGCCGAGTACATAAAGAGTCAGGCCGTATTTATCACGTGATTTACAATCCACCGAAGATAGAAGGTATCGATGACGAAACCGGCGAAGCCCTTATTCAGCGTGAAGACGACCAAGAAACTACTATTCGTAAGCGTTTAGATGTCTATCATCAGCAAACAGAGCCATTAGTGGAGTTTTACAAAAATCTGGGCGAGCAACAAGGTTCACCTGCACCTAAATACGTTCGCGTTGAAGGGGTTGGCGAAGTAGAAAGTATTAAACGGCAGCTGTTTTCAGCGTTGTCTGCATAATCTATTTGTATGGCCATCTACATATAGTTATAACAAGTTAAAACAAAAAAGACCTTATGGGTCTTTTTTTATATGCACCAAATATGCGTTTACGACATTCGGTTCTATTGTTCTTCCCCCTCATCATCGGTGATTAAAAACGATTGCGACGGATCTACTAAAATCCTATCTCCCATACCTTCTCTGCCCAATAGCATTAAATTGCTCATGTCAGAACGATCTGTAAGAGTGATTTCAATAGGCCACGATAAGTGTCCTAGCTTTATGAACGTGCTAATGACATACCGTTTTTGTGACTCACCATTTGATGATTTGACCGTACGAACATCGTGAATAAGCGATTGGCATTCGATCACACTGTTCACATTATAAAAATCAGGGTGAATATCAAACTTCACCCACGGCTTCCCATTTTTCTTGAACCGACTAATATTATCGACATGCATCGACGAAGTTTTTGCCCCCGTATCCACCCGCATCTGTAAATCGACCACACCAATATCAGGAAGGTCGCATACCTCTAAATTGCCTAAAATAAGTTTGTCGCTCATATATCGTCTCTAATACGGGTAAATGCACTAATCGCGTTGAATATTAAGGTAAGCTTGTCAGGCGAGCAAATGATTTTTGTTGGTGAATTTTTACGATCAGATCCGTATCTCCTCATTGTTATCACCGGTCACTTACCGTTTTTTCGTGTGGCGGCGCTGACAGTAAATAAGATAGCAAATAAAGTCACCGCCAATGAATGCATTTTTGCTAGAATAGCCCATCTAAAAATGACGACTAACGAGCCATAGAATGCCTTATATTCTTGCTATTGATACCTCTACCGATGCTTGCTCGGTTGCTTTACTCACTCCATGCGAAGGCGTGCATCAAACATTAGCGATTGCTCCGCGAGAACATACTCAGCGTTTATTGCCCATGATTGATGCCTTATTAAAAGAGCATCAAGCGTCGCTGTCTCAACTGGATGCCATTGCATTTTGTGTGGGCCCCGGTTCGTTTACTGGCTTACGCATCGCTTTAAGCACCGCGCAAGGTTTAGCGTATGGTGCGGACTTGCCATTGATTCCTATTTCCACATTAGCCACTCTGGCCTGTAGTGCCTTGCGTTTACAGATAGCCACCTCTGATCAAATAATTATCCCAAGTATTGATGCCCGTATGAACGAAGTGTATTGGTGTGCTTACAGTGTTGATGCATCAGGTGATTTATTTGCATTATGTGATGAAAGTCTATCAGCACCAGAGCATTTAGCCGAAAGCGAGTGGATGAAGAATGCAAAGCAACAAGCTATCGCAGGTGTTGGCTCTGGTTGGCAATATGACTGTTTGGCTGATGCTACAAAAGGTATGGCGAACGAGACCACCGTGGTTGTTAGCGCCTATCCCGAAGCGCATGACATGGCATTGTTAGCCGCCAAGGTATATCAACAAGATATCGCCGATAGTGAAAAGTTTATTAGCCCGCTAGCAGCTGTCCCCACTTATATGCGTAATGAAATTAGCTGGAAAAAGCGCACGCGTATTAGAAATAAAGAAATGGGATAAAACGACTCGATCGAGATACGGAACAATTCTATCTCAACAGTATAACTATAAAGCAAGGCTCGATTAATGGATGTTTTTCACATTATAGTATTAGCGTTAATCCAAGGGGTTACCGAATTTTTACCGATTTCTAGTTCTGGCCATTTGATTTTGCCTAGTGGTTTATTTGGCTGGCCGGAGCAGGGCTTAGCATTTGATGTGGCGGTACATGTGGGCACTTTACTGGCGGTTGTGACCTATTATCGCCAAGATATTTCTCAGCTGATTACTGCATGGTGTGCCAGCACGTTTAAGCAACAGCATAGCGATAACAGCCGCATCGCATGGTTTGTAGTGCTAGCGACTATTCCTGCGGGGATAGCAGGCTTGTTGTTTGATGACGTAATTGAAACCCATTTGCGAACGACTGTGGTAATTGCCTTAACGACGATCATTTTTGGTGTGTTGCTAGGATGGTCTGATCGTTCTGCGATCCCTAAAGATAAAACCTTAATACAGTTAACGGTGGGTACGGTACTTATTATTGGTGTGGCACAGGCGTTAGCCCTTATTCCCGGTACGTCTCGCTCTGGTATTACGATTACCGCGGCCTTGTTTTGTGGTTTGTGTCGCAGTGATGCAGCGCGCTTCTCGTTTTTAATGTCGATTCCCATCATCGTATTAAGCGGCGGTTATAAAGGCTTGCAGTTATTAGGTGAGAGCGATGTCAATTGGTTAGACATGGTCATAGGTGCAGGTGTGTCAGCGGTCAGTGCCTTTATTTGTATTTATTATTTCATTAAATTTATCAACAATATCGGTATGATGCCGTTTGTGATTTACCGTTTATTGTTGGGTGGGTTTTTATTGGTGTGGAGTTTTGGCGGTGTGTAATCATTTCCATATCACGTAGTTAACAAGAGGCAAGTATTGTGGTTGAAGTCAGCAGCACAGAAACAGATGCGTTATCGGAACAAGAGGTATTTAATCAGGGCTTGCTCGATTTTATTGATTCGTCGCCCACGCCGTTTCATGCGACACAGGCGATGGCGATACAACTGCTTGCCGCTGGCTTTATTGAATTGTTAGAGGGCGAAGAATGGTCGTTAGTCGCAGGCAAAAAATATTTTTTGACGCGTAATTTATCTTCTCTCATCGCGTTTACTTATGCACCAGAAGCTTGCGCGGACGAAGGCATTCGTATGATGGGTGCGCATACCGACAGCCCTTGTTTGCGTGTAAAGCCTAATCCCGAAATGCATAAGCAAGGTTACTTTCAATTAGGCGTTGAAGTATATGGCGGCGCTTTATTATCCACATGGTTTGATCGCGATTTGTCGCTAGCCGGTCGAGTTAATTATCTCGACAGTCAACAACAGCTCCGCAGCGCTTTAGTGAACTTTAATGATCCTATTGCCGTTATTCCTAGCTTGGCTATTCATCTACACCGTGAAGCAAACGAAGCGAATAAAATCAATAAACAAAAACATTTGCCGCCGATATTAATGCAGGTGTCTGATAAAGAAACTATTGAATTTACCGATTGGTTGCGAGCGCAATTAGAGTTACAAGGCGAAACCGACGTCGCCAGTGTGATGGATTATGAATTGAGCTTTTATGACACTCAGCCATCGGCGATTATTGGATTGCAAAACGAATTTATTGCGGCATCGCGGCTTGATAATTTACTGAGTTGCTATGCCGGTTTGCAGGCACTCATTCAGTCTGACACTAACCAACCTGCCTTATTTATTTGTACCGACCACGAAGAGGTGGGTAGTGCTTCTGCTTGCGGTGCGCAAGGGCCAATGTTGGAGCATTGTTTACAGCGAATCATTCCTGATACCGAACAGCGTTTACGGGCGATTGATCATTCCCTAATGATATCCGTCGATAACGCCCACGGCATTCATCCTAACTATGCAGAGAAACACGACGAAAATCACGGGCCATTATTAAACAAAGGCGCGGTGATTAAGGTCAACAGTAATCAGCGTTATGCGACTAATAGTGAAACTAGCAGTTTCTTTCGACAGCTTTGTGAAAATAACAATGTCACGCCTCAGGTATTTGTTACCCGTAGTGACATGGGTTGCGGCAGCACTATTGGGCCTATTACGGCAAGTGAAGTGGGGGTGAAAACGATAGATGTTGGCGTCCCCACCTTTGCTATGCATTCCATTCGCGAGCTAGCCGGTACACAAGATGCTTTTGATTTGTCCCGCGTATTAACCTCTTTTTTTCAACAGTAGAATTATTTTATGTCATCACCTATTCAACACGTATTACCGCCTCACGATAAGCAGCGCACCTTAACGGGTATCACGACGACGGGTACACCGCATTTAGGGAATTATGTCGGCGCGATTCGCCCAGCGATTGAAGCCAGCCAACAAGCAGATAATTTATCGTTTTATTTTTTAGCCGATTTTCATGCCTTGATCAAGAGCCAAGAGCCAGAAAAAATTCATCTATCGAGTATGGAGATTGCAGCCACATGGCTCGCGCTAGGTTTAGATACCGATAACGCGGTTTTTTACCGCCAGTCTGATGTGCCAGAAATTCCAGAACTTTGCTGGTTGCTCACGTGTATGGCAGCAAAAGGCTTGATGAATCGCGCTCATGCTTATAAAGCCGCAGTACAAGCTAATCAAGAGGCCAGTCAAGATGCAGACTTTGGCGTGACAATGGGTTTGTACAGTTATCCCGTGTTAATGGCCGCTGATATTCTTATGTTCAACGCTGATCGTGTGCCTGTGGGTAAAGATCAAATACAGCACGTTGAAATGGCGAGAGACATTGCCGCACGTTTTAACCATCACTTCGGTGAACACTTTACTTTGCCACAAGCTGTTGTCGGTGACAATGTGGCCGTTTTGCAGGGCTTAGATGGCCGTAAAATGAGCAAGAGTTACAACAATACCATCCCATTATTTTTGCCAGAAAAGCAACTCAAAAAACACATCAACAAAATCAAAACAAATTTATTAGAACCCGGTGATCCGAAAGATCCAGATACTTCTACGGTTTTCCAAATTTGGGAAGCCTTCGCTACACCAGAGCAAACGGCAGAAATGCGCCAAGACTTTGCGGATGGTATTGCATGGGGTGAAGCAAAAAAGCGTTTGTTTGAATTAGTGAATAACGAAATTGGCGATGCTCGCGAGCGCTACAATACCTTGCTAGAGCAGCCAGACCACATCGAAGAAATATTACAACAGGGTGGGCAAAAAGCACGGACTTATTCCCAGCCACTATTAGCTAACTTGAGGCAAGCGGTGGGCATTCGTTCTTTTACTAAATAAACCAAAGAGAAATATATTATGTCTCTAGAAACGTTGTTGATTTACATCGTAGTGTCTTTTTTTTACATATTAAGCCCAGGGCCGGCAGTTTTTTTGGCGATGTCGAACGGTTTAAGTAATGGAATGAAAGTAGTTGCTGTTTCTTCGCTGGCCAATATCTTAGGTTTATTCTGTTTGTCTGCGGTATCCATTGTAGGTTTAGGCGCAATCTTATTAAGCTCTTCTTATTTGTTTTTAGCGGTTAAAATTATTGGTGCGATGTACCTTGTTTTTCTTGGTATTAAACAATTTTTTATTGCTAGTCGTGCAGTGAAGATAGGTTCAGGTGAAGAGTTAATCGAACACAAAAAAATGACGGTTTATTTTTTTGAAAGCTTTATTTTAGCGGTCACCAACCCTAAGCCTATATTGTTTTTTATTGCTTTATTTCCGCAATTTCTGCAAGTTGACCAGGCGGTAGCGCCGTAGTTTTTTGTATTAACGAGCATTTTTATGGTGTTATCTTTTTTTGTGTTGTGCGGCTATGGTTATATATCCAAGTCCGCTCGCGTTCTTTTCAAAAAAGCGTCTTTTATTCAGTGGTTTCATCGTATCACCGGTGGCTTATTTATTGTGATGGGTTTTTCATTGCTTAAGTTGAAAAGCAGTCAAGTATGAATGTCAGTGGCGAAGCACTTAGAACTATTTTTCTTGCAGACGATGGTTGGCGCGTCACCATTATCGACCAAACCGTTTTGCCCCATCAGTTTCAATTACTACATCTATCTTCTCTATCGGAAATGGCAACCGCCATCAGTGACATGCAAGTCCGTGGCGCGCCATTAATTGGCGCAGCAGCTTCATATGGTATGGCGTTGGCGATGAGAGAAGATGCTTCCGATACGATGTTAGCGAATGCCTACAATACCTTGTTAGCAACACGTCCTACGGCGGTGAATTTACATTGGGCGCTTAATGAAATGAAAGCGGTATTGGTTGTGATTCCAGAGAGTCAGCGTGAACAAGTGGCTTATCAAAAAGCGGCTGAGCTGTGTGATGAAGACGTAGCTATCTGTTCCGCTATTGGTGATTACGGTTGTCAATTAATTGAAGCGCTATGGAAAGAAAAAAACAAAACAGAACGTAGTGATCAGCCCGTTAATATTCTTACCCATTGCAATGCGGGTTGGTTAGCCACCGTAGATTGGGGAACGGCGTTATCGCCTATTTATAAGGCACACAATGCAGGTATCCCTGTGCATGTATGGGTGGACGAAACACGACCACGTAACCAAGGATTTAACTTAACCGCGTGGGAATTGGGGCAGCATGGTGTGCCTCATACTATCGTCGTTGATAATGTCGGTGGGCATTTGATGCAACATGGCCAAGTGGATATGTGTATTGTCGGCACCGACCGCACCACACGTAGTGGTGATGTGTGTAATAAGATAGGCACTTATTTAAAAGCGCTAGCCGCATTTGATAATCACATTCCTTTTTATGTCGCCTTACCTAGCCCCACTATTGATTGGAGTATTCGCAATGGCGTCGCAGATATTCCCATTGAAGAACGCAGTAGCCGGGAAGTGACGCATATCGTTGGTCGAACGCAACAAGGTAATATTCAAGAAATACAAATTGCACCCGATAACAGCGCCGCAATTAATTATGGTTTTGATGTCACTCCCGCACGGTTAATCACTGGTTTAATTACCGAGCGAGGAGTGGCGAGCAGAGTGAATTATCCGTCATCCGCGAATCACGTTAATAGTAAAGACGATGCTGGCTTAGAAACACCACTCGCGCGACTGTTTTCAGACAAACTTCCAGAAAAACAGATAACGGAATCGAACAACGGCAATGGGTCACTTAAATGAAGCATCTTGAGCGCCGACAACAACTCATTGCAACAGCAATAGAGTTAAACACTAGCGGTATCAATCAAGGTACATCGGGCAACGTGTCTGTACGTGTTGATGAAGGTTTATTAATCACCCCTTCGGGAATGACATACCCATCATTAACGCCAGAAGATATTGTGTTGATGAATCTGGATGGGCAAACCTCCTCTCATCGCCTTCCTTCTAGCGAGTGGCGATTTCATGTCGATATTTATCAACAACGCAGCGATGTACAGGCAATTGTACATACGCATTCCGTATACGCGACCGCATTAGCGTGTTTACAAAAAGACATCCCCGCTTTCCACTACATGGTGGCGATGGCAGGGGGCAAAGATATTCGCTGTGCGCCTTACGCGACCTACGGCACGCAAGCATTATCTGACGTTGCATTGATCGCGTTAGAAGATAGAAAAGCGTGTTTGTTAGGGCATCATGGCGTGATTGCAACGGGAACTGATTTAGCGCGTGCATTCGCGCTTGCAAGCGAAGTAGAAACCTTAGCGCAGCAATACATCGCCGCGTTGAGTGTTGGCGAACCCACTATTTTATCGGATAAAGAAATGGAAGTTGTCGTCGAAAAATTTGCTAACTATGGTTTGAATGTTGGACAATCTTAAGGTGCGCCACGCGAACCTTAAGATTGATTATTATAATTTATAGGAGCCATTTCTATATCAATTCTACAAACCCAATTTAGCCTTTACATTTCCAAATGCCTTAATAGCAAAGTCAATCTCGTCTTCAGTGAGTGCTGCTGACATTTGCGTACGAATTCTGGCTTTGCCTTTGGGTACGACAGGAAACGAAAACGCGACGACGTAAACGCCTTCGTTTAACATTTCTTTCGCAAAGTTGGTGGCGATCTCTGCGTCGTATAACATCACGGGCACGATAGCGTGTTCACCGGGTAATAATTCAAATCCTAATTCGGTAAGGCCATTGCGTAAGCGTTCGGTATTGCTACGTAATTGTTCTCGTAGTGCATTGGATTGTGATGCAAGCTCAATGGCTTTAATTGCACCACCTACCACCGGTGGCGCAACGGTATTGGAAAATAAATACGGTCGTGAACGTTGGCGTAACAATTCAACAATTTCTTTTTTCGCGCTGGTATAGCCACCACTGCCGCCACCTAAGGCTTTGCCTAATGTGCCGGTGGTAATGTCGACGCGATCCATGCAATTTTTAAATTCGTGTGTGCCTTTTCCGTTTTCTCCAATAAAGCCTGTTGCATGGCAATCATCAAAATGGACTAAGGCATTATACTTATCCGCTAGATCACAAATCTCGTCTAGCTTGGCAATATAACCATCCATAGAAAAAACACCATCGGTGGTGATCAATTTAAAGCGCGCACCATTTTTATCGGCTTCTTGTAGCTGCGCTTCTAAGTCGGCCATATTGTTATTTTTGTAACGGTAACGTTTCGCTTTGCACAAGCGTACGCCGTCAATAATACTGGCGTGGTTTAGTTCATCCGAAATCACGGCATCTTGATCGTTTAGCAGCGTTTCAAATAAACCGCCGTTCGCATCAAAACAGGACGGGTATAGAATGGTATCTTCCATCCCTAAAAATTCACTTAGCGCATTTTCTAATTGTTTGTGAATGGTTTGCGTGCCACAAATAAATCGCACCGACGCCATGCCGTAGCCCCAATCAGCTAACGCTTCTTTGGCCGCTTGATTAATCTCTGGATGTTGCGCTAAACCTAAATAATTATTCGCGCATAAATTAATAACTTGTTGCCCATCATTCACACCTACACTAGAACCTTGAGGTGTAGTGATGGTACGTTCTTGCTTAAACAAACCGGCATCTTTGATGCTATTCAGTTCTTCGCTTAAATGTTTTTTTAGTTCACCGTACATGAAACTCTCCTAAATTTTTTGTGTTCAGCTTGTCTATTTGTGTTGTTTGGTTTTTCGATTTTGTTGACTACATATGACTGGTTTACAAAGACGCCCACGTCAAAATCACCTTGCTGGCTTCTCCCGAATTCATCGCGTCAAAACCTTTTTGAAATTCGCTGTAGTCGAGTCGATGGGTGATCACCGGATCAATAGGTAATCCCGATTCCACCATCACGGACATTTTGTACCATGTCTCATACATCTCTCGACCATAAATACCTTTAATCGTGAGCATGTTAAAAATAACTACATTCCAGTCAATGGCGACATCACCACTAGGGATGCCTAACATTGACACTTTTCCGCCATGGCACATGTTTGCTAGCAGATCACGAAAGGCGTCGGCGTTACCGGACATTTCTAAGCCCACATCAAACCCTTCTGACATACCTAGCTGTTTTTGTGCATCGGCAAGGGTTTCTGTGCGCACATCAACGGTATAGGTTGCACCCAGTTCGCGCGCTTTTTCTAGCCGCTTGGGGTTAATGTCGGTCACGACTACATGTCGTGCACCTGCGTGTCGGCATACGGCAGCAGCCATCACGCCAATAGGGCCAGCGCCGGTAATTAATACATCTTCGCCAAGTAGATCGTATTGTAGTGCGGTGTGTACAGCATTGCCTAAAGGATCAAAAAGAGCAGCGATATCAAGGTCGATGCCCGCACGATGTTCCCACACATTGGACATTGGCAGCACGACGTATTCAGCAAATGCACCGGGGCGGTCAACCCCAATACCGGATGTTTGCGAGCATAAGTGCCTGCGACCAGCCAAACAGTTGCGGCAGCGGCCACAGACCACATGACCTTCGCCAGAGACGATTTGTCCTGCCTTAAAATCGTTAACGTTTGAGCCAACTTCAACAATCTCACCAACAAATTCATGGCCGACCGTCATGGGAACCGGAATGGTTTTTTGCGCCCACTCATCCCAATTATAAATATGCATGTCAGTACCGCAGATCGCCGTTCTTAATACGCGTATTAATACGTCATTAATCCCATATTCAGGAATAGGGACATCTTCTAGCCATAGACCTTCACGGGCTTCTTTTTTCACTAAGGCTTTCATCATAAACTCCTTGGGTTTTATGCGTAAAATGTTTACTATACGGGAATATTTCCACTATATTAGAATGCGGGATTCTCTTATGCAAGAAATAAATCCCTTATGCGGGATTTATTTTGCGATTTTGTATCGATTGCTAATAAATTTTAGTCAAAGGCAGTTTATGAATATTGAAGATGAATCGGATTATGCGGGCCAAGTGTTGTGCCAGCGAGTAACCGAATTACGCAAAAAAAATAAGTTAACCTTAATGCAGTTGGCTTCGTTATCGGGGGTAAGTCGTTCCATGTTAAGCCAGATTGAAAGGGGACAAGCGAACCCTACATTGGCCGTGACGTTTAGAATTGCTCAAGCATTTGGTATGAGTATTGGTGAGCTAGTCGAGCAGGCAGGCAATAACCCTATTATTGATATTGTGCATGGCGAAGACCCCAGTAATTTATTTCGCTCTGATAAGGAATGTCAGATACGCACACTATCGCCTTTGCATATGGAAAAAAATGTCGAGTTTTACGAATTACGCATTGCTCCCAAAGCCGAGTTGAAAAGTGCTGCCCATTTTGATGGTGCAAAAGAGCTTTTTACGGTGACGCAAGGCACGGCAAAAATTCAATCCAGTGATAGTAATTGCGTACTCGCCACCGGTGATTCAGCGCATTATCGTGCTGATTTGGAACACCGTATTATTAATGATGGTGATGAGACGTTAGTGGGTTATTTGGTAGTGACCACCTAGTTCATTGTAAGAAAATCATATTGCTTATGTGTAATGATGGCTGTTTGGAGAGTGTATGTTTGTTAATTGGGCATTATTAATCGCCTTTATCCCGACGTTTTTCTTTGTCTCAATTACTCCTGGTATGTGTATGACGCTGTCGATGTCATTGGGCATGACTATAGGTGTCCGCAAGGCACTGTGGATGATGTGGGGTGAGTTATTAGGTGTTGGCTTAGTCGCGGCATCAGCGACATTAGGCATTGCTGCGGTGATGTTACGTTATCCGTCGGCCTTTTTAGTAGGTAAGGTAATAGGTGGTTTATACCTTATGTATCTTGGCTATTGCTTGTGGCGTTCAAAAGGCAAATTGGCATTATCAGAGACTGAATCACTATCACAAACCATGAGTCGCCGTGAATTGGCATGGCAAGGTTTTATAACGGCGATTGCGAACCCTAAAGGCTGGGCATTTTTTATTGCTTTGCTGCCCCCTTTTATTTCACCAGATTACCCCATGGCAACGCAGTTGCCTTTATTAATTGCGATTATTTTGGTGATTGAGTTTGCCTGCTTATTAATTTATGCCAGTGGCGGGAAATCCCTTAGCTTATTGCTTAAAAACAGGAGCAATGTCAAAGTAATTAATCGTTTGGCAGGCACACTGATGGTAGGTGTTGGCGTATGGTTAATGACGACTTAATCGTTCTCTCTTTATACACAATCTATTAATTCATTTGCCCTGCAGTTTGCAGGCTATCGACTACACTTAAAATAGATAATGATATTAGGTGTGATAGATATAAATGACAGTAGCCAGCGAGAAAGCTAATTACGCTCAAGGCGTGTTAGTTTTCAATATTACCCCCACACAACACTTTGCTTTGGGAACGCTCAAGGTAAGAGAAATTGTGCCTTACAAGCCGCTTCATGCGCTACCTAGTTCTCATGTGACGGTAAAGGGTGCAATGGAGATGCGTGGGAAAACGATTCCGGTTTTAGATTTAGCGGCTGCTGTGGGCTATGCCTCGTTGACTGATGAGCAGATGAAAACTTGCGTGATTATAGTGACGGATTGTCAGCGTAAAACCATTGGTTTTTTGGTACATTCGATAGAAAAAATTATGGAGTTCAATTGGCGGGAAGTGAAGAAGCCGCCTAAATCATTGGGGAGTAATGCCTTTATTACCGGCATCTGTCGTGTGGATGATGAGCTAATACAAATGGTTGATCTTGAATATGTGATGTCGAACGTCTTTCCTGAGGACGACAGCGAGAAACATGCGGTACTGACCGATATTCAGCGTGAGCAATTGAAACCACTCAATATTTTACTAGTGGATGACTCTATGGTGGCGCGTAAGCAATTAACCGATGCGCTGAGTCATATGAACGTACCCTTTAAAGTGACTGAAAACGGACATGACGCATTAACGATTATGGAAACCGAAGCTGCGAATGGTACGCCAATTGATTTGCTGGTGAGTGATATCGAAATGCCTGGGCTGGATGGTTATGAGTTAGCGTTTGAAGTGCGCGATAAGCCTAGTTTAGCCGCAGCTTATATTGTGCTGCACTCATCCTTGTCTAGCGATATTAGTGTAAGCCAAGCGACACAGGTAGGTGCCAATGAAGCGTTAACTAAGTTTAATGTGCAAGAGCTTATTGCTTCGATGTTACGAGGTGCTGAGTTTAAGGTTGGGCTGTCAGCGTAAGCTATTACGCTTGATAAGAAACGCGTATCAAAAATATGCTTATTGATACGCTCTCCCATCATTAGATCTAGCCTGTATTGGATCTAATAGTGCTTTTGTGTTGTCGCTATTGTTTATATTCTGCAAAAAATTTACCCAGTCCAGTCATTGCCATTTCTAGCTCATCCTTTCTTGGTAAGAATACAATTCTAAAGTGATCCGGTTGTTTCCAATTAAATGCGGTCCCCTGTACCAGTAATACTTTATGTTGAATTAAAAAGTCTAACACCCATTGCATATCGTTATTGATGTTAAATTTTTGTGTATCAATTTTGGGAAATAAATACAGCGCGCCTTTGGGCTTTACACAAGATAAGCCGGGGATTTCATTCACCATGTTATGCGCGATATCGCGTTGCTCCAATAATCGCCCGCCGGGTAAGATAAGTTCATTGATGCTTTGATAGCCACCCAACGCAGTCTGTACGCCTAACATAGCTGTCGCATTAGCGCATAAGCGCATAGAGGCGAGCATATCAATACCAGCGATATAATCTTTCGCGCCTTTTTTGTTGCCACTGATTACCATCCATCCCGATCTAAACCCTGCTAGTCGGTAAGATTTGGATAGGCCATTAAAGCTAATGCACAAAACGTCTTCTGCTAGTTTGGCCATGGGAATAAATTCAGCATCATCGTACAAAATCTTACTGTAAATCTCGTCAGCAAAAATAATTAAATTGTGCTGGCGCGCAAGCTCTACAATCTCTTCTAATAAGGCTTGGCTATAGACCGCGCCTGTTGGGTTGTTGGGGTTGATGACAACAATGCCGCGAGTATTGGGGGTGATTTTACTTTTGATATCATCGATATCAGGGAACCAGTCCGCTTCTTCGTCACAGGTGTAATGTACTGGGTTGCCGCCGCCTAGATTGACTGCAGCTGTCCATAGAGGATAATCGGGAGCGGGAATAAGTATTTCATCGCCCTGATTAAGTAAAGCTTGCATCGACATAACGATCAGCTCGCTCACACCGTTACCCAAGTAAATATCGTTGACTTCGATGTTAGGGATTTCTAAACGTTGGGTTTCATGCATGATGGCTTTACGCGCAGCAAATAAGCCTTTTGAGTCGGTGTAACCTTGGGCATCTCGAATATTGGCAATCACATCGCGAATAATTTCGTCGGGGGCATCGAAACCAAAAGAGGCGGGGTTGCCAATATTTAATTTAAGAATGCGTTGACCTTCCTCTTCGAGGCGGTTAGCTTGTTTGAGTATCGGTCCGCGAATGTCGTAGCAAACATCATTTAGCTTTTGTGATTTTTTGATTGTGTTCATAGTATTACTGCTGTCGTATTAAGTGTCATCGTGATGGAAAAACGGTTCGTATATTTCGTACGTATATAAGCTGTGATCGTTAATTTATTTTTAATCATTTGTTATTAACCAAGGCTACTGATTATGTCAGATCAAGATAAAAATTGGAAAGAAAAGCTAAGCCCCGAAGAATATCGCATATGTCGTGAAAAAGGCACTGAACCTGCTTTTACAGGTTGTTATTGGGATGAAAAAACATCCGGCCAGTATCTGTGTAAATGTTGTGGTGAAGCGCTGTTTGATTCTGCAACGAAATATGATTCAGGTTCTGGTTGGCCTAGTTTTTATCAGCCGCTTTCTAGTGAGAACATTAAAGAAATTACCGATAGCAGCTTTGGTATGGCGCGCACGGAAGTTGTGTGTCAGTCATGTGGTAGCCACCTAGGGCATGTATTTGCTGATGGGCCTCAACCAACAGGCCTACGCTATTGTATTAATTCGGCATCGCTCTCATTAGAGCCTTCACAGGCAAGCGACGAGCATGAATAACATATTATGGCAGCTTGGGTGCGTCGTATTATTATTTTTGGCTGTGATGTGGAACAGGGCTGCGTGGGGCGATCCTAAATGGCCTTTGCTGGGGTTGGCAGCATCTGTAGGTTTGTGGGTGCTTGTGGCGCTCTATGTGCTGGCGAGTCATCTATTGAGTATCTACCAAGGGAAGTTGGGAGATCTAACCGCAGTGTCGAGTGTGTTAGCGGTGATTCCTTTGGTGGGATTGGCGTTGTTTTTGGTTAAAGTGCAGCAGGTGCCACCTATTCATGATATTAGTACGGACACTATCAATCCCCCTGAATTTGTTTCCGCTAAGCAAGCACGGCACCCTTCGCACAATTCTTTTGTGTATGCCACTAAAAACGCCAAGCTACAACGGCAAGCGTATGAAGAGATCAAGCCGTTATTGGTGTCTGTAACGCCGTCAGTGTTGATTGTAGTCGCTGAAACCGTCGTTACCGAGCTGGGCTGGGAGATTGACGGTGTAGATAAAGAAAAGGGGCTTATTGAGGCGCGTTCGACGACTGCCTTGCTCGGCTTTGTGGACGATATTATTATTCGCGTAGAGCGGGCACCTGAGGGAGGGAGCAAAATGGATGTTCGCTCAGCTTCACGCATAGGTATGAGCGATTTAGGTGCTAATGCTAAACGTATTCAATTGTTTATTGATGCAGTATCTCTGAAGCTCGGAGTCGTTGATTAATCGGCAGTCCGCCTGTGAGTATACAGTCATTGAGTGTGTTGATAGGATTTGGTTTAGTCGAGACTCAGTATAGTTAATCGTAAATGTTTTTCTTTTTCCAGCCAGAATCTTCTTCAAACGCACTCCACTCATTTTGCTCTTCAGCGTCTTGATTACTATCGTCCGAATGAGGGTTTCTGCCCTCTTCAGCAAGTGCATGATCCTCTGCCTCACATTGTGCTAATAATGGTGCCATTGCAGTCTCTATTTTATGTACTTTCTCTTTAAAGCCCGAAGGGGATTCTTTAGTTAATAGCTTTTTAGCTAGATCGTAATGATGCAGTGCTAACCTGCTTTTCCCCATTTCAATGGCTTGTCTTGCAGAAATGCTGTGTCCGTTAACGGTTAAGGTGATAACAAGCTCTTTGAGTAATAAGCGATAGTGGGCGTGTTGTTTTTGAGTGATCGACCCTCGCTGTACTGATTTCTGTAAGAAGCCGTTAATTAAGTTTAGGTATTGTTTCAGTTCATTGATTTGCGCCGCCCCTTGTAAGTCTTCTGCTGCTTGATTGTCTGGTTTGCGGATAGCGGCTTCTAATTGCACTGTGTATGTTTGTAATGACTCTACATACTCTTTATTTGATGAGTCTAATTTGGTGAGCTGTTCGTAGGCGTCGATAATGCTGCGATATAAAAAAACAACCAGCTCCTTTGGCAGAAAATTTTCTGGAAATACGCTAATCGCTTGTAGTAACTCTTTTGCACGCTTATTCAATGCACGTTGCAGGCGCTCTCGTTCTAGCTTGCGCTCGCCAATAGTCTGGCGAACGAAAATGTAACAGACTAGCGCTGAGATAACTGCGATGACGCCAATGATGATGTAAATCTGAGTCATAAAATAAAAACTCTAGGTGTAATAGAAATGGTGAATAAATAACCTCTTTAATGAGTATAGACGTTATCTGGGTAAGGGCATCTTCAAAATATACTCTTTTTAAAAAGTTTTTAATGAAAGTGTTGACAGCTGCGGCTTCGATCCATAGAATGCGCACCTCTTCTGATGACTGACCAGTTGAAGAAGTCCTAAGTCCCCTTCGTCTAGTGGCCTAGGACACCGCCCTTTCACGGCGGTAACAGGGGTTCGAACCCCCTAGGGGACGCCATTTTCTTTATGCGCTTATCGGCGAAATTGAAAATGACAATGCGGGAATAGCTCAGTGGTAGAGCACAACCTTGCCAAGGTTGGGGTCGCGAGTTCGAGCCTCGTTTCCCGCTCCAAATTCGAAAAAAAACCAGCTAATAGCTGGTTTTTTTTCGTCTGTATGATTCTCTTTTTTTAGAACAATAGTTATTTCCCCTCTCTTTCAGCACTAAAGCCGCTAAGTAAAGTAAGGTAATGTGCCTCAATATAGTCATTTGGCAATTAGTAACTATGGTTGCTTCTAATAAAAAACTAGCGTAAGTTGTCGCTCGTTTTCAGGTGCATACTTGTTAAACGGGAATTTGGTGCGCACAACAGTGCTATTCCAAAACTGCCCCCGCAACGGTGATAGATCGTATCTGTATCAGAGCTCACGCTCAGCCACTGTATCGTATTCGATATGGGAAGGTGATACAGAAGAGCTGCTTCGTCTTATTAGAAGCGACTCACGTCTTTAGTCCGTATACCGGCCTGGAAATATAACTGTGATTAGCGTGGGGCTATATTTTGGTTACGAAAAGTGGGGTAAGTCCGTGAACCGGATAGGCCTGCCTTTTCTTCCTTGTTTATTTCCTATTGTTTAATCCCTTATTCCGTACATAGCTTTCGCAATAAATGTAGGTTTTTTGCATGATACTTATCATGTAATTACCTGTGTTTTTATTGCGTAAGTTGCAAATGAGGCGATTCATGAAAACTAATAAATACCTATTTCCTGTTTTAGGAATGACGTACGTTTTATCCGCGTCGGCGATAGCTGAGGAGCTAGAAACCATTACCATTACCGGTAACCAAGAAACCGAAGGTTTACGCTTAGAGAAAAACCATTCTACGGCTTCTCGGTTAGGCTTAGAAATTATCGATACTCCCGCTAGTATTGAGGTTATTACTAAAGAAGATATTGCCATTAAAGGCGATGACTCGACATTGTCGGCAATAACGAGAGCAACAGGTATTGCATCGAGTGCATCTCCGGGTAATGGTGGCACATCGGTTTCTGCCCGAGGCTTTAATGGCCATAGCTCGGTTGTTCAGCTTTATGATGGCACACAAATGTATGTAGGTGCAGGTACTCGAACCTTTCCTGCCGACACATGGAATCTAGAAAAAGTCGAAGTATTACGTGGCCCCGGCTCGGTGACAAATGGTGTTGGCGCTATCGGCGCTACGATTAATTATGTCCCTAAAAAAGCACGCTTTGGTAGTGTTGAAAGTGAAATTGATGTGAGCGTTGATACGTTTAAATTAAAGCGCTTAGGCTTAGGTTCTAGCGGGTCTTTGAGTGAAAACGTAGCCTATCGTATTGATGTGCTTAACCATCAAAGTGATGGCTACTTTGATAATGGTGAGGAAGATAAGCAAGCGTTTGCGGGCGCTTTATTATTTACTCCTCGAGAAGATTTGGATATTAATTTCAGTATTGATTATTCTGATATTGAGCCAGCGACTTACTGGGGTACACCTTTAGTTAATGGAGAAATACCCGATTCAATACGAGAAAATAATTATAATGTCGAGGATGGCATTGTAGAGTATGTCGACTTGTGGCCTCGCTTAGATATTGAGTGGCGTCCGAACGAGAACGTTACATTTAGAAGTAATACCTATTATCTAAAGGCAGACCGTCAGTGGCGTAATGTTGAAAGTTATGCATATGACTCAGTAACAAATTTGGTTGATCGATCATTTTATTTAGAGATTCTTCATGAATTAGATCAGTTAGGTAACCGATCTGATGCTACCTTTGATTTCGATATGGGTGGGCTAAAACACCTTATGAATGTTGGCTTTGAAGTGAATCGTATTGATTTTACTCACTTTAATAATAGTAATTACGCAGGATCATCTAATGTTACTTTGAATAACCCTGTTGCTGGTACATGGGCTCAAGGTGCTCTAGTTGAAACCGTTAAAGACTACAGTACTGATACCATGCAATATGCAGTATTTTTAGAAGATAGAATTGAATTTAATGAACAATGGAGTCTTGTTGCCGGTTATCGTTGGGATGAGTATGATTATGAAAGGCAGAATTTTGCTCATGTTAATAACTCGAATAGTCCAGATGAGAGTTTCAGTAATGATTTATCAGGTTCTAGCTGGCGCTTAGGTACGGTTTTTAAACCCACGTATAATACGAGTTTTTACGCGCAATATAGTAAGGCATTAGATCCGGTTCAGGATATTATCACCTCGCGAACTCAGAATTTAAAACTATCAGAAGGTCAACAAATAGAGATCGGTATTAAACAGTCATTGTTAGATAATCGTTTACAATATTCTGTCGCACTTTATGATATCGAAAAAGAAAATTTACTTAGCCAAAATCAACCCGGTGGTAATCAAGTTCAAATCGGTCAGCAATCGTCTCAGGGAATTGAGTTTGACTTATTTGCTCGGCCTGCTGACACTTTTGATATTGAGTTTAATATTGCTTTAATTGACTCGGTCTACGATCAATTTATTGATGGTCCAGATGACTTTAGTGGTAATACGCCTAAAAATATTCCTGAAATGACGTCAAATTTGTGGATGAATTGGCGCTTTGCGGAAAGCTGGAGTCTAGGAGGCGGTGCTCGTTACGTTGATACACGTTATGTTGATGATGCTAATGACAATGCTACAGAGTTACCTGATTATACCGTTTACGATATGTCGCTTAATTGGCAGGCGGCTAAGGATTTGCATTTTTATCTGCGCGGTAAAAATCTAACAGACGAGGCTGATTATGCACTTTCTTCAGGTAATAGTGGTAAGCAATGGGTGTTAGGCGAAGGCAGAAGCTTTGAGCTGGGCTTAAATTATAAAATTCGATAATGATAACTACCCACAACCTTAGTTGGGCGCCAAGCCATAACGCACCTCCGATTTTATCGGAGGTGCGTTTTTCGTGCTTGCCCAATAAGGTTAATGGAATTATTGGCCCTAATGGGCATGGAAAAACCACGCTATTGCGTTGTCTGTATAACCGCCTAACACCGAGTGCCGGCAAGGTGTGTTTTAATCAAGTGCCATTCAAAGAATATGATCGCAAAGCGTTAGCGCAAAAGATTGCGGTTGTTGCTCAAGAATACCCGTCAGAATTTCATCTAACGGTAGAAGATATTTTGCACTTGGGGTTTTTACCTTATTCTTCGCTCACCCATCAGTCGGCTGAATTTAAGCGACAGCAAATAGAGAGTATTGCTGCACAGTTAGAGCTTGAGAATTTATTATATCGATACTTTGATACCTTATCGGGTGGAGAAAAGCAACGCACCATGATTGCTAGAGCGCTCTTACAGCAACCCCAAGTATTGATCCTTGATGAGCCGACGAATCATCTAGATATTCATCACCAGCTATCCCTATTACGTTTTTTACACAGCACCGATATCACCGTCATCTGTAGTATTCATGATTTAAACCTAGCAGCAAGGTTTTGCGATTCAATAGCGGTATTGCATTACGGGAAATTGATTACTCAAGGAAGCCCTGAAGAAATAATGACGGAAGACTTATTGCATACTGTATTTTCTATAGATGCTTCTATTACAAAAAATATCACTAACCAAAGAGTCTCTATTGAGTTTTTATGAGCAAAAATATAGTCACAATGAGCTTAGCCGCTTTAGTACTTTCCTGTAGCAGCTTATCGGCTGTTGCTAATGATAACGATAATATCGATCAAAAGCGGATGGTTGTCTCTTGCGATCGCGAGCTTCATTTTGTTGACGTTCCTCAGCATGCAGTCTCTCACGATATTAATATGACCGAGATGATGTTGGCGCTAGGCTTACAAAAAAATATGGTCGGCTATACGGGCGTTGAAGCGGATAAAGATAATGACAAGGTGCTCAATCAATATAATCATAATCTACCCTCATTATCGCGACGGGCCCCCAATATTGAAACGCTTTTAGCCCATAAGGTAGATTTTTTATTTGCTGGTTGGAACTATGGTTTAAAAGTAGGGGGGGCATTAACACCAGAAAAATTGGCTGAATTTACTATTCCTGTTTACGAGTTGGCGGAATCTTGTATCCATATTATGGATAAACAACCCGGTGGATTTAATGATGTATATACTGATTTACTTAATCTAGGTGTTATTTTTGCTCAGCAAAAACGTGCAGAACAATTAGTGAATCAACTTAAGTCCCAGATCGCTTTGTTAGTAGAAAAGCAATCAAAAGATACCCGTAAAAAAAGTAAACCTAGAGTGTTTTTGTTTGATAGTGGTTTTGATACGCCGTTCACGTCGGGTGTTTATGCCATGCCGCAAGCGATGATTGAAGCGGCAGGGGGGGATCATATATTCTCTGACCTTAACGCCAGTTGGACACGAGTCAGCTGGGAGGCGGTGATCAATAAAAACCCTGAGGTAATTATTATTGTTGACTATGGCAAGGTCTCTGCTGAAGAAAAAATTAACTTTTTAGTCAACGAAAGCGTATTGTCTGATATTGAGGCGATAAAAAATAAACGCTTTATTGTACTTACTTATAATGAAGTCACTCCCAGCATTCAAGCTGTTAATGCGACAGAACGTTTATATGATTTTATACATTCAAACTAATGACGATGACTAGAGCCTGCCATAACAAGAAAGCCTACTTTAGGTGGGTGTATGCTATCTTGGCTTTGATTTTTGTGTCGATGCCCTTGGTGGTTATGTCGGGCTCGGTGACCATTCCATTAAGTGAAACCGTCAATATATTTCTTAGCCACTTTCCTTTCGTAGGTAGTGATGAGGCTATCCGTTCTGGAGCCAATACCATTATTTGGGAACTGCGCCTGCCACGGACGCTACTCGCGTGTATTGCGGGTGCTGGTTTTGCCTTAGCCGGTACGACATTGCAAGTGGCCACACGTAATACATTAGCAGAGCCGCATTTATTAGGGGTTTCATCAGGCGCGGTACTGGGGGCTGTGATTGCGACTTTACATGCAGGCGAGCTTTTGCCCGCTTTTTTATTATCCGAGCTTTCATTGTCTGGTTTTTCACTACCTGCCTTTTCATTACCTGCTTTTGCTTTTGCAGGGGCTCTATTGGCGACTTGTTGTATTGCCTTAATGAATCGTTATCTGCCTTCGTCTAGCCCATTGACTTTGCTGATGTCTGGTGTGGCTATTTCTTTTATTTTTGCGTCTCTAGCTAATTTACTGCTTTTTTTGGGTGACCATAGAGCAAGCCATCAGGTGATTTTTTGGATGCTCGGTGGCTTTGGTTTGGCCCGCTGGGAAAATATATTTCTACCCTTTAGCGTATGTTGTATCGCCTATGTTTATTTGATGTATCAATCCTCAAAAATGAATGCATTATTATTAGGTGATGAAACGGCGCATAGTTTGGGCATTGCCATAGAGCGCCTGAGGCTCCAATTATTTGTGTGCAGCGCTATGGTGACGGCGGTACTGGTGGCATCTTGTGGCGCTATTGGTTTTATTGGTCTTGTTATGCCGCATATTGCCCGCAGTATCGTCGGTGGTAGCACGCAACGAGTATTAACCCTAAGCGCATTACTTGGTGCGCTATTTTTACCTTGGGCTGATCTACTCGCGCGATTGATATTATCGCCAGAAGAGTTACCTATTGGTATTTTGACAGGGTTATTAGGCGGCTTTTTCTTTTTATTTATTTTGGCAAAAAAGTCTAGGTCGATATTTTAATGATGAAAACGACAACTAAAACACATATTTGCCCTAACTGCTCAGAGCCGCTCAATAAGGTTAATGTTATCACTATGAGCCATCACTTAGCGTATCCTGTTTGCACGACGATTCCTAATGACGAGGTGTTTTCTTACTGCAAAAATCCAAGCTGTGAGCTAGCTTATTTTTCTGACACGACCTGTTATACAAAAGATCAAATGCAGTCAAAACAGCAAGTGTTTAATAAAACCGTTTGTTTTTGCTTTGGTATTACTGAGGACGTTTTTTTAGAACAGGTGAATGCAGGGAAAGACAAGGCGTTTTTTGCAAACCTCGATGAGCTTGCCGACACTAGAAAATGTGTTTGTAAACAGAAAAATCCTAGTGGTAAAGGCTGCTTGGCGGTGTTTAAACAATTGCATTCGATGGTGTCGGCTTCTGCACACTAATTCAATCTAAAGGCCACTGGCACAATAAAAGTAAAGCGGGTTTTATTGTTCTGGATGTCTGTAGGCACAGGTGGGAGTGGCGAGGCTCTCGTTATCATTTTTATTGCCGCTTTATTCAGACTTTTATAGGTCGATGCCTTGAGAATTTTGTGCGATAGCACATTACCTTCTTTATCAATGGTAAATTCCAATTCAATAATATCTTCTTGGCCCCTTCTTTTCGCTATTGTCGGGTAGCGCTTATAGCGTTGCAACCAAGCAACTAGGGTTGTCTCATAAGAGGCTTTTGCGGTATCAGTACGAGACGTTAGAGCCGGAGAGGTAGACGATTGGCTGGCAGAGCTTGTTGCCTTTTCTGTCTGTTGTGTATCGACCTGTTCTGCATTGATACTTGTTTTCGCCAATGATTCTTCCACCGGTGATTCTTCAGTCTTAACCGGTTCAGTGATTTTAGGCTTTGCGATGGGTGTAGGGGCGATAATGGCTTTTGGCTGAATAATTGGCTTCGGCTTTTTGGTAATGGGCGGTTTGCGCGGGCTTGGTTTTTTGGTAATAGGTGTTTTAACAGCCGGTTTTTTGGCTGTGGGCTTTGGTGTTATAACGGGTGGTGTTGCTGGCAAAGGTGTAGCAATAGGCGCTGGTGGTTTTGATAAGGTTTTTAAGCCGATCTCGATAGCCGTGGATGTTGTTTTCTTCGGTGGTGATGATGGGGTTGGGTAATTTAAGAAAAACGCTAAGTGCAACACAACTGTAAGAATAATTGCCGCCAGCCCTGTTAGAGGGCTGATTGCTGATGACTGTGGAATAAGTGAGTGAGCTATCAATGAAAAATTTCCGTCTACAATGCTGGCTTTTGAGTGGGCGAATCATTATTGACTACCGTCAATAATCTTATTGATTGTAGCCCTGTTGTGCTGAGTGTTTCCATCATGGCAATAAGGTCTTGAGATTTAACGTTTTCATCCGCCTTTAGCTGAACAACGACCCCCTTGTTATCCAATTTGTTTTTAATGAGCGAGATAAGTTCATCTTTTGAGTAGCGAGTGGTTTCGATAGCCAATTCACCGTTGGCATTCATTAATAGCGTAATATCATCTCTATTCGCATCGTTATTGCTTGCCGCATCGGGTATTTCCACAGCAAACATATCAGGCTTGGTGAATGCACCTGCTAGCATAAAAAAGATAAGCAATAAAAAAACAATATTGATCAGCGGTAAGACGCTTTCATATTCTTGCTTTTTTTTAGGTTCAACAATATCCATTAGCGTTCGTCTTTAATTAATGAAATATTAGACCCAGCCACTTTACCTACGGCATCTAATACCGTCACCAATTGTTGTAGTGGTAAATCATTGGCAGGTTTAATGAGTACGGGGTGGTCAAGTTGCTGGCGGATTTGATGGTTTACACGAGAAACAATTATCTCTAGTGAAAGCTGTTCTTCATTTAATGTGTATTGCTCATCAAAACCCACAGTAATAAAGCTTTGTGACGTTATATCAAGTGCTACGGTTTCTGATTTTGTAATCCCTAGCTCAATAAATTTCCACTCGACAAAGCTAGAGGCTAACATAAAGAAAACCAATAGAATAAAGACCACATCAATCAGTGGAGTCAGACTAATTAAATTACGTTGCTTAGGTTCTTCAGAAATTTCCATCATCTCAATAAGCCGTTAACTGGCTAGATTTTCCATGTGTGTTTGCGGTTTATTCTCCGGGTGTTTTCTTTTGGCGAGAGACGGGTTTTGTATGTGATTGCTGTCGGTGGACGCTTGTGCAACACGGGTAAACACTTGTGTCATGGTATCTTCCATCACCAGCTTAAAGTTCTCAATTCGCTGTTCTAACCAATTTAAACCAACAACGGCTGGAATCGCGACTACAAGCCCAGCAGCCGTTGTGAGTAAGGCCTCCCAAATACCTCCTGACAATATGGACGGGTCAATGGTGGAGCCTGCGCCTTGCAGTTTTTGGAAGGCTTCGATCATACCAAGCACTGTGCCCAATAAGCCTAATAAGGGGCTTAGGGTGGCAATGACTTCTAATATTCGTAAATGTGAGCGAGCATTTGCCAATTCACGCTTGGCAATACGGGTGGTTTCTTCTCGGGCAATGGAATCATCGGTATTATTATTTTTTAACGATATAGCCGTTTCAAGCACGCGGGCAATAGGGTTACGGGTTTTACCTAATGCGTGTAACGCCTCATCATTTTGGTGGTTGCGAAAACATGTTAGCGCTACATGAATCGTTTTATAACGAGCCATGCCCATCCATGAAAATTGCCAACACTTTACTAAAAATATCGCCACAGCAACGACGGATATCACCATTAAGATAGCAATAACAGGTCCGCCTGCGCCAAGCAGTGACTCTAATTGACTCATATCAAATAGCCCTGTTGTTGAGTTTGCGTCAATCGCTGTTTCTACTCCAAGGTCAGTTTGGCCCTGATCCTTTACCGTATTCTCTGTTATTTCTTGATGAATAACGGGGGCGGGGTTTGTATCACTGCTTTGTTGGTAAGACATAATCAATCGGGCCTATGAATAAAGAAGTCTATAAGGAAAGAGGTGTTGGGTTGTCGGTCGATAAGGTTAACACGTGATCACAACGTTTTTGAACCATCTGTTGATCATGGCTAACAAGAATGACAGAGCAATGGGTTTCTTTGGCGACATCTACCAGTAGTGCGCTGACGTCCTTGGCGGTAATAGGGTCGAGCCGAGAAGTGGGTTCGTCGGCAAATAAAAAAACCGGTTTTAATAGTAAGGCGCGTAGTAGGCAGAAGCGTTGTAACTCGCCCCCCGATACATTGCTTGCTGTGCGTTGTAATAAGGTGTCGTTAAGGTCTAAGCGCTCCATAAGTGGCTTGATGTCATTTTGTTTTATCCCATAACGCTTAACAAGATCGTGTAATAAAGTATTTAAGCTCACGCTGTGAGTGACGGCCGCCGTCGGATCTTGATAGAGTTTTTGCCAGCGGTAAGGTGCGGCTTGGCTATGTCGTGTAATGGTTCCTGACAGTGCAGGAATAAGACCGAGTAAAGTATCGCCTAAGGTGCTTTTACCACAGCCACTATCGCCAACAACACCAATTATTTCTCCCGCTTGCATCGTCAATGATAGATCAGTGAGTAATGGTTGATTACCTCTGCCAATAGCGAGTTGGTCAATGTTTAATACAGTGGATGATGCGGTTTGTTTTGGTTGTTTTTTATGGCTTGAATGAGGTGATGGCCAATTTTTAGGGTCAGCGGCAATCAGTGTGCGCGTATAGTCATGTTTGGCGTGATCAAAAATCGTGTTGCTAGTGCCTGCTTCAACTAATTGGCCTTCTTTAATTACCAGTACTCGACCATCGACTTGGCGTGCCACGTCGACATCGTGAGTAATCAGTAATAGTGCGCCGTCTTGGGTTTGACTCAGTAGTTCTTGAACCACTTGGTTTCGTCGAGAGGCATCTAAGCCTTTTGTGGGTTCATCCGCGAGCAGTAAGCTTGCACCACCGGCCATGGCGCAGGCGAGGGCAACACGTTGAGCCATGCCCCCAGACAGTTCATGTACACGTTGGTGGCTACTGTGTCCTAAGCCAAGTGTATGCAAGCGTTGATGCGCTTGTTCATTTGCTTCTGCTAGTGTGCGTTTAGCGACGAGCTGATAAGTACTTGCGAGTTGTTTGTTAACGGGCATTAATGGATCAAGTGAGTTCCAAGGCTCTTGAGGGAGCAAGCTCATCTTTTTTCCCCATAAGCTCCGTTGCAAAGCCTTATCGTTGATGACTTGATCAAATAAATGTAGCTCACCATTAAGGGATAATTGAGGGGATAAGTTTCCCATAATCGCTTGGGCAATTAAACTTTTTCCAGCCCCTGTTTGCCCTAATATGACCAGCCGTTCTTTTTTATCGAGTGTAAAAGATATCGGTTCGAGCAGACATTTTTCTCCCGCATGTATCGAGAGATTATTGATACTTAATAGGCTCATGAGGTTTTCCCTCGGGCTAATAAATGACAGCTGAGCACTAACACGGCCAACACGATTAAAGGTTGCGCCAGTAGCCAAGGGGCATCACTGTAATAAGGGAAGTGCTCTACAATCATCAAGCCTAGCTCTGCTAAAGGCGGCTGAATACCCACATAAACAAACCCTAAGGATGCCATCATTAATATCGCATTGGCGGCACCAAAGGCGGCAATGGTCATTAGGGCGGGAGCGATAGCGGGCCAAAAATGCCGGATAAAAATATAGGTATGACCAAAGCCCATTAATCGTGACGATTCGACTTCGGGTGAATTGACTAAGCGCTGAGCAATGGCTCTTGTGACGCGGAAATAATCGATCCATTGAATCAGCGAAATAGCAAAGTAAATCATCAAGAAAGAGCCGGGCACAATCGCGGCAAGAATTAATACTAATACCAGTCCGGGCAGGGCTAAAATCAGTGTGACGACAATATCTAATAACCGGTCTACCCATTGAGGGCCAATGGCGGTTAGTACACCAAAGAAAACGCCGACCACCGTTGAGGTGATGACACACAAAAAAGCTAGCCATAAAGAGAGTTGCAGTGCGTCGGCTAAACGTAGCCACATATCGCGACCAAAATGATCAGTGCCTAACCAATACTCTCCATTAGGTGCGCTTAATACTTGGCTTAAATTTTGTGATGATGAATCGCCGTCTATCACTAGCGGTGCGCCGATGGCGTATCCCACTAATAACATTAATAAAGCCACGCCCCATTTTTGAGGCATGTGTAATGTGCCGAGTAAACGTATTATTTTTATCATCTTACGTTACCTCCACGTGGATCTAAGTAATAGCAGGCAAGATCAACCACTGTATTAAGCACGACAAACAAAGCTCCCATCATTAGCGCTGCGCCCTGAATCACCGGAATATCCCGTGCAAAAATAGCGTGCGCTAAGCCATGGCCAATACCCGGCCAAGAAAATAGTGACTCAATCATGACCACGCCTTCTATCACGGTAATTAATTGCACGCCAAAAAATGCGATCAAAGGCACGGCAATATTACGTAATCCGTGATGCACAAAGGCTTGCCACGTTGACAGGCCTTTGGTTTGGGCAAATTCATAAAACGGCGCACTGAAGACGCGTTTTGCTTCTACAGTAACCACACGATTAGAGACGGCAGCCAGACTAATCGCCAGCGTGAGCGCAGGTAAAACCAAATGTGCGGGTGTGCCAAAACCAGCAACAGGCAGCCAGTTGAGCTCAAGAGCAAAAATAACAATAGCCAATAAACCAATCACAAATATGGGCAGGGCACGTATAGTAATGGATAGCGCGAGCGTAAAACGATCCAGCCAGCCTCTCCAATAAGCGGCCGCTAAACCAAGAGGAATCGCAATGATAGCGGCTAGCACAATACCGACAAATGCCAATAACACAGAGTGACCTAGCATGTGCCATAGCTCACCGGCAACGGGCATCCCGCTTACTAACGATTCCCCTAAATTCCATTGCAATAAATCCAGCAGCCATTGCCAATAAGCTGACCAAGCGCTTTGATCTAAACCCAGTTCGCTGCGAACGAGTTCGGCGGCTTGCGAATCCACGGCATCTTGTCCGTAGCGACCCGCAGCAATTCGGTAAGCCATATCACCGGGTAGTGCCCACATTAACAAAAAGGTGAGTGTGCCCACCCCCCAAGAAACGGCGAGTAATTGTAAGCAACGTTTTATTAATAGCGCGCGCATTAGCGTTTCCATTGTAAGGTGTTGAGATGGTAGTTTCTTTCGTAAGGGTCAAACTGAAATTCTTTGATGCGTTTTCCTACCACCGTTTGTTGCACATAATAAGCGATAGGGATTAACGGCTTTTCTTGATAGATGGCCGTGGCTATTTGTTGTGCTTGTGCGTAATATTTTTTAGGGTCACTCTCTTCAACTAAGCGATTTAACGTTGCTTGAATGGAAGGGTTGGACCAATTCATACTGCCCCAATCGCCGCCACTGTGCTGACCAAAGTCTTTAATTAATACCCCTAGAGGATCAGCAATATAACCATAGTTACGTGCCATTAATGCTACTTCTAATGAGCCATCTTGATGGCCTGCGGGTATAGCACTGGAGTTAGTAATATTCACTGTGAGTTTGATGCCCAGTCTTTTCCATTGATCTTGAATGGCAGTGGCAATGGTCGGTAATTCTGGACGGTCGGCATAGGTGATTAGAGTGAGTTCGAAAGGCTTACCGTCTTTTTCAAACCAGTTTTCAGCCCCTTTTTCCCAGCCGGCTTCTTGGAGTAGTTGTTTTGCACGCTTAAGGTCATAGTTGGCAGATTTCTGTTGAATATGCCAATCGTTCATGGAAGGAGGCAGTAATTGATCTGTCGCTGCTTGTGGTGCTTTTAAAATAGCTGTGGCAATGCCTTTTCTATTAATGCTTAGGCTTAAGGCTTCACGTACTCGTCTATCACTCAATAATGGGTGACCAATATTGATTTTTAGCGTTAACGTTCTAGGTAAGTCAGATTGGATAACCGATATACCCGATAAACGCTTTAGCATTGGTATTGCTGCCGGATCAATGCCAAACACAATATCTGATTGACCGCTGCGGGCTTGTAATACCCTCGCTTCACTACGATGGCCTGTGAGGTAACTCGCATATTCAATGGTCGCTTTTTGTCCCCAGTAGTGATCAAAACGTTTCACTACCAGCTTGTGAGGAATCGCTATTTTATAAACGGAAAAAGGGCCTGTGCCGATCAAGTCTGTCACTTCTCCAGAAGCAGTGATCGCAGTGGGTGCAACAATGGAGGCTGAGTGGTGGGCTAGAACCGCACCTAATGGACGATAAGGCTTGGCTAAGGTAATGCGAATGCGATTGGGTTCAATCGCTTCAATCGTTTTGATGTCGACTTTTTTCAGCGCGCTGGGTTTTGTTCTAATGAGATTAAGGTTATCAATGATGATCTTCGCCGTTAATACGGTTCCATCATGAAAGATAACGTCGTCACGAAGAATAAATTCCCACACTTTGCCATTATCTTTCACATTCCACTCAGTCGCTAAACCGGGGGTCAATCGACCAGTATGGTCAACATCCACTAGCGTTTCCAGTATTTGCATGCGATTAAATGCGTAGCCACTGCGTGTCGGTTCTAGGCTGGGGATTTCAAATACCCCATGAACTTTTACGGTGTTCTGATGTGTGGGGGTAGATGTCGCCGAAGCGAGGTGACATTGAACAATCAAAGAGACTGCGATTAGTGTACGCAGTAAATACTGAGTCATTTTGTATCCTGATAAAAGTGTCAATATCGAGTCTGTCTCATGTATGAGAGTGTAAATAGATCGGTATTGTTAGTCGTAGAAGAAACTCGAAAGTATAAATTATTTGAGGAATTATAAATCATTATGTTATAACATAACAATATTGTTTTGCAGTGACCTAATCAATCTCTGCCTTTAAGGACAGATAAACAGATATAGATTATTCGTGATATCTGAAGCAATACATCCATTTTTATGGAGGTCTTATCAAGGCTGCTAAAACCTCCACTCAAATTTACTATAGGAACACATTTTTTATGCAGTTAACGAAGTTATCCATTGCCTTGTCAGCGTTATCTTTACTGTTAGCCACTCACAGTAGTTATGCCGAAGACAGTAAAGGTGGGGCGCCTAGTTCTGATTCGGCGCAATCGTCCAGTACTACCTTAAATCCCTTGATTGTCGATGGTGCCCATGAGGCTTATAAGGGAGATTTTGTCCCGCTGGAAACACCACAATCGGAGTTGGTTATTGATAATGAGGTGCTGAGTAATTCAGGCGCAGTTGATCTTAATCAGGCTCTCGATTTATCTGCATCGGTAGCAAGGCAAAATAATTTTGGTGGGCTTTGGAATAGCTTTGCTTTGCGAGGGTTTGTCGGTGACGAAAACCTACCGAGCAATTTTTTGGTGAATGGTTTTAATGCAGGTCGTGGTTTTGGTGGCCCGCGAGACCTTTCTGGCATTGAGTCTGTTGAGGTATTAAAAGGGCCTCGTGCTGCATTGTTTGGACGCGGAGAGCCTGGCGGTACCGTTAACCTTGTCACTAAACGTCCTACCTTTAAGCAGGAAGGTGAAATCAAATTGTCAGCAGGTAGTTTCAATACTTATCGTACCGATCTAGATTGGACCTCGCCTTTGTCTGAATCTGTTGCCATTCGTATGGTGGGTTTTTATGAGGATGCTGAAAGCTTTAGGGATACTATCGAAACGAAAAAGCAAGGGATAAGCCCTTCTGTTACTTGGTTTGTAAATGATCAGACCGAATTTAATTATGAATTGGAATATAGTGAACAAGAAATCCCTTTTGATCGAGGTGTTATAGCGATTAATGATCAGCTTGGCCTTATTCCAGAAAGTCGATTTCTTGGAGAGCCGGGTTATGGTCCAATAGATACTGAAGTACTTGGTCACCAATTAGAGCTTAAGCATGAATTTAATAATGATTGGAGTGCATTAGTTGGTTTCAACTATCGTGATACATCACTTAAAGGCCTTGCATCAGAGAATGGGTTTGGTGACCCAGATGCAAATGGAAATTTTGGCCGCTTTAGTCGTTATCGTGATTATGATGCAACTTATCAGGCATTACGTACTGAACTCAGTGGTAGCTTCGAAACTGCCGGATTATTGCATCGCCTCATCATAGGTGCCGATGCTGATGAGTTTGAGAATGACCAGGTGGCGCTTCGAGATAGAACAACTGATCAGGGCATCAATATCTTTAATCCAGTGTATGGCAATTACCCAGCGTCTTCGCTTAATCTGGTTTCTCAAATTGATAGGGTTGAAACGCAAGAGAGTGTTGGTTTTTATATTCAAGACCAAGTCAGTATTACAGAAAAATTCGATGTTCGAGTGGGTGCGCGTTATGATGACTATAAGCAAGAGTTAAATAATCGACGTTCATCATCCATTAGTAATCAAGCGACAACAGAGGTAAGCCCGCAGTTAGGTTTTGTTTATAAGCTTAATAATGCCGTTTCATTATATGCGACTTACGGTGAAAACTTTAGACCACTCTCTGGTGTTAATGGAGTAACTGGTGAAGGCTTTGAGCCAAATCAGTCTGCGTCAACTGAGGCTGGCGTTAAATTTGTTCTAAATGACGGCGGTCTTGTGGGCAACATAGCTGTCTTTAAAGTTGAGCAAGAAAATATCCCTGGTGTTAATAACAGTACAGATTTTGATGCGGTGGCTATTGGTGAAGCTGAAAGTAGAGGTGTTGAAATCGATTTGAGTGGTGAACTTACCGATAGTTTGAGTCTATGGATGTCTTATGCTTATGTCGATGCTCAAACTAAAAATGATTTTGTTGATGCTAATTTTGGTTTCAATTTGCCCGCTGGTAGCCCGCTGTTAAATATTCCTGAAAACCAATTGAATATTCAATTAGTTAAACAAACACAACTGTTTGGGAGTGCCTTTGACTTCGGTGGTGGCGTACTTTATGTGGGTAAGAGAAATGGTTTCTTTGGTGCTGATTTTGAACTGCCGAGTTATACCACTACTCGCGTATTTGCCAGTTATGATGTGACGAATAATATTACTTTACGTCTTGACGTAGATAACCTGTTTGACAAAGAATATTATGTGAATTCATTTGCGGATACGTGGGTACAATCTGGTACACCTCTTAGTGCGCGCTTATCAGCTGCGTTTCGGTTTTAAAGTGTAAGTATTATCCATACGTTTTAACCATTGCTTGTATGAATACAGTTGGGTATCTATTCCCGTTCTTATAGCGAAAAAAAACCAGCGTGTAGCTGGTTTTTTTGTTTAACGGTGTGTTATTTACGATATTCTTATCTTAGTGTTCAGCGTCTTCGGCATGTACGTGGCCATGTTCTAATTCGTCTTTTGTTGCTTCACGTACATCGGTGACTTCTACGTCAAAATGTAATGTTTGACCTGCCATTGGGTGGTTGCCATCAACGGTGACTTTATCGCCGTCAATGCTTTTGACTTCGATAATTTGCATGCCGCCTTCAGGTGTTTGTGCCTGAAACTCCATTCCCATCTCTATGGCGTCGACCCCAGCAAACATATCTTTGGGTAGCTCTTGTATTAATTCTGAGTTGTATTCGCCGTAGCCATCGATAGGGTCAACAACAACAGCAAGTTTATCGCCAGTTGTTTTGCCTTCCAGTTCTTTCTCTAGGCCGGGTACGATGTTTTGAGCGCCATGAACATAGTGAAGTGGCTCTTGGCCTTCGGACGTGTCTAGGACTTCGCCGTCAGCGTTTTTAAGGGTGTAGTGGATACTAGCGACTAAGTCTTTGCTAATTTGCATGGTGGTGTCCTGTGGTGGATGAAATGGATAATAGGCGGTTGCCGGTGAGTATGTGTTAGTTGATATCAATTGGCAGATTCTGATTGGCTGCCTTTGACAGGTATGTTGTTAACGGTGGCGGTGTCTAAGTGAATAGCCAGTGTTTGTTTATCACCTTTGTACTGTTCTAGTTTGGCTAGCAGGTTATTCCAATCTTTTGCAAACCATATGTAGGTGGTTTTGTCTTTGTTTTCTCTAATGACTTTTACTTTGACCGTATCTAATGAGCCTGAATGTGTATCGATGGTTTCTTCGCCGAGGGTTTCAAAGCGATAGTTTTTCAGGTTGCCTTTGTCGACGATAGTGTATTCAAAGCCGCTATGATTGGCGAGTAGGTCTTGCTGAAGTTGTAGTTGGTAATTCAGTTTATCTAAGGTATGGCTTGTTTGTGTGATGAGTTGTTGTTTGCCATTGTTGTTGCTATCAATGGTATTGTCAGTGTTGTTAAACGTTAATGTCTGTTCTTTTTCTTTGCCAAAAGCGGTTTGAAAATAACGATACGATATTGCTTGGATTTTCCCATTTTTCCAGTTGAATATAGACGTTTCTTCTACTTCTGCGGCCCAAGAAGTAGCATTGAATGACAATGCAAATTGTCCGCTTTCTAATACTTTGAGCTCTCTACTCGCTTTAACTGCAAAGCCTTTGATGTTGGCTTTATAGTGGGCGGTAAATATAACGGGTATGTGCTTATCTATCGTAGCAGGGGTGGTCGCTACTGTAGCGCTGCTTGAGGTGGCTGTAGCGTGATGAGTGAAGCTTAGTGTGGCTAAGGTGATCAATGAGGATGTGAATAATGCTCCAAGCTTTTTATAAGACGGTATTTGGAGTAGGGAGCTGAGCTTGGCGGTTTTATTCATCATATCTATCCTTCTGTGCTATCTGTGCTATGCCTTAGCGAGTGTACTATCTATCTGATAGCCGTGAGTCGCTAAAGGTTCATTATCCAGTAGGACTTTTTGTATGATTTGCGTGTTTTGCATGCTTTTTGTATCTAATCGTAATCGTCCAGTGGCAAACCATTCGACAGCCATCGGGTAAATGATGTGCTCTTGCGCCTGTACACGCTTGGCTAGTGTATCGGTTGTGTCACCGTCGACAATGGGAACAATGGCTTGAATGATTGTAGGGCCACCATCTAATTCTTCCGTTACAAAATGTACGGTGACGCCGTGTTGTTGATCGTTAGCGTCTAGTGCTCGCTGATGAGTGTGTAGCCCTTGATATTTTGGCAGTAGTGACGGGTGAATGTTCAGCATGCGTCCTTGATAATGGCGTACAAAGTCAGCCGTGAGGATGCGCATAAACCCCGCTAGTATGACGAGATCCGGCTGGTATTGATCAATGGCATTTGATAATGCCTGATCAAATGACTCTCTACCGTCGTAGTCGCGATGGTTGACTACGCAGTGAGGGATGCTCGCTAGATCGGCGCGCTGTAAGCCATAAACGTCGGGCTTATTGCTGATAACGCCGACAATAGAGATGGGAAGTGTGTTTTGTTGTTGTCCATCAATTAAGGCTTGTAGGTTTGAGCCGCTGCCAGAAATGAGTACAACAACGCGGCAATGCCCGTTGGCTGACGAATCGTTTGATGTGGGTGATGCCATAGCTATATTATTTCTAATGCCTTGAGTGTTGGTTGGCTTATGCTGGTCAGTTTATTTTAAAAGCACTTGTTCGTCGTTTTCTTGAGCCGCAGCAATGTGCCCAATCACCCATGCGTTTTCACCGGCATCGTTGAGTAGCTGTAGCGCTTGTTCTTGCTTGTCCGCATCAACGCAAATTACCATGCCGACACCGCAATTGAGTGTGCGGTACATTTCGGTCTGCTCAACATTGCCCGCTTGTTGTAACCATTTGAAGACGGCAGGGATTTCCCAGCTAGCGGTATCAATCACAGCACAACTTTTTTCTGGTAAGACGCGAGGTAGGTTTTCTAGCAAGCCGCCGCCCGTAATGTGTGACAGTGCGTGGACAGGTAAGTGTTTCATTAAGTTAAGCAATGATTTTACATAAATACGTGTCGGTGTCATTAGGGCATCTTTTAATGGTACGCCACCCACTTCTTGATCAAGGTCGCCCTTGTCGGCACTTAAATTATTCACTTCTAAAATCTTACGGATAAGAGAGTAGCCGTTAGAATGAGGGCCGCTTGATGCTAGGCCAATTAATACATTGCCGGTGGCAACGTTATTGCCATCAATGATTTCGTCTTTTTCGACTACGCCTACACAGAAGCCTGCAAGGTCATAATCTTCACCTTCGTACATGCCCGGCATTTCAGCTGTTTCCCCACCCACTAATGAGCAGCCAGATTGTAGGCAGCCTTCGCCAATGCCAGTGACAACGTCAGCTGCTACATCTACATTGAGTTTGCCTGTAGCGTAATAATCAAGGAAAAATAAAGGCTCTGCACCTGCCACTATAAGGTCGTTGACGCACATGGCGACCAAGTCGATACCAATAGTATCGTGCTTTCCTAAGTCCATTGCTAAGCGCAGTTTAGTCCCTACGCCATCAGTGCCCGACACCAAAACGGGTTTTTTGTATCCTTCAGGGAGTTCACACAACGCGCCAAAACCGCCTAGCCCAGCCATGACTTCGGGTCTGCGAGTACGTTTAGCGACGCCTTTAATACGTTCAACTAATGCAGTGCCTGCATCAATATCGACGCCAGCGTCTTTGTAGCTAATAGAGGTTGTATTGGCAGAGGGCTTATTGTTCATAAAGGATATGGCCATTGTTGATGGTTGAATGATAAATGATAGTTGAATCAGTGATTGAGTAAAAAGGCGGCTATTCTACCAGTTTGCGGGGTTTGATTGACAGTGGATTTTTTACGCGATTCTGTCAAACTAGCGGCCATTCGAAATGAGAGTGATCAGTTATGTTGTCGAGTTCAAATATGGCGAGCTTTATGGGTGGTATTGTATGTTTTATGGTAAGTACTATAAGCGCTATAAAAAAGCATGTTAACCCTCTAGTTTATCCAGTATTGCTACTTATATTGTCATGGTTCAGCACGGGAATAAGTGTTGCTAACGCTGAAAAACAAGTGGATTTGTACACACATACGCAGCTGGTGTTGGACCAATCAGAAAATCTACGACTTCAAGCAATGAAATCAGGCTTGGCGTCAGTGTTTGTCCGTGTCACTGGCGATGCGCAGTCGGTCAAGCAAGCCGCAGTTGTTCAGGCGCTCTCCACACCTAGTGCTTATGTGAGTCAATATCGTTATAGAACAACAGATGAGGTGATCACGATAGCGGGTGCCAGTCGTCCCGCTCAAGAGCTTTGGTTACAATTTTCAGAATCCGCTATTCAGCGTGTTTTACAAGCGGCGCAATTACCTGTGTGGTCCGATATCCGGCCAGAAATATTGTTGTGGGTTGCTGCCGATGAGTCCGGCAAGCGTATTTTGGGTTCAGGTTCGACTCCAATTAATGCATTCAAACGCACAGCGGAAATTCGTGGCTTGCCGTTGGCAATGCCATTGCTGGATTTAACGGATAGGCAAGAGCTTACGGCTACGCGCTTGTGGGCCAGGGATGAGCGCGCTATTCATCGAGCGTCTGCTCGTTATGGTGCCGATGGCGTGTTGGCTGGGCGTATCGTTTCAGTCTCTGCTGTTCAATTGCGTGGTAACTTTGTGCTTATCTACAATGGGCGTTCATATGGTGTTGATGTTGACGGTGATAACGCGACAGTCGTTGTTCAAAAAGTGATGGATCAAGTCGTTAGTGTATTGGCGAAAGCAAATGCTGTTGTTGTATCAAGTGATGGTGCTTTCGCATCGCACTTAGCGATTGGTGTTGATAATGTGTTTGATTTTTCTGCCTACGCAGAGTTGCTAGAAAGTCTCCGTAATCTATCGACTGTCAGCCATGTTATATTGAAAAAGGTGAACCATAGTCACCTCCTTATCGATCTGCGCTATCAAGGTGACGATACAAGGTTGCGCCAGCAATTATCGAGTCTGCCCATTTTGCAAAGTATCTCTGTAGAGCAATTTGTAGAAAAATATCCTCCAGTAGTAGAGCCTGTTAAAGATGAAGCTATCGATACCGTCTCGCTAGACACCTCGAAAGAATTAACTAAAGAGCTCAATAGTGAAATTGATGATGTCGTCGATGCCATTTTAGACGAGTCTGTTGCAGCGCCAAGACTAGTACCAAGAGTAGCTCCAGTCATCGATGCCGCATTTACATGGAGCGGTAATGAGCCACGCTAGCCTCTATGTTTAAGCAACTGCCATTAGCAATGCCTTTATCTGCAGAGGCGACGTTTGAAAATTTATATATTTCAGAAAGTAATGCGCTCACTATTTCAGCGCTGAAATCCTTTATTCAACAAGATGAACGCTTCTTTTACTTGTGGGGCGAGGGCAGTGGCGTTAGCCATGTATTACAAGCTATTCAGCATGATAACCCGCAGCTAAACATTGTTTATTTTCCATTGCGAGACATGATTCAATATCCAGCAGCAGATGTGTTGGCAGGACTAGATACAATAGACGTCGTTATTTTAGACGATGTTCAATGTACTTGCGGTGTGACTGAGTGGGAATTAGCTGTTTTTCATTTATATAACCGTTTACGTGATGGGCAAAAACAGTTGGTGATCGGATCGCAGATAGCTCCTAGAGAGTTAGGTATCTCATTAGCAGATTTACACTCGCGCCTACAATGGGGAATGAGTTATCCACTAGAAGCATTAAACGATGAAGGCAAACGCAAGGTGTTGATTCTACGAAGTCAAAATCTCGGCCTGCGAATCAGTGATGACGTCATACAGTTTATATTCAATCACCATAGTCGCGACCTCCGGCAGCTCATGACTTTATTGCACAAAATAGATTCAGCCTCTCTATCAGAGCAGCGCCATATAACCATTCCGTTTGTAAAGCAGGTTTTGTAGTTTTAGTGACTGAATTTACGGCTTTGCAATATTCAAAGCCGTTGTAAATAGCGGCTAGACATCATAGCGCCAACAAAAACAACTATAGATAAGCCTAATCCAATCCAGTCAGTCAGTTCTCCTAAAGGCGATCCTACCTCAACGACATACGCCATAAAATACACCAAAATCACAAAACACAACCAGCTATGGGCGCGAAAATGTGTTTTGATTATGCCTGGTAGCACGAGTAATAATGGAAGAGACTGAAATATTAATAGCTTCCAAGAGTGGTTTTCATCTATAGCATAGGTGTAAGCGATTAAACTCAATAATCCAAAGTAGCCAAGATATGTGGCGATTAACATGTAGTTAAGGTTTTTGTTAGTCGTTAGCATAAGTCTGGCTCATTAATAGTGTTGTTCTGAGTGAAAGTGTTTGTGTTAAAAGAGTATGTAGTAAACAAGTATGTGGCAAACGAGAGTCTAAAAGTTATTTCTTTGCTGCCAACATATTTTTAGCAATAGTAGCCACGCGCTTACCTAGGACTTGGCAATGTTGAATTTCATCATCACTCAAGGCATTGTTACTTTTACTGCCAGCTAAGTGAGAGGCTCCATAAGGACTGCCACCTGTCTTCGTCGTCATGAGTGACGGCTCGCTATAAGGTAATCCGGTAATAATCATGCCGTGGTGTAATAACGGTAACATCATGCTCAATAAAGTACTTTCTTGACCGCCATGTAAGCTACCTGTCGAGGTAAATACTGCGGCAGGTTTGTCGATTAAATCTCCATTGAGCCATTGGCTGCTCGTGCTATCTAAAAAATACTTCAGCGGTGCTGCCATATTGCCAAAGCGAGTAGGGCTGCCAAGCAATAAGCCACTGCAGTCTTTTAGGTCTTCATTAGAGCAGTAGACTGCTCCTGTATCGGGAACGCTTGGGGCGACGGTTTCTGTTTTGGCAGATATTTTAGGCACAGTACGCAAGCGAGCCTCCATACCTGATAACTCAACGCCACGCGCTAATTGCTGCGCCATTTTTTCGGTCGCACCATGCGTGCTGTAGTACAGAATAAGAATATAGGCGTTATTCATGACAGTAACGCCAATACGTTTTCGGGTGGTCGTCCCACAATGGCCTTATTACCTTTGACGACAATAGGACGCTCTAGTAATTTAGGTGTATTCGCTATTGCTTCCATCAACGTCTCTTCAGTTAGCGTCATATCGCCTAGATTATTCTGTTTGTACGCATCTTCTCCTTTACGGATGATATCCCGTGCGGACATACCTAATTTACTCAGTAAACCTTGTATTTCAGCAATTGTTAGTGGGTTTTCTAAATAGAGAACGATAGAAGGTGTTATTCCACTTGCTTCAATAAGTGCTAAAGTCTGCCGCGATTTTGAGCAGCGAGGGTTGTGATAAATCGTGATCATGACGAAAAACCTTGTATATAGATGATTTAAGGCACATTTTATACGTTTTATTATCTTTATGTTTAAAGAATGATGAGCAAATCATATTTATCCATCGGATTACATCAATAATGCTAAGTATTACTCTGGTATTTATCTTTTAATGCAAAAATCATTATAAAAAATCCTAGCGATTGTGAATTTATGTCTATACTTATCAGAGAAAGGGCTTTTGCATGTGTAGATACTTACTTTCAAGTAACACAAGCTACCTATACACAAGTCTTTGATAAGCACTGAGTTTCCGTGGGAACAGTGTATTAACCAATAATTGAACTAGACCAATTGTGTGAGACCTATGGCGATACCTCTATTAATATGTGATGACTCTAATATGGCTCGAAAGCAGGTGGCTCGTTCACTTCCAGATGCGTGGGATGTGGATATCACCTTTGCCACTAATGGTGTTGAAGGGCTAGCTGCTATCCGTGAGGGTAAAGGTGAGATGGTTTTTCTCGATCTGACGATGCCGGAAATGGACGGCTATGGCGTTTTAGAACATGTATTCAATGAAGGCCTCAACGCTATGATCGTTGTGATTTCGGGTGATATCCAGCCAGAGGCAAGAGATCGTGTGATGAAATTTGGCGCTATTGATTTCATCAAAAAGCCCGTAAGTAAAGAAAAGTTGCAAGCGGTACTCACTCAATATGGATTAATGGAAAGCTAAACCGCTTTCAATATTGCATACATAACCGAAATACAGCGTAAAAGAGATGCCTTATGAGCCTATCCCTACCTCTTAATGAAGATCAGCGTGATTGCCTACAAGAAATTACCAATGTCGCAATGGGAGCCGCGGCAGAATCACTGGCTAATTTTACCGATACCTTCGTTAATCTCCCTATCCCGGTCATTCGCTGTGTAAATTCCGAACACCTAATCGATTCTCTAAAGCAGGTCGAAGGTTATGATCGTCTTTCATCCATCAGCCAGCTGTTTAAATTTAGCGGCTTAAATTGTTACGCGCTTATCGTTATTAATGATGAAAGTATCGATGATCTTGCCCGCTTCACTGGCCGCTCATTAGTTGATGATGATGGTATTAAGAGGTTATTACATGATCTTTGTGAAACCATTAACAAAACGTGTTTTGAGCGCTTAGGTGAAATGATCGAAAATACCGTCGAAACTGATTCCCCTATTGTTAATAGCATGCATGTCCCGTTAAACTCCATTCAAATGGAGTCCATTGCTAATTCCCACCCGTTAGTCAGTGTTGAAATTAATTACCATATTGAAAACAACACTTTTAATTGCGATCTACTATTACTCTTCCCAGAAGATACTTTAGATGAGCTAACGGAAGTGTTAAATAAATTGATGTGAGATTTTTGACTACTCAAATATACTTTATGATTTTCCCGCCACTTTTTTATGATCTTTATCTCTTAATTACATCACGCTTTGAATTATTCAATTGTTGCATAATCGACAGCTTTTTCTGCATGAATAGCAGTGGTATCTAGTAATGTTATTGAGGTATCACTTTGCTTGATGAGCATTCCTATTTCGGTACAACCTAAAATAACCGCTTCTGCCCCTTGTTCGGCTAGGGCAGCAATAATACGTAAGTATTCTAGTTTTGATTTCTCTTTCACTTGCCCCAAGCAAAGCTCCTGATAAATCACATTGTGGACGATAGCTCTATCGGCTTCGTTGGGAGTATGAACCTTGAGACCATATTTTTCACTCAGTCGACCTTTGTAAAAGTCTTGTTCCATCGTAAAGGCAGTGCCGAGTAGGCCGGCGTGCTTAATGCCTTTTTCCACTAATGTTTCTGCGGTGGCATCAGCAATATGAAGAATGGGAATGCTAATAGCGTTTTCTATTTGTGGTGCTACCTTGTGCATGGTGTTGGTGCAAATGAGTAAAACATCTGCACCTGCGCGCTCTATTTTTTGCGCGGCATCAGTGAGTATAGCGGCTGTACCTTCCCAGTCGTCTTTGTGTTGAAGTTTCTCGATAGGATCAAAGTCAACGCTGTACATGGCTATTTGGGCAGAGTGCAACCCACCTAATGTTTGACGAATACCTTGGTTGATTTTTTGATAATAACCGGAGGTGCTTTCCCAGCTCATGCCGCCTAGTAGGCCAATTGTTTTCATTGTTTTTTCCTTTTTTATTAACTAATGAGACCTTTGCGCGAAGCGTACCAATAACTACGATGCGCTTCGTCACGGTTAAAAATAATAACTTTTCAGGCTTTTTTAATAATAAAAGCCACTGAAGGAGTATTTCACCCCGTTTTTTAT
>Ga0233426_10000082_pt1 | contig 103889 bp, 95 predicted proteins | sample SI_118_April2016_6_FD_179875 | JGI IMG/M metagenome (GOLD analysis project Ga0233426, IMG submission 179875) | Seawater microbial communities from Saanich Inlet, British Columbia, Canada - SI_118_April2016_10_MG | ecosystem: Environmental > Aquatic > Marine > Inlet | place: Canada: British...
AATTTTCATTGCATCAACTTCGAATCCAGCTAAAGGTCCATTTAACATGGAATCTTTAAATCCTTTTTCAACTGCTGGTACATATTCTTTAGGAACGTTACCACCTTTAATTAAGTTGATAAATTCAAGTCCAGTTTTACCTTCGTCTGCAGGCTCAATTGTAAATACAATATCTGCGAATTTACCACGACCACCCGATTGCTTCTTATAAACCTCACGGTGTTGTGCTGAAGTAGTAAGTGCTTCTTTGTATTCTACTTGTGGCTGACCTTGGTTAACCTCTACTTTAAATTCTCTTCTTAAACGGTCCACTATAATGTCTAAGTGAAGCTCTCCCATTCCAGAAATAATAGTTTGGCCAGAAGCCTCATCTGTTTTAACTTGGAAGGTAGGATCTTCTTCGGCTAGCTTTGCTAGAGCCATACCCAACTTATCTACATCTGCTTTTGTTTTTGGTTCAACAGCAATACCGATTACTGGATCTGGAAAGTCCATAGATTCCAAAATAATTGGGCTCTTTTCTGCTGATAAAGTATCTCCAGTTTTGATGGATTTAAATCCAACTGCTGCTCCAATATCTCCTGCTTCGATATAATCGATAGAATTTTGTTTATTTGAGTGCATCTGGTAAATACGAGAAATACGTTCTTTTTTACCTGAACGGTTGTTCAATACATAAGAACCTGCATCTAAACGACCAGAGTATGCACGGAAGAAAGCTAAACGTCCTACGAAAGGATCTGTAGCAATCTTAAATGCTAGTGCTGCAAACGGTTCGCTTACAGATGGTTTTCTTATAATTTCATCTCCAGTTGATGGATCAGTACCTGTAATCCCTTCTTTATCTTCTGGTGAAGGTAAGTATCGACATACAGCGTCTAATAAAAATTGAACTCCTTTGTTTTTAAAGGCAGATCCACAAACCATAGGAATAATAGACATATCCATTACTGCTGCTCTCAATGCTGCGTGCACTTCGTCTTCAGTAATTGAATCTTCATCTTCCATGAATTTTTCAAGAAGGTTCTCGTCATAACCAGCAACTTCTTCAATAAGAAGTGCTCGGTATTTTCTTGCCTCTTCTTTCATATCGTCTGGAATCTCCACTACGTCAAACGTAGAACCAAAGTTATCATCGTGCCAAACAATTGCACGGTTTTTAACTAGGTCAACAATACCTCTGAAGTCTTCTTCGTCACCAATGTTAAGTACAATTGGCACTGCGTTAGACTTCAACATTTCTTTTACTTGGGTACAAACACCAAGAAAATTTGAACCTTGACGGTCCATTTTGTTTACAAATCCAATACGAGGCACTTTGTAGTTATCTGCTAATCTCCAGTTTGTTTCAGATTGTGGTTCAACACCATCAACTGCTGAAAACAAGAAAACCAACCCATCGAGTACACGAAGAGAACGGTTAACCTCCACGGTGAAATCAACGTGGCCGGGAGTATCAATAATATTAAAGTGGTATGGTTTTGTATCGTTTAAGGGCTCACCTTGTTCCGTAGGGAAGTTCCATGTACAAGATGTTGCAGCAGAGGTAATAGTAATACCACGCTCTTGCTCTTGCTCCATCCAGTCCATAGTAGCTGCACCATCGTGCACTTCTCCAATTTTATGACTTACACCTGTGTAAAATAATACACGTTCTGTAGTCGTGGTCTTTCCTGCGTCAATGTGAGCAGCAATTCCAATATTTCTTGTAAATTTTAAATCTCTTGCCATGATAAATGTATCAGTAGTTGTTGTTTACGTTTAGAATCTAAAATGTGAAAAGGCTTTGTTTGCTTCTGCCATCTTGTGCGTGTCTAAACGCTTCTTAACAGCAGCACCTTCTTCTTTAGAAGCTGCAAGTACCTCATTCGCTAAACGCAAAGCCATAGTTTTTTCGTTACGCTTACGAGCGTAAGAAATCATCCATTTCATTGCAAGTGACACCTTTCGGTCTGGACGAATTTGCATTGGAATTTGGAAGGTTGCTCCACCAACACGACGGCTACGTACTTCTACGTGAGGCATCACATTGGAAAGTGCTTCTTTCCATATTTCTAATGGTGTTTTTTCTTCGTCTTGGTTACGTTCCTCTACGATCGCCATAGCGTCGTAAAAAATTCGGAAAGCAACTGATTTTTTTCCGTCCCACATGATCATGTTCACAAAACGAGTAACCAGTTGGTCATTAAATTTTGGATCTGGCAGTAATGGACGTTTTTTTGCTTGTCTTTTTCTCATAATTGATGCTTAAAGAGTTGATGTTTTTTTACTTCTTTGGTCGTTTTGCTCCGTATTTAGATCTTCTTTGAAGACGGCCTTCTACTCCGGCTGTATCCAATGCTCCTCTTACGATGTGATAACGAACACCTGGTAAATCTTTAACTCTTCCGCCACGTACCAATACTATCGAGTGCTCTTGGAGGTTATGTCCTTCTCCAGGGATGTATGCATTGACTTCTTTACCATTGGTCAAACGAACACGTGCTACTTTACGCATTGCTGAATTTGGTTTTTTAGGAGTCGTAGTGTAAACACGAGTGCATACTCCTCTTCTTTGTGGACACGAATCCAAAGCAGCCGATTTACTCTTCTTGGTAATGGTGACTCTTCCTTTTCGTACTAATTGTGCAATAGTTGGCATATATATTTTTATATTATTCCCTTTTTAAAGGGCTGCAAATGTAAGAATCTTTTTTTAGGATTCAAACTGATTTACCCTAAAATATAAAGCTTTAGGTTTTTTTTATTAACAATCTGAAAAAACTTGAATTAATTATAGGGTCTGCTGCTCCTTCTTTAGATGTATCTGGAGCAGCGAATGAGGTCATACAGATATCCACTAAAAGAGGAAATAAAGAACTAGAAACAAAAAATTTAAACATTTCCCAGTGCCTGCAAGGAATTTAAATGCATGGGAAGCAGAATTTGTAAACAACTAGTGGATAATTATTAATCATATACTAAACCACCTACAAAGGGTGGTTTTTTTTATAAAATCCCCCCAACGCCAAGAAATTGGTTTTCTTCAAACGGATTCAGCGCGTTGATCAGCTGGAAAGAAATAAAATCTGAAAGGTCATTTACATGAATCTGCTTGGGTGTTACTCGTTGTTGATCAATTAAAAACTCTCTTTGAACCCCTTCGAAAAGGGGCTTTTCTGGAGTAACCCACTGTGTTCCGTCAAATAATAAAATATTACAATAAGAAGTATCGGTTAAAAACCCTTTTTTGGTTAGCAAAACATCATCACAGTCCCCTCGAAGTTTATAGGCGTTATCAAGACCCGATCTGTCGGTAAACTTATGATCATAAAAATAAGAGTCGATTTCTATTAGTTTTAAACGTTCTATCTTTCTTGAGGCATAAGGAAGTAATTCAAAAGTAAACCGGTCTTTATTATATAAGAAGCGTAATTTATAAGATCCTTCTTTAGGCAATTCTGGAATCACGGAGTTTAACTTCAAAGCACACTTTTTCTTAAACATATAAAGATAGGAACGCTCTAAGCGTTTTTGATGGTATTGAAGCAGGTGAACCTGTCCTCCTTCAACTCGAATGGACTCAAACAGTGGGTACATATATTTTATCTAAAAGTTCTTGAAACTCTTCCTTACAATTGCTTTGAGCTGTAATTCCTCCTCCACTCCTGTAAAAAAAAGAGTCGTCTTTTTTCTCTAAAAACCGAATGGCTACAGCGCTGTCCAGATTGGTACCGTCAAAGAAACCATAAATGCCTGTATAATAACCTCGTTCGCCATCTTCAACAGATTTAATAATTTCCAATGTCTTTTTTTTAGGAGCTCCAGAAATAGAACCTGCCGGGAGCATATCCCACAAAAGGCTCCCCAAGTTATTCTTCCAATTGGACTTAAGAACGCCTTCAATTTCTGAACTAACTTGTAGCAAGGTCTCATCTTCGGTTTGTATCTGATCTATATAACGAAAGCGATTCACACGAACTTCTTTAGCATAAGTCGACAAGTCGTTTCTTATTAGATCAACAATTGTAGCGTGTTCAGCGATTTCCTTTGGATTGCTCAATACTTTTTCTTGAGCATTTATAACTGAAGAGGAAATTGTTCCTTTCATTGGGTAAGAAAAAATTTTACCATCAATTATTTTAATAAAACACTCTGGGGAGTAACTAACGAAATCGTCTTTGTATAGTAATTTATAGGGACTGATCGATTGGTAGAAAAGATCTTTTAAATTTCCATCAAAATTAACTTCTGTGGGAAAAGTTAAGTTAACAAGGTAACTGTCTCCTCTAAAAAGATGCTCCTGAACTTTTTTAAAAGCTTTTTCGTACCGTGCAGCTTTGGGTTTTATAAGATTTAAATTCAGATTACATTCATGCACCGCTTCTTGTTCAACATTAGATGTATCCTTGATAGCAAATAAAACTCCTTGTTCTTTAGCTTCCTCCAAAGAATAAACCACAGGTTTTTTCTTTTCAAAATCAATCAAAAAGAAAAAGGGTTGATTTGAGGAAGAAAAATAATTTACCCTATTAATGAAGTCTATCGTAGTCATTGAATAACATGAAATCTTTTACAAAGATAATCGAACTTAATAGGAACCACATTTAAAGTATTCAATTAATTTTCAATTATTCAAAATCATTTTAAAAAAAATAAATAATTTAAAAAATGTTAAAATTTTTATAAAATTAGTTGTTTTCGAGTACTTAAATAGAATTAAATAAGACCAAAATACCTTTAAAATTAGGCAATAATACAGATCCTAAATTCATCTAAACTTAACAATAACAAGGGTTATGTTGAATGATAGAAATTTAAAGTAAAACAATTAGGTGGAATTCTTAATATTTCATATTTTCGTTAACAAATTATTAACTATATATATTAATATGAAAAAACTATTACTATTAACGTCTGCAATGATGCTTGTAGCTTTCAGTGCATTGGCGCAAAAAACAGTAACAGGTGCTGTAACCGATGAAAGTGGTCTTCCGCTTCCTGGTGCATCTGTTGTAGAGCAAGGTACCACTAATGGTGTCAGTACTGATTTTGATGGAAACTACTCTATAGAAGTTTCAGAAGGAGCTGTACTTAAAATCAGCTTTATGGGCTATCAAACTTCATCTCAAACAGTAGGGTCATCAGATTCTATTAGTGTTTCACTTGAAGCTGACAATGAACTAGATGAGGTTATTGTTTCTGGGGTTGCAGGTGCAACATCTAGAAAGAAACTTTCTGTAACAGTAGCTTCTGTTAATGCAGATGATATTGAAGCAGTACCTGCTAGTTCTGCATCTGGAGCTTTAATGGGGAAAGTAGCTGGGGTTACAATTACTAATCTTGGACGTCCTGGAGCTGGAGCAACTATCGTATTGAGAGGTGCTACTAACTTTTATGGATCTCAAGAGCCTCTAGTTATTCTTGACGGTGTATTTGTAGAAGGTGGTCTTGGTGACATCAACGTTGATGACATTGCATCTTTTGAGATCGTTAAAGGAGCATCTGCTTCTTCTCTTTATGGTTCTCGTGCAGGTAACGGGGTTATCGTAATTACTTCTAAAAGAGGTAAGATTGGTAAAACTGAAATCACATACAGAACTGAGACTGGATTTAATGAAATAACAAATTTCATTAAAACTAACCAATCTCACGCATGGGAGTTAGCTGATGACTGGCAACAGTATCAAGGGCAATACACGAAATTAGCTGGGATGATTTACCCACAGAACTTCCAAAGTGTATACGCTGCTGCAGGTGATCAATATGTAGGTGGAGCTAGAACTCTTTCTGCTGACGGTTACTCAGATAATCCTTTTGGAGTTTATAATGACTTCCAAAGTTTATTCTTTAAAAAAGGTATGAACACCACGAACTACGTATCTGTTAGTTCTGGTGACGAGAAAACTTCAACTTTATTTTCTTTCGAAAACTATACTAACGAAGGAGTACTAAACGAAACCGAAGGGTATAAAAGAACAAGTATTCGTGCAAATATTGATTATAACTTTAATGAAAAATTAAAGTTTTCTGCATCGAATGCATTTATTCAAGTTAGAGACTACGCTCCAGGTATTGGTGATCAAGGATACAGAACTGTAAGTCGTTTAAGTCCTGATGCTAACCTTACATTAGACAATCCTGATGGTCAGCCTTACTGGTATAATCCTGATCCACACGAAAGTGAGATTGATAACCCACTTTATCAATTAGCTACACCTGATCGTTTAGCTAAGCAATCTCGTTTCTTAGGAGGTTATAACTTACGTTATAACATTTTACCAGTATTAACTGCTGAATTAGAGTACTCTTTTGAAAGTGATAACTATAGATATAGTAGCCACAATCCTTACACAACATACATTACAAGTGGTGATCCTGTAGGATTTGGATATAGTAAAGGTAGCTTGTACAAAAACAACTACTACCAATTATCTCAAAAGGCTCAAGCTACTCTTAACTACAGACAAGAGTTTGGTGACTTTGACGTAAAAGCAAAATTAAGTTACTTAGCGGAAGATAATTCTTACGAACAATTTAGTGCTACTGGTAACGATTACCTATACTCAGGGCTTCCTTCTTTAGATAACTTTAATGGTGAGGATGTAACTGCTAATTCTGACGTAACTGTTGTACGTGCACAGAACATGTTCTTCATTGCAGGTGTTACTTACAAAGAAAAATACATCATGGATGCTCTAGTACGTCGTGATGGATCTTCTTTATTCGGTGTTAACGAAAAATGGAACAACTACTCTCGTATTTCTGCTGCATGGCGTATAACTGAGGACATAACGATCCCTGGAGTACAAGAAATGAAAGTTAATGTAGCGTACGGTACTTCGGGTCAACGCCCTGGATTTAACTGGCAATATGAGCAAACTGCTCTAAGCGGTGGAACATTAAGCTCGAACCGATTAAAAGGTAACCCAGACTTAAAACCATCTTTATCTGCTGAAACAGAAATTGGACTTAACGTAAGTTTCCTTGATCGTTTCACTTTAGAAGCGGCTTACTCTGATGCAGAAACTTCTGATCAGTTTATGCTTGTTGGATTGTTCTCTCCTGCAAACGCTGGAAAAAACAGACAATGGCAAAATGTTGGTGATCTTCAAGCAAAAACTATTGAAGCAACTATAAAAGCTAATGTTTTGAATACTGAAAACATGCGTTGGGATGTTGGTGTAAACTACGCTAGCACTACAAACCAAATCAATGCTCTTAACGCTCCACAACAACAAGTTGGTTCTGATGCATTATTCTTACTTAAAGAAGGTATCGAATTTGGAACGATGTGGGGTAGATCTTTTGTTTATAACCTAGCAGATATGGCTGCACAACTTCCTGATGGTCGTACAATTAGTGAATACGAAATTAACGCTGATGGTGTTGTTGTTGAATCTGCACTTGTAGGTACTGTTGACGAAGCTGCTATCACTAAAGTTGATGACGATGGTGTTGCTGTTTTTGAGCAAATTGGAAATCAAAATGCTGATTTTAGAGTTGGAATAACTTCTAACTTCTCATATAAGAAATTTGACTTCTATATGTTATGGGATTGGAAATCAGGAGGAGACATCTACAATCGTAATGCGCAGTGGAATACTATTTCATCTCGTAATGCAATCGTAGATCAGGCTGGGAAACCAGAGAATGAGAAAAAGACACAAAACTATTATGGGTCTTTATATGACGTAAACAGAGCTAACAAGTTTTGGGTAGAAGATGGTTCGTTTGTTAAATTAAGAGAGGTTAGTGTTTCCTATAACTTCGACAGAGAAATGCTTGCTAGAACTAAGTTCATCAAGGATGCTAAGTTGAGCCTTATCGGAAGAAATCTTTTAACATTTACAGATTACCTAGGATGGGATCCTGAAGTAACCAACTACAGTAGTGATACTCAACAGTATTTCTCAGTTGATTACGGAGTTTACCCTACTCAAACTTCTTACTCATTATCACTAAAATTAAAATTTTAATCTATGAAAAGTTTATTTAAAAATTTAGTTTATGTTTCATTTATGTTCTTAGCTGTAGTAAGCTGTGATTCATTTGAAACAGAACTAGAGGTTGAAAACCTCGAAAACCCGAATGATAACATCCTTACAAGTGACCCGGTTGCTTTAGAGGCGACTGCGGCGGGATTGTACAATGCTATTTATATGGCAACTTCTAACTACTATGGTCCAGGTATGGCATTGAACACAATGGCTGATGCTTCTTCATGTTCTTGGGGTAACGTTGGAATGCGTGACCTTTCAAGTGAACCACGTGTAGCTTGGAACAATGGAGTTGCTTATGGTAACCAATTCATTACTAATGACTTTTTTAATGCGCTATATTCTAGTCTTTCTGATGCGAATACGCTTGCATTAGCTATTTCTAACGGTACTGACTTTGGAGCCAATAATGACCTAATTAATGCAATGGCTAAATTTGGTCAAGCATTAACAATCGGATATAATGCTCTTATTTTCGATAAAGTTTGGTTATCTGATGAAACAGGTGTTATTGGTGATGACGCTACTGGTTATGCTGCTGCAATGGATTTTGCATTAGCTAAATTAGATCAAGCAATCGCAATTGCAAATTCAAACAGTTTTACTGTTCCTGACAGCTGGTTAAACGGTGGCGGAGACATGTCTAGTGCTGCATTTGCTAAAATTATGAGCAGTCATGGTGCTCGTTTATTAGTTGGTAATGCGCGTAACAGTTCTGAAAGAGCTGGAACAGATTGGGCAAAAGTTAAATCTTACGCTCAAGGAGGAGTTACTACTGATTATGATATCTATCATGATGATACTGTATGGTATGACTATTTCAAAACGTATTTAGTGTACCCAGGATGGGCTAGAATTGATCTACGTGTTATTCACGCCATGGATCCAAGTTACCCTGACTACTGGCCAGCTGGAACTACTATTCTTGATCCAGCAACTTCTGCTGATGCAAGGTTAGAGTCAGACTATGCATACCTTGCAGGTCAAAACTTCAGACCAGAACGAGGAGAGTATCACTACTCATCGTACCGTTACGGTCGATATGATGAATATATTTCAGAATGGACTGTACCTACTAGTGAGTTTACTGTATCAGAAAATGAAATGTATTTAGCAGAAGCTGAGCACAGATTAGGAAACAACACTGCTGCTGCTGAAGTTATTAACGCGGGTACAAGAACTACTCGTGGTCAACTAGCTCCTGTTGGAACTGGTGCTGCTGAAGTACTTGCTGCTATTCGTTACGAGAGATTAGTTGAGATGCCACTTGCTACAATGGGAATTTCTTTCTTTGAAATGAGAGGTTTTGACGAACTACAAGCTGGAACTTTATTACATTTCCCTGTTCCTGGGAAAGCTCTAGAGTCTATCCCTGCTGATAACTACACATTTGGTGGTTCTCAAGGAACTGCTGGTGTTGACGTATCTAGTGGAGGGTGGAGATAATATCTTCAAACTACTACAAATTAACCCGCCACGTTGGCGGGTTTTTTTTTACCCCAATATTTCTTTTACAAAACATAGGAAACAACTAGCTTTGAAAAAATTTAAAAATGGATAAACAAGAAATCTTCGGCGTACGCGCTATAATAGAATGTATAGAAGCAAATCAAAATCTTGAAAAAGTGTATTTGCTTAAAGATCAGAGAAGTCCCTTGTTTAAACAATTGGAAAATTTACTTAGAGAAAGAAAAGTTGCTCACAGCTATGTTCCTATAGAAAGACTTGACCGTTTTTCTAATAAAAATCATCAAGGAGCTGTAGCAACCATCTCCCCTATTTCATATGCAAATCTTGAAACTTTAATAGAAGAAGTATTAGAGGTTGACAATACTCCTATCTTTCTTTTATTAGATAATATTACAGACACCCGAAATTTAGGAGCAATTATAAGAAGCGCTTCAGCAACTGGAGTTTCTGGAATTATACTACCACAAACTGGGAGTGCTCGTATTAACTCAGATACAATCAAAACCTCAGCTGGAGCATTATTTACTGTGCCCATTGCCAAGGTGGATCACCTAAAGGACGCAATTTATCTTTTACAAGCGCACGACATAGCGCCTTTAGCTATAACAGAAAAGGCAGCCTATACCATTTATGAAAAAGACTTGCAAAAACCTTTAGCACTTATCATGGGATCTGAAGATCGTGGAATTTCAAGAGGTATTTTAAATATTGTGAATGAAAAGGCTAAACTCCCGATGGAAGGAGCCATAGCTTCTTTAAATGTAGCAGTTGCTTGTGGAACTGTTCTTTATGAAATAATCCGACAACGAAAATTCTCTTAAGTTGATTATATTAGTGCTATGATAGCACCCTTGGCAGAACGGATGAGACCGCATACTATTGAAGAATATGCAGGACAACAACATTTAGTTGGCGCTCAAGGTGCATTACGTCCTATTCTTAAAACAGGCCAACTACCTTCTTTAATCTTTTGGGGACCCCCAGGGACCGGAAAAACAACTTTAGCCATGTTGATGTCTAAAATTATTGACCGCCCATTCTACAGCCTCTCTGCTATAAATTCTGGTGTAAAAGAGGTTCGTGATATAATTGAAAAAGCTAAAAACAGTGGTGGCCTTTTTACACAAAAAGGACCTCTCCTTTTTATTGACGAAATACATAGGTTTAGTAAATCGCAACAAGATTCGCTTCTTGGAGCGGTTGAAAAAGGATTTGTAACGCTCATAGGAGCAACTACAGAAAACCCAAGTTTTGAGGTAATAAAGGCCTTGTTATCGCGATGCCAAGTATACACCCTTAAACCTCTTTTAAAAGAAGATTTACAAGAACTTCTTAAAAGAGCATTAAAGAAAGATGAAATTCTAAAACAAAAAAAAGTAACCCTAGTTGAAGATCAGGCCCTATTAAAACTATCAGGTGGTGACGCACGTAAAATGTTATCTTTATTAGAATTGGTTGTAATGAGCCAAGAAGGAAAAGAAATTAATATTACGGATGAAATTGTCCTTGAAAAAGCACAAACCAAAACTGTTTTATTTGATAAAAATGGTGATCAACACTACAATATAATTTCTGCTTTTATAAAATCTATTCGGGGCAGTGACCCAAATGCTGCTGTTTATTGGTTAGCTCGTTTAATAGAAGGAGGTGAAGATGTTAAATTCATTGCAAGAAGATTATTAATCTTAGCTTCTGAAGATATTGGCAATGCAAATCCAACCGCTCTTGTGCTAGCAAATAATACATTTCAGGCAGTAACTGCTATTGGATATCCAGAAGCAAGAATAATCCTTTCTCAATGTGTAATTTACTTAGCAACTAGTCCTAAAAGTAATGCAAGTTATTTAGCAATTTCAAAAGCTCAAGAAATAGTAAATGAACACGGTAGTTTGAAAGTTCCTCTTCCCTTAAGAAATGCTGACAGTTCCCTTATGAAAGATTTAGATTACGGAAAAGGATATCAGTACGCTCATGATTACAATTTAAATTTTGTTAATCAAGAATTTTTACCGGAAGAACTGAGCAATACCAGAATATTTGAACCGGGCCAAAACAGCAAAGAAAATGCAATTCGTTCTTTTTTAAAGGAACGTTGGGAAGATAAATATGGATATTAATGTTTCTTCCAGAAAAATGGGGTAAATAGAATTAGAACTGTAAAAAGCTCTAATCTTCCCAATAGCATTAAAAAAGAAGCCCACCATTTTCCTAAAAGAGGTAGATCGCTATAAGAAAAAGCGGGTCCATAACTTCCTAATGCGGGACCAACATTCCCTATACTAGAAGCAGCAACTCCAATAGCTGATTCAAAATCCAAACCGAGAAAGCTAAAAATTAAAGCTCCAATGATAAAAGAAAGCATATACAAAATAAAGAAAGCATATATGTTATGGATTACTTCCTCTTTAAGGATAGAATTGTTGTATCGAGGTTGAATAATTGCATTGGGATGCAAAGCTCGTTTGAATTCCAAAAAACCACTTTTAATCATCAATAAATGACGCACACCTTTAATTCCTCCTGATGTTGAACCCGCTGAACCTCCCATAAACATCAATCCAAAAAATAGAATGGTAAGAAAAGGAGTCCAGGAAGTGAAATCAGCAGAAACAAAACCGGTTGTAGTTATTACAGCAACTATTTGAAAAAAAGCATGCCTAAAAGAACTTTCGAAGATTCCTAAAACCTGGGGGTGCTCAAACGAACTCTTAGTTATATCGACAGTACTATACAGAATTACAGTAACCAAAAGAGTAACTACAGCTATAAATTTTATAAAAAACATAAACTCTTGATCCCTCAATATTTTTTGAATTTTACCTGTAAAGGCAAAATAACTTAAAACAAAATTAGTACCTGCAATCAACATAAAAAAAGTAATAATATACTGAATTAAAGGAGTGTCATTCCAATAAGCGACACTTGAGTTTTTAGTAGAGAATCCACCTGTAGACACAGTACTCATAGCGTGATTTATTGCATCAAAAAAACTCATACCAGCCACGGACAGAAGTATGGTTTCAGCTAAAGTGAAACCTACATATATAAACCACAAACGTTTTGCAGTATCTGTTATTCTTGGATGAAGTTTATCGCTACTTGGACCTGGAGCTTCTGCTGTAAAAAGCTGCATCCCTCCAATCCCTAGCAAGGGTAAAATTGCAATCGCAAGAACAATGATACCCATACCACCGATCCAATGAGTTGTACTTCGCCAAAACAAAATACCTTTTGGCACAGACTCTATGTCGGTTAATATAGAAGAACCGGTTGTAGTATATCCTGACATGGTTTCGAAGAATGCACTTGATACGTCTGGAATTACTCCACTAAATATATAAGGAAGCATACCGGAGAGTGACATTAATACCCAGCCAAAACTCACAATGATATATCCTTCTCTTTTTTGAATTTGTTTCGTATGATTTCTAGACAAAAGCATAATGAATAATCCTAAAAATAAAATCAAAAAAGCAGATGATGTTATTTCAACCGTAACTCCATCCTTGGTTACTAAACTAACCAAAGAAGATAATAACATAAACCCACCGTTAAATAGGAGAAGTACCCCCATTAGGTTTGCTATAATTTCTTTATTTATTTTATGCATTCTACAAGAATAAGCTTTCTACTTTTCTAATGGCTCTAGGAAGGCAGCATACGACCACTCGGTCTCCAGCTTCAATGGTATAATCACCTAAGACAATTTTACCGTCACCATTTTTAATAACCCCTCCAATAGTTGCCGATCTTGGGAAATCAATATCACGAATACTTAAACCGTTTACTTTAGAGTCAGGTTTTACTATAAATTCTAAAATTTCTGCGTTCATATTAGTAAGTGTTGTCATATCAACAACTTCTCCTCTTCTTATATATCTAAATATGGTATTTGCTGTAAGAAGTTTTTTATTAATCAGCGTGTCAATTCCTACAGAATGAGATAACTGAAAATAATCCATATTTTCTACCAGAGCAATGGACTTCTTTACTTTTTTAGATTTTGCCATCAAACAAGACATGATGTTTGTTTCAGAATTTTCTGTTACTGAAATAAAAGCATCCATTGATTCAATATCTTCTTCATCGAGCAAATCTACACTTCTACCGTCTCCATGAATTACCATAGCATCTGGCAACTGGTCCGCTATATCAAACGCTTTCGCTTTATTTTGCTCGACTATGGTAACTCTAAATTTCTTTTCACACAACTCCCTAGCTGTATTTAGACCAATTTTACCTCCTCCAAGAATCATAACATTTTTAATAGATTCTTTTGTTTTCCCGGTTAGCTTATATAATTCTTCAACCCCTTCTTTCAGTGTTATAAAATAAACCTGATCATGAGCTTCAAACACCGTGTCACCACGAGGTATAATAGTATACTGGGTACCTTTTCGCTGTAATGCAATAGGCATGAAATGCAAATCCGCAAAAATTGTAGCAGCCTCCTTAATTGATTTTCCAACGAAAGGAACAGTAGGACCTAGTGTAGTTCCAATTAGCGTTAAAGCTCCTTCTTCAAATTCATAACTATCGCTAAAAGCAGACTGATCTAACAATTGTTGAATCTCTACCGCTGCTAATTCTTCTGGAGAGAAAAGCTCATCTACTCCCAGATCAGAAAAACTGACTCCGTCGGAGGCATTTATATACTCTATACTGGATATACGCGCAATTGTTTTTTTGCAGCCCAACTGTTTCGCAAGCGCACAAATCGTAATATTCGTAGTCTCTTGTTCAGTAACGGATATAAAAAGGTCAGAATCCCCAACATTTGCTTCCCTAATTAGTGCCAAAGAGCAAGCATCACCCTTTATAGTTTTAATATCAAGATTATTTTCAGCGTAATTGAGACGCTCTTTATCGGTATCGATAAGAGTAATATCTTGGGATTCGAAAGAAAGGAGTTTAGCAAGATGAAATCCTACTTCTCCAGCCCCTGCGATAATTATTTTCATAGAGTAATATTAAATAAACTCATAGCAAATATACTAATAAGTTTATTGTTCGATTAAAAAACCTTAACTACCGTCTCAAATTATGATTTAATTTAATTCTGAGATAATAAAAACAGTAAAATAGTTGATAAGATTTCTTCATTATCTATCTTTGCGACCTATGAAGAAGAGCGTTACACCCTATGCTAACCAGCAAGATTCCAAGAAGAAGCAAGTCACTCAAATGTTTGATGGTATTTCGACTAATTACGATTTTTTAAATCGTATGATTTCTCTGGGAATTGATATAAAATGGAGGAAAAGGGTTGTAAAACTTTTAATTGACAAAAAACCAGAAACAATTCTTGATATTGCTACAGGAACTGGAGATTTAGCAATTGCTCTTGTTGAAACTAAAGCCGCTAAAATTGTTGGGTTAGACATTTCGCCAGGCATGTTATCTGTTGGAAAAGAAAAAGTAAAAGAGCAGAAACTTGATCATACCATTGAAATGGTTATTGGAGACAGTGAAGCATTAAATTATGAGGATCATACTTTTGATGCGGTAACGGTTGCTTTTGGGGTTAGAAACTTCGAAAATTTAACGGTTGGACTTTCTGAGATATTCAGAGTTTTAAAACCTGGAGGAACGTTAGTTGTTCTTGAAACAGCTGTTCCGACGAAATTCCCCTTAAAACAAGGATATCAATTTCATACTCAAGTAATCGTTCCTTTGATGGGAAAACTATTTACCCGAGATCGTGCAGCATACAAATACCTCTCTAATTCTGCAGCAGTTTTTCCACACGGAAAAGATTTCAACAATATTTTGGGAAAAACAGGGTTTATAAAGGTAGAAGACAATCCGCAAACCTTAGGGGTGTCATCAATATATTGTGCTACAAAACCCTAATCTGTTAAACAGAAACAAACTCTTACTTTTATTTTTCCTTTTCGGAGCAGGTACCCTATGCGCCCAATACCCAACTATTAGGGAGCGTGTTCAAAACCTTCAAGATTTTGATCAAAAGTTTTTACACTACGGATATTTCGTTGGTTTTAATAATTACGGTTACAAAATAGAATACGACAAAACGTATTCAGGGCCTTCAGCACTCAATGGAAGAGGACTGCCAGACATAGAATTAGTCAAAAACACAGGTTTTAATGTTGGATTAATTGGCGACTTAAGAATTAATAAATATTTAAACATTCGCTTTGAGCCTGGTTTATATTATTCTCAAAGAGATTTATTATACCCGGAAGCAACTCCCAATCTATTGACAGACCAAGATCGAATAAGGGAAGTTAAGTCCACCTATATTCACCTACCACTTTTAGTAAAGTTTAATTCAATTCGAGTCAATAATTTCAAACCCTATGTTGTTGGTGGAATATCGACTTCTTTTAATCTTTCTAGTAATAAAAAAAGTAGTGACGATAATTCGAATAATGTTTTTAGAGTTCAAAGTCAGGCCTATAACTACGAAATTGGTTTTGGGGTAGATTTTTACCTCCCTTATTTCAAGTTTTCACCCTCGATTAGAGGTGTATTTTCTATAGACAACGAGATTATTCAGGATTTAGATCCAAACAGTCCTTGGACCTCAAACATTAACAATCTATTTACCCAAGGACTTATCATTAATTTTACTTTCGAATAGTTTAAGGTCTAAACGCCTGACCCAAAACAATAGAGGCAGCAATAGCGACATTTAAACTTTCAGTTCCTTCTTTTACTCCAAATTGAGGAATCGTTAATCTATGCTGAGCACATGCGATCACTTCGTCAGAAATCCCATGAGACTCACTCCCCATAACAATAATTCCGTCTGCATCTATTTCTTTGTTATAAATAGATTCACCCTCTAAGAGTGTAACATAGATTGGTTTATTTGTGTTTTCGAGATAAGAAACCAAATTAGTATAAATACAATTTACTTGACTTAAGGAACCCATGGTTGCTTGAACAACTTTAGGATTATAACAATCTACAGTGTTTTCGGAACAGACTAAAGTAGAAATACCAAACCAGGAACAAAGTCTAATGATCGTTCCTAAATTCCCTGGGTCAGTAACTCCATCCAGAACAACAACTCTTCCCTTTTCAGAACTTATTTTATTCTCTGGAATTCTAAAAACCCCTAGCACTGTACTGGGCGATTTAAGCAACGTCATCCGATCCATATCCTTAGAACTAATTAATACAGACTCCTGATTAGAAATTTGATTTATTGAATATAGAGACTCTGTTTCCCAACCAGAATTCAGCAAATCAAGAACTGTTTTTTCACCTTCTGCAATGAAGAGTTTTAAATCTTTCCTGTCCTTTTTATTTCGCAAACTTTTGATTCGCTTGATTTCATTCTTCGTAATCATAAATGATGTATTTTTGCCTTAAACTCTTTAACACTTTGAAAGGTAGCTTCACAAAAATAATCATAATATGCATGTTATCCTTATGCTTCTACAAATGTAGCAGCATAAAAAACATTCCCCAGCATAAAAGTTTATTGGTTAATGAAAGTTTTGTGTTAAATGGGGTCCCCTTAAATCAGGAACTATCAAAACAATTAAGCCTATATCCTCCTAACTCAGATATCTTAGGAGTTCCCGCTAAGTTGCATTTATTCAATCTTGCCAAAAAAAATTCTGACAGTTTATTCGATGTTTGGCTAGATAAAAAAGATAATCGTAGAGAAAAGCTAACAAGAGTTTATTCAGACAAACAGATAAAACAATTAAGAAAATACAGAAATAACTTTAATTTTTGGTTGAAAAAATCAGGAGAACCCCCTTCAGTTTTTTATGAAAATAATACGTTAAAAACCATAGAGAGAATAAAACAGTTCTACAAAAACAAAGGCTATTTCAACGTTGCTCTAAAAACTGAAATAGACACTATAGGAATTCAAAAAGTAAAAATTAAATATGTTATAGAATCTGGAAAGACGTTTACTATATCCAAGAAATTTAAAACCATAGCTTCGGCAGATCTTGACTCTCTCTATACAAGAAGTCTTAAAAGTAGCTTTTTAAAAGAAAATTCGGTTTTTGAGGTTGAAAATTTCACCCTTGAGCGAGAGCGATTATTAAAACTTTTTAGAAATAATGGAATTGAAAATTTTCAACAAAAATCCATCCGTTTCAAAGTATACCTAGACAGCTTGGGAAAAGATCTTAAGATTCCAATTGATATAACAATTCAGAACGAAGCAAAAAGAGATCAGAATAAAATTTTAGAAGTTCCTTACGTAATTCAAAAAGTAAATGATGTAAAACTTTATATTGAAAATCCAACAAAAGATTTTTCTGTTTACACAGATACCTTAAAATATAATTCTCTTACCATTTTATCAGATGGTAAACTTAAATATAAGCCTAAAGCCTTAACCAGTGGGATCTTTATAAAAGAGGGGTTACCCTACAGTGACAAAGCTCGGTCTGAAACCTACAAATACTATTCTGACCTTAAAGTTTTTAAATATCCAAACATTGATTTTTCTGTAGACCCTAAAGATTCTTTAGGACTTATATCGTCTATTTACCTCACACCTAGAGACCCATTCTCTGTTGGGTTTGACCTCGATTTATCGCATTCAAACATACAATTCTTTGGAATAAGCTTGGGAAGTTCAGTAATTAGTCGAAATGTATTTAGGGGAGCTGAAATTCTAGAACTTGGCCTCAAAGGAACCATTGGAGCTTCAAAAGATGTTGCCGACGAGAATGATGACTTCTTTAATATTTATGAGTTTGGTGGAGATCTAAAACTCAAAATACCCCGAATTGTTTTTCCTTTCAATAGATCTGTATTTAAAAACTACTTCGAGAACCCTAGCACCAATATAATTATCGGGAGTTCTTTTCAGCAAAACATAGGTCTAGACAAACAAAACTTTATTGGAACTCTTGAATATCAATGGAGTAAAAAAAGTACAGATAAATTCAATCTAAAATTACTTGATCTTGAATTTGTAAATAACAAAGCCATTTCGAATTATTATAATGTCTATCGAAATTCTTATGATCGATTGAACACCATTGCTAGAATATTAAGATTTGATGCAGACTTTATTACAGAAAATGATAACCTAACAATTCCTGCCGGAACTACAGACTTTATAAACAAAGTAATAAATGGTCAAACTAGATTAGATGAAAATGATAGCTATTTCCGTGATATTCGAGTAATTCAAGAACGCGAAAAAAGACTTACTGCGAACAACCTTATCTTTAGCACTGCGTTTAGTTTCAATCGAAATACACAAGAAAATATTTTTGATGAAGACTTTTCACAACTGCAGCTAAAAATTGTTTCAAGTGGAAATCTTTTAATGGGACTTTTAAATATAAGTGGTAAAGAAAAAAATGAGAATCAGAAGGTGGAATTTTTAGATGTACTCCCCTCTCAATTCATTAAAACAGAATTCAATTATATAAAACATTGGAGCTTAGGTACTGATCAAGTCCTTGCAATGCGATTATTTTCAGGAATTGCAATTCCCTATGGTAATTCAGACAACATCCCCTTTACACGTTCTTACTTTGCTGGAGGGTCGAACGACAACCGAGCTTGGGAAGCTTATAAACTGGGCCCCGGAACAGGCGAGAATTCAAATGAATTTAATGAAGCAAACTTCAAAATTGCTTTAAACATAGAGTATAGATATCCTATTTTTGGCCCACTAAAAGGTGCCTTTTTTATAGATGGAGGAAATATTTGGAACGCACTCGACGACATAGAAGATCCCAAACAACGTTTTGACGGATTTAAAGATTTGAGTGAGATTGCTATTGGAACCGGATTTGGATTACGCTATGATTTTGATTATTTCGTTTTTAGACTAGATACTGGATTCAAAACTTATGATCCTTCACAAAATAAGACAAATCGTTGGGGAAATCAGATTTCTTTGAGCAGAGCAGTATTCAATATAGGAATTAATTACCCCTTTTAAAAAAAACTATTACATTTGAGGCTTCAAAACATTACACACTAAAAAAGACCATTATGAGATCAAAAATCCCTTCGGGAGTAATTACAGGAAAACAAGTTCAAGAAGTTTTTGCATTAGCGAAACAGAAAAAATTTGCTCTTCCAGCAGTAAATGTGACTGGTAATAATACTGTAAACACAGTTTTAGAAACAGCTGCAGAGCTAAACAGTCCTGTAATTATTCAGTTTTCCAACGGTGGTGCTATTTTTAACGCAGGGAAAAGTTTAGACAACACAGATCAAAAAGCGGCTATTGCAGGTGCTGTTGCAGGAGCTAAGCATATTCATGAATTAGCCGAAGCATATGGTGCAACGGTTATATTAAATACAGATCACTGTGCGAAAAAACTACTCCCTTGGATTGATGGATTATTAGATGCAGGTGAAAAATTTTATGCGGAAACTGGAAAATCATTATACAGCTCCCACATGATCGATCTTTCTGAAGAATCTTTAGAAGAAAATATTGAAATCTGTAAAACCTACTTAGCACGTATGTCTAAAATGGGTATGACCCTTGAAATTGAATTAGGAATCACAGGTGGTGAAGAAGATGGTGTTGACAATAGTGACGTAGATGTTTCTAAATTATACACGCAACCAGAAGAAGTAGCTTATGCATTCGAAGAGTTAAGAAAAGTAAGTGATCAATTTACAGTTGCTGCGGCATTTGGAAACGTTCACGGTGTTTACAAACCTGGAAACGTAAAACTTACTCCTAAAATTCTTAAAAACTCACAAGAGTTTATAAGTGAGAAATATAATTTACCAGCGAATACAGTTGATTTTGTATTCCACGGTGGATCTGGATCTTCAGTTGAAGAAATTCGTGAAGCAATTGGCTATGGTGTTATCAAAATGAACATAGACACAGACTTACAATTTGCCTTTACAGAAGGTATAAGAGATTATATAGTGGATAATGTTGAATACTTAAAAACTCAGATTGGAAATCCTGAAGGAAAGGACCAACCAAACAAAAAATATTACGATCCAAGAAAATGGTTAAGAATTGGAGAGGAAACTTTCAAACAAAGATTGAAACAAGCATTTGAGGATTTAAATAATATCGATACATTAGCTTAAACAAAACAGAAGAAATGAGTTGGTTTAAACGTAGTGAACAGGGAATTCAGACCCGAACTGAAGAGAAAAAGGATATTCCTGTAGGTCTCTGGTACAAGACTCCTACTGGGAAAATTGTAGAAACTCAAGAACTTGCAGAAAATTTTTATGTAAGTCCTGAAGACGAATATCATGTTCGGATTGGGAGTAAAGAATATTTTGATATATTATTTGATGACAATCAATTCAAAGAACTTGATGAGAACGTAGTATCCAAAGATTTCTTGAACTTTAAAGATACTAAAAAGTATAAAGACCGCCTGAAACAAACTACTAAAAAGTCTGGACTCAAAGATGCCATTCGAACTGCAGTGGGTAAATCCAACGGTAAAAAAGTAGTAATTGCAAGTATGGACTTTGGATTCATTGGCGGGTCGATGGGTTCTGTTGTTGGAGAAAAAATTGCTCGAGCAGTAGACTACGCTATCGAAAAGCATTTGCCTTTAATTATCATTTCTAAGTCTGGAGGAGCACGAATGATGGAAGGAGCTTTTTCGTTGATGCAACTAGCAAAAACAAGTGCTAAACTGAGTCAGTTAGCAGAATCTAAACTTCCTTACATCTCACTCTGCACAGACCCAACAACGGGTGGAACAACAGCTTCTTTTGCAATGCTAGGCGATATCAACATTGCGGAGCCGGGTGCATTGATTGCTTTTGCTGGACCTCGTGTTGTTAAAGACACAACCGGAAAAGATTTACCAGAAGGATTTCAGAGAAGTGAATTCCTTCTTGAAAAAGGATTTTTAGATTTCATCGCCCACCGTAAAAATCTAAAAAGAGAGATAAACCTTTATATCGACCTGATACTAAATCGACCGGTTAGAAGTGAGGTTAAATGAAAAATAAGTGTATATTTGCACCGCTTAATAAAAAGCATACATAACAATCATTAAATAATATTAGCATGTATATTTCAAAAGAAATCAAAGAACAGATTTTCGAAAAACACGGAAAATCAAAAGCTGACACAGGAACTGCAGAAGGGCAAATCGCTTTATTCTCGTTCCGAATTAACCACTTGTCAGAACACTTAAAAAGTAACAGAAAAGACTTTAACACAGAACGTTCACTAGTAAAACTAGTAGGTAAAAGAAGAAGTCTTTTAGATTATTTAAAATCTAAAGACATTACACGTTACCGTGCAATTGTTAAAGAATTAGGTTTACGTAAATAATCCAACTTAATTTCCCTTATGGAATAATAAAAGCTGAATCCTAGTTTTTCATTGGTACCCTACAACGACAACACAACAAACTGTTTAGGTTTAACATAAATGAAAAAAAAATGATTCCAAAAGTTTTTAAAGAGGTTATAGACCTCGGAGATGGAAGAGAAATCTCTATCGAAACGGGTAAGCTAGCAAAGCAAGCTCACGGTTCAGTTGTAGTGCAAATGGGTAAAGCCATGTTGTTGTGTACGGTTGTATCTAATTACAAACAAGCTGATGTAGACTTTCTACCACTAACGGTAGATTATCGTGAGAAATTTGCAGCTGCAGGTCGTTATCCGGGTGGATTCTTCAAAAGAGAAGCTCGCCCTAGTGATGGTGAAGTGCTTACCATGCGTTTAGTAGATCGTGTATTACGTCCATTATTCCCAAAAGATTATCACGCAGAAACTCAGGTCATGGTTCAGTTAATGTCTCATGACGAAGAGGTTATGCCAGACGCCTTAGCTGGATTAGCTGCTTCTGCTGCAATTCAATTAAGTGACTTTCCATTCGAATGCGCTATCTCTGAAGCTCGTGTAGCTCGTGTTGATGGAGCGTTTGTAATTAACCCAAGCCGTGCTCAATTAGCAGCATCTGACATCGACATGATGATCGGAGCTTCTGCAGATTCAGTAATGATGGTTGAGGGAGAAATGGATGAGATTTCTGAAGAAGAAATGGCTGATGCAATTAAATTTGCTCATGATGCTATTAAAGTTCAAATCGATGCTCAATTACGTTTAGCTGAAGCTTTCGGAAGGAAAGAGGTTCGTGAGTATGAAACTGCTGAAACCAATGAAGATTTACAGCAACGCATCCACGATATGGCGTACGATAAATGTTATGCTATTGCGAAGAAGGGAACTTCTAAAGCAGAACGAGGAGCTGCATTTGCTGAGGTAAAAGAAGAAGTAAAAGCTTCTTTCACTGAAGAAGAAATGGAAGAGTTTGGCCACCTAGTGGGCGGATACTACAATAAAGCAGAAAAAGAAGCCATTCGTGAGTTAACTCTTAGCGAAGGAATTCGTTTAGACGGTCGTAAGACGGACGAAATTAGACCGATTTGGTGTGAAGTAGATTATTTACCATCTACGCACGGTTCGTCTATTTTTACACGTGGAGAAACACAAGCTTTAGCAACGGTTACTCTAGGAACATCAAGAGACTCTAACAAAATAGACATGCCTTCTTACGAAGGTGAAGAAAACTTTTACTTACACTATAACTTCCCACCTTTTTGTACTGGAGAAGCGCGTCCTCTTAGAGGAACTTCTAGACGTGAAGTTGGTCATGGTAACTTAGCACAACGTGGTCTAAAAGGAATGATTCCTGATGACTGTCCTTACACTGTAAGAGTTGTGTCAGAGGTATTGGAATCTAACGGATCTTCTTCTATGGCAACTGTATGTGCTGGAACAATGGCAATGATGGATGCGGGTATTAAGATTACAAGACCCGTTTCTGGAATTGCAATGGGTCTTATTTCTGATGGAGATCGTTATGCTGTATTATCTGATATCTTAGGAGATGAAGATCACTTAGGAGATATGGACTTTAAGGTAACTGGAACTACCGAGGGTATTACTGCTTGTCAGATGGATATAAAAATCAAAGGATTGTCATACGAAATACTTGTAAATGCATTAAAGCAAGCACGAGCAGGTCGTTTACACATCCTAGACAAGATTGTAGAAACTATCGAAGCTCCTGCTGCTGATGTAAAAGAGCATGCACCGAAAATGATCAACAGAAGAGTTGCAAATGAATTCATCGGAGCTTTAATTGGCCCTGGAGGAAAAGTAATACAAGAACTTCAAAAAGAATCTGGCTGTACCATTGTAATCAATGAAGACCCCGTTACAGAAGAAGGTATTATTGAGATTCTAGGAACTTCACCAGAAGGAATTGCAATGGTTGAAGCTAAAATTGATTCCGTAACATTCAAGCCGGTTGTAGGAAATTCTTACGAAGTAAAGGTGATTAAAATGTTAGACTTTGGAGCTGTTGTAGAATATACAGAAGCACCTGGAAACGAAGTATTACTTCACGTAAGTGAATTAGCTTGGGAACGAACAGAAAATGTATCCGATGTTGTAAACATGGGAGACGTTATGCAAGTAAAATACTTTGGTATTGACTCAAGAACTAGAAAAGAAAAAGTTTCTAGAAAGGCCTTACTTCCTCGTCCAGAGAGAAAAGAAAAGCCTTCGAAAGACTAATTTTTTATGGAGAATAAAAAAAACCACTCATTGAGTGGTTTTTTTTTGCTTTGGATGTAACATTTTAAGATTTTGAACGTATAATTATATAGACTTAATATTTATATTGAATGAGACAACTTAAAATTACCAAACAGGTAACCAACAGGGAAACGGCTTCCTTAGATAAATACCTTCAAGAAATTGGAAAAGTAGATCTAATTACTGCTGAAGAAGAAGTAGAGTTAGCACAGAGAATTAAAGCTGGAGATCAAGTTGCTCTTGAAAAACTTACAAAGGCAAACCTTAGGTTTGTTGTTTCTGTTGCAAAGCAGTACCAAAACCAAGGACTTACTCTTCCTGATTTAATTAATGAAGGAAATCTTGGATTAATCAAAGCAGCTAAGCGTTTTGATGAAACTCGTGGATTTAAATTTATCTCCTATGCCGTATGGTGGATTCGCCAGTCCATTCTTCAAGCGTTAGCAGAACAATCTAGAATTGTACGATTACCATTGAACAAAATTGGTTCGATTAACAAAATCAATAAAACATATGCTTTTCTAGAACAAGCACATGAAAGAGCTCCTTCTGCAGAAGAAATTGCAAAGGAACTAGACATGACAATCAACGACGTAAAAGAATCTCTTAAAAACTCGGGAAGACATGTATCAATGGATGCACCACTTGTTGAAGGAGAAGATTCTAACCTATACGATGTATTGAATAGTGGTGAATCTCCAAATCCAGACAGAACCCTACTTCATGAATCTCTGAAAACAGAAATTGAGCGTGCATTAGAAACATTAACTCCTAGAGAGGCAGATGTTGTTCGTCTATATTTCGGACTTGGAGAACAACATGCTATGACTCTTGAAGAAATTGGAGAAACTTTTGATTTAACGCGCGAACGTGTTCGTCAGATAAAAGAAAAAGCAATCCGAAGACTGAAGCATACTTCTAGAAGTAAAATCTTAAAAACATATTTAGGATAACTGAACTAGCAACCTTCGGGTTGCTTTTTTTATAACTAAAAACTAACTATTAAAATGAATACACTTATAGCTCCTTCGGTTCTTGCAGCCGATTTTGCAAATCTTCAAAAAGATTCAGAAATGTTGAATAAAAGCCAAGCAGATTGGTTTCATATAGACATTATGGACGGCGTATTTGTTCCAAATATTTCTTTTGGAATGCCTGTTTTAAAAGCAATTGCTAAACACGCAACTAAGCCTCTAGATGTGCACTTGATGATTGTTAATCCTGATCAGTACATCGAAACCTTTGCAGCCATAGGATCTGCAGTGTTAACTGTTCATTACGAAGCATGTGATCATCTTCACAGAACACTACAGAAAATTAAATCATGTGGAATGAAAGCTGGAGTTGCTTTAAATCCGCACACTCCCATTTCGGTATTAGATTCCATTATAAAAGACATTGATGTTGTTTGTATAATGAGCGTAAATCCTGGTTTTGGAGGACAATCGTTTATTGAGGAAACCTACACAAAAGTAAGGGCACTGAAAGCTCTGATTACAGAAAAAGGAAGTACTACGTTAATTGAAATTGACGGTGGAGTTACCGATAAAAACGCAAAGCAACTGGTAGACGCTGGAGCAGACGTTTTAGTGGCAGGGAGCTATGTCTTTGGAGCAGAAAATCCAATGAAAATAATAGAGGGACTTAAATCTTTATAAAGCTCATTAAAAAACAATAAAAAAGGGGTGAACGTAAATTCACCCCTTTTTTATGTTTATGAAGTACGTTTAAATATTCGCTTTAAACTCTACGCGTCTACTTTTACTTTTATCCTCAACAGCGTCATCACCACTAATCGGCATAGACTCTCCTAAAGGCTTAACTACTAAACGACTAGAATCTACTCCTAATTCGATTAATTTAGCTTGTACCACCTCCGCTCTCTTAAGAGATAACTTTTGATTGTACTCTTCAGAACCATCTGTAGAAGCATGACCTTCTATTATGATGCTTGCTTTCGGGTTTTCGTCTAAAACTTTTTTGATCTCAGCAAGAGCCGTCATAACTTTCTTACCCATAAGTTTAGCACTTTCGGCAGCAAAGAAGATACTAGAACCTACTTCGTTTAATTGGGCTACAACAGCAGCGGATGTATCAGGGCAACCTGCTCCTTCTACAGTTCCTGCTTCTTCCGGACAAGTGTCATCTTTATCTAAAACTCCATCGCCATCCGTATCTGGCCAAGGACAACCTTTATTCTCGGCATCACCAGCTTCTAGTGGACATTCGTCTTCAGCATCGGCTATTCCATCCTCATCTTCATCAGGACAACCATTTAATTCAACTAGTCCAGCTACCTCTTTACAAGCGTCATCTTTATCTAACACTCCGTCTCCGTCAGTATCAGGGCACCCATTATTTTCTTTAGGACCTGCTTCTTCAGGACAGTCATCTAAATTATCTGGAATTCCGTCTGCATCGGTATCAGGACATCCTTCAAACTCTTTAAGTCCAAATACATCTGGACACTTATCTTTTTTATCAGAAACACCATCTTTATCAGCATCTCCAGCACCTAGACCATAAGCAAAACCAGCAGTATGCTGTAAATAATTTCCTTTAGGTGCATCTTGTGTAGCTCTATAACTAGATTCTACAAAAGCACTTAATCGATCATTTAATCTTAAATTCAAACCAGCACCTCCAAAGTAGGTGTCGGTTGCATTAGCTGCAGAATTAAAAGAACTCCCGTCGTTTCTTCCAATAGAAGATCGTCCAAAACCTGCCTTTAAAAATGGACTAACTTTAGAATCTCTTGCAAAACCATATTTCAGAGCAGCATCGATACTTAAAAATTCAGCATTAGAACCACCAGCCTCATTGATTAAAGAGTTAAATGAAAACTGACCTCCTAGAGAAAGGCCTCCATAAATTGTTCTGAAAACAGAAAGTGAAGGAACACCTATACTTTGACTTTGGTAGTCATTTTGCAATAAAGCATTTGTATTCCCAGTAAAATCTCCTTGTAAACCAACAGAATTAAAACCAGCTGATATCAACCAAGGATTATCTGAATTTTGTGCATTTACTGTTCCAATAAATAGAAGAACTAATGCTGTTAATTTTAAACTTTTCATGTATAATTATTTAATATTTTTAAATTTTGTAGCAAATATACATAAAATAAATTTCATTTTTCTTTAATTTACTACTGCAATTACACGCAGCGATTTACTGTGGATATGTAGTTTGCGCCAAGTATATAAACGTATTTATGACTATTTTATTATGTCATGATAAGAATATGAACTTAAAACTTTAGAATAAAATCAAAAGTGATAAAAATAGTATCTTACAGAAGAAACAATTTATCTATAAATAAGTATTTTTACTAAAATAAAAAAGCACCTCAATGGGTATCCAACCAGACCTTGAAACTGCAACCTCGAAACTATCGATTCGAGGTTATTTAAACTTACCCGTTCCTCCAAAAGAAGAACTTGTTTCGGAAATTAAGCGCTTAAAAAAAGAGAAAAACGCAGTCTTACTGGCGCATTACTACCAAAATAAAGAAATCCAGGAACTTGCAGATTATTTAGGGGACAGTCTGTATTTAGCTAAAGCTGCTGCTAAAGCAGAAGCTGAAATGATTGTTTTTTCCGGAGTACATTTTATGGCTGAAACTGCAAAAATAATTAACCCAACAAAAAAAGTAGTACTTCCCGATCTTAAAGCAGGTTGTTCTCTAGCTGACTCCTGCCCTCCCAATGATTTTAAAAAATTCAAAGAACTTCATCCCGATGCTATTGTAGTTACTTACATCAACTGTTCTGCCGATATTAAAGCATTGAGCGACATTGTGTGTACTTCTAGCAATGCGGTTAAGGTAATCGAATCGATACCAAAAGATCAAAAAATAATTTTTGCACCCGATAAAAATTTGGGGCGTTACCTAATAAAAGAAACCGGAAGGGATCTGATCCTTTGGGACGGTGCTTGTATTGTTCATGAAGCTTTTTCGTTCGAAAAAATCATTACTTTATTTAAAGAGCATCCAAAAGCCAAATTCATAGCCCACCCAGAAAGTGAAAGTCAGGTATTAGACGTTGCACATTATGTTGGAAGCACTTCTGGACTTTTGAATTTTGTTCAAGAAGACGATGCAAACGAGTATATTGTAGCAACAGAAGCTGGAATATTACATGAAATGCAAAAAAGGGCTCCTAACAAAACATTCATTCCTGCCCCAGTTGAGGACGACACTTGCGCTTGTAGTGAGTGTGCTTTTATGAAATTGAACACCCTCGAAAAGCTATATCTCTGCCTAGAGCACGAATTACCTGAAATACTCCTTGACGAAGAATTAATGATTAAAGCTCGTCTTCCTATTGAACGTATGCTAGAACTAGGATAATATGAATACAGATGTACTTGTTATTGGAACCGGAATTTCTGGCTTGTCTTATGCTATCAAGTTATCTAAACTTTCTCCCGAAACAAAAATCACCTTGATCTGCAAAGAAGATTTAATGGAAGGGAATACTCGATATGCACAGGGAGGAATTGCTGCGGTATACAATTTCGAGAAAGACTCTTTTGACAAACACATCGAAGATACTTTCATCGCTGGAGATCGCGAAGGAAATCTTGAGGTTATTGATTTTGTAGTAAAAGAAGGAACAGAGCGCGTAAATGAATTAATCTCTTGGGGAACTGCTTTCGACACCAAAGACACTAAAGAAATAGATCTTGCCCGAGAGGGAGGACATTCTGAAAAAAGAATCTTACATTATAAAGACCATTCCGGATCTGAAATTCAACGTGCTTTGATTAATAAGATTAAAGCCATTGAGAACATACAGTATTTTGAAAACCACATACTGGTTGATTTAATCACCGATCACCATACCAAGACCAACCATCAACGCTGCTACGGAGCCTATATAATCTCTACGATAGACCAAGAAATAATTACCATTTCTTCTAAACTAACCATTCTTTCTACAGGAGGAATTGGTCAATTATATAAATTCACAACCAACCCAAGAGTTGCAACAGGCGATGGACTTGGAGCTGCCTATCGTGCCAAGGTGAAAATAAAAAATCTGCCGTACATTCAGTTTCATCCCACTGCTTTATATCCAAAAGTAAAGGGTGAAACCTTTTTAATCACAGAAGCACTTCGCGGATCTGGAGGAATTTTAAAAAACAGCAGCGGAGAACGATTCATGAAAAGATACGATGACCGTGGTGAATTGGCACCTCGAGATATTGTTTCGAGAGCAATCGCACAAGAATTACTTTCGCGAGAAGAAAATCATGTCCTACTGGATGCAACTCAGGTCGATCAGGAAGAATTCATGTCGCACTTCCCTATGATTAACGAAACCTGCTTGTCTCTAGGTATTGACCCTTCTAAAGAAGGAATCCCGGTTGTGCCAGCAGCACATTACAGCTGCGGCGGTATCGAAGTAGATTATCATGGAGCGTCTAGTTTAAAGGGATTATTTGCTATTGGAGAATGTAGTCACACAGGACTCCACGGAGCAAATAGACTCGCGTCGAACTCCCTTCTAGAAGCAATTGTATACGCACACAGAGCCGCAGTTTATTCAGCTGAAAGCTTGAACCAAGAATTACCTAACCAACGTTTTTATGATCAAATTCCAGAATGGAATGGACAGGAGTATTCCTCGGACTTAAAACTTACAAAAACACAAAAACTGTTCAAAGAACTCCAGCATGTAATGAGTAACAAAGCTGGAATTTTTAAAACAAACGAAGGGCTAGAACAAGCCTCTATAGAACTGAATAATCTTTATAAAGAAACCTTAGACCTCTACCGAAAAAATAAATTAACCCCGCAACTCTGTGAGCTAAGAAATATGGTTAGTGTTGCATATTTATTAATCAACCAAGCACTGGAGATTAAAGAAAATAAGGGTGTTTTTTACAACAATGACTATGCATAAAAATTCATTTTTAGAACAATATAAATCTGAAATCGATTCATTCATATCTGCTGCGCTAAAAGAAGATATTGGAGACGGAGATCACACAAGTCAGTCCTGTTTGTCTAATAGCGAAACAAGCAAGGCTAATTTATTGGTAAAAGAACCGGGTATTATTGCGGGAGTTGAACTGGCAGAATATATTTTTAAATCGAGAAATTCTAATTTTAAATTTGAACGTAAAATAAAAGACGGCACCCAAGTAAGAGTAGGCGATATTGTTTTTACAATAGTGGGACCTCAACTAGAGCTATTGGCGACCGAGCGTTTGGTTCTGAATTGCATGCAACGAATGACGGGAATTGCGACTCTCACCCACACAATTTCAGAACAAATTAAGCACACCAACTGCAGGTTATTAGATACTAGAAAAACAACACCAAACTTCAGATACCCCGAAAAGTGGGCTGTTGTAATTGGAGGAGGAGAAAATCACAGAATGGGACTATTCGATATGATTATGATTAAAGACAATCATGTTGACTTTTGTGGTTCTGTTCCTAAAGCACTTACCAAAACAAAAGAGTACTTAGAAAAAATTAATTTAGACCTACCCGTTATTATCGAAGTAAGAAACGAAGAAGAGATTAAGGCCTGCTTAGACTTCCCGTGGATTCATCGAATTTTATTAGACAATATGAAACCGGAGGTGCTCTCCAAAGGAATCGACATTATTAACGGCACTATACCTACCGAAGCTTCTGGCAATATCAGTAGCAAAAACATTGTATCGATTGCAGAAACAGGCGTAGACTATGTTTCACTGGGAGCCATTACACATTCCGCCAAAAATATTGACCTCAGCTTAAAAGCGGTTTAGAACTTACTGGTTTAGTTCTGGAGTGTAAGTAGATAAATCAAAATTAAACCACTCAAACGTAGTATTTTTATTCTGAACCGAAACAGGAATACGCATTCGAATAGGTTTCTTTTGATCTGCTAGATTGCTTATAACAGCATCCTCTATTTGCATTTGAAAAACGTTACTTCTAGAATACGAAGATTTCACCTGGCTTATTGTCCCTAGTTTGTCAGTTACTTCAACATTAACAGGGCATACACTGAGGCATCGAGGGAATTTAAAATCATTTTCGTTAAGAGCAGAAGACTCTAGATAAGCGCCTAAAATTTCACCTTCTTGTGCACCTTTTTTTCCTACTTTAAAATAAATAGCAATCCCCATCTCAATAGAAGAGCCGTCTGGATTGGTAGCCGAAATGGTGTTGTCAGAAAGTTTCCCAACGGTATAGTAAGGAACTATATCATCGCCTGTAGGGAGTTGTTTTAAATCAAAAAACCATCCTGCTTGTTCATATACCCCAACCCCAATTTTCTTTGCTTTTACAGCCGAGGAATTAGTACCAGAGCAAGAGGTCCCTGTTATAAGTGTTAACAGAAGTATTGATAACGTTCTTTTCATTTAAAATTATTTTGAGTGTATAAAAATACAAAGTTTAGAAGTGAATTAAAAGTTTGTGCTACATTTACTGTATCCCAATTTGAATTAATCATTAAAAAAGAACCCGATGACGCTTTTTTCTGAAAAATCTACCTTAGACACCATTTTAAACGGTCTCTTCAAAACCTATTTTGAACGTGTTCCAGACGTTAAAAAAATAACCAACGCCATGATCAAAAAAGGGTGGGTTTCCTCACAAGAGGATATCATTAACGACCATGTTGCTTTTAGAACCCTGGGGATTAAAAACCTTGGAATTGCTTCCTTCGAAAAAATATTCTTAGCCCACGGATACCAAAAGAAAGAATTTTATTCCTTCGAAGCTAAGAAACTCAATGCCTATTGGTATGCTCCACCGACTGAAAATCAACCGCGTATTTTTGTAAGCGAACTGCTAGTAGAAGAATTGAGCAAGGAAGCACAGGATATTATTTATAAATACACCGAAAACATAACAACAGACCCGGTTGATTTGTTGGACTTGAACACCCCAAATCAGGTGGTTGAATTTTTCGAAAAACCGCTTTGGAAGCTACCTACTCTATTCGACTATAATACCTTATTAAAAGAAAGCGAATACGCAGCCTGGGTACTCTATAACCGCTACTACCTTAACCATTACACCATTAGTGTGCACGAACTTCCGAATGGATATGACCGCTTAGAGAAATTTAATGAATTCTTGGTCGCCTTAGGAATTAAGCTAAACGACGCTGGAGGCGTAATTAAAACAAGTAAAGACGGTTTATTACTCCAAAGCAGCTCGGTTGCTGAAATGATTACGGCTCGCTTTGAGGGAAATGATTCTCAGGAAATAGCTGGGAGTTATGTAGAGTTTGCCGAACGGAAAGTACTTTCTGAATTTAGAGGATTTGACCCTAAATTAATTTCTTCAAAACACAGAAGAGACGGCTTCGAAACAGCAAATGCGGACAAGATCTTTGAAAGTACCTTCATAAAACAAACTAAAAAAGAAGCCTAATGGAAGATGGGATTATAATACTACTTTTCGTGTTTCTTGGTGTCGGAATTGTCCATTTTTTTATTTAAAAATGCTGAATGTTTCTATCGAAAAGAAAAACAATTAGTCTATTATATCTAAAGTATATTCAGGGAAAAAAGTGACCCAGAAGGGATTCGAACCCCTAACCGTCAGAGCCGAAATCTGATATTCTATCCAGTTGAACTACTGGGCCAATTTATATTTAAAGAGGTCCTAGGCGGACAACAATTGCTTTACCAGAGTAGAAATTGTTTTTCCATCTGCCTTTCCTGCTAATTGTTTACTTGCCATTCCCATAACCTTACCCATATCTTTCATGCTACTTGCTCCTGTTTGGCTAATTATGGCCTCAATGAGGTCTTTAACCTCCACTTCTGAAAGCTGCTCCGGCAAGAAACAAGCAATAACCTCTGCTTGTGCTTCTTCTGGTTCTGCTAAGTCTACACGATTTTGCTCTCTGAAGATCGCTGCACTATCGCGTCGTTGTTTCACTAGCTTTTGAAGTAATTTAATTTCTTGATCTTCGGTTAGCTCTTCTGCTGCTCCGGCTTCACTTTTTTGGAGTAAAACAGCAGATTTTATTGCACGTAAAGCTTCAAGAGCGAGTACGTTTTTGGCTTTCATAGCCTCTTTTATTTCGGTGGTTAAGTTGTCTAATGCAGCCATGATATATCCTTATTTAATCTACGTTATCGTGTAAAAATGAGTTATTTGAACGGAATTGAATGTCTTCATTTGTATCTGTATCTACTGATATTTGAGAATTCCCTCTTTCCTCTCGGGTATCGTCAATGTCGAAACCTAACCGCTTATAAGCAGGTTGTTTCTCCATTTCTTCAATTTTGTTAATGTTATTTTTAAATGTGTAATTAAATTTCTTCAGTTGCTCTTTCCTTTTTTCATTTTCCAAATTAACACTTTCGTTTATAGAACGATCGAATGGATTTGCATCTTCAACAGGAGCTGCTAATTGCTCCGGAATTTCTTCTTTAGAAACAATCTTGTATTCTACATCAATATCATTTAAAGTTGTTTCACTTGCTATCGGAGTAAGTTCTTCTTCGACTTCTAATTCATCTAAATGAAAAACAGTAGTTACTTCTTGCTCTTGTTTTGGTTCCTCAACAGTATCAGATACTATGGCTGGAGCCTCAAATTCTACCTTTTTAAATTGAATTGTTTCTTTTTGAACTGCCTCAGGTTCCATGATTGGCAAGTCAAATTCAAAACTAATTTGACTCTTCTCCTCAACCATAAGGTGTTCTGCATCGATTACTTCAATATCACGAACGTTGGTAACTATTTCATTAATTATAAACTCTTCTTCTTCAACTACAGGAGTTTCATCTAGGGTAAAAGAGGGAGCAACCTGCTCTGCTTCTACTTCAATTTCAGAAAAGTTCATTTCTAGCGCTGGAGTTGTCTCCGTTGTAACTTGCTCGAAAGAAACTTCTATGTCGTTTATAGCTTCACTAGACATCAAGTTCAGGTCTTGTGTTATTTCTTCGGTTACTTTGGTTTCTAGGCTCTCTGAAACAATTATTTCTTCTTCCTCTTCTTCGAGAACATACTTTACCACGGGCTCGCTCGTAGGCTCAGAAATTGGTGCAGAAAATGGAGAAATTTCTTCTTTTTTCTCGGTCAGATCATGAACAAATGGCTGATCTTCTTCGAGGGTATGAATTACCTTTTTAGCTTCTGTATTTACGATTTCATGCTGCTGGTCTGAATTAAATCCAGTCGCAATGATGGTTACAGAAATACTGTCGCCCAATTCTGGATCTTCTCCAACACCCATGATGATGTTGGTGTTGTTTCCTGCTTCTGACTGAATAAAATCATTGATTTCACCGATTTCATCTATCGTAATTTCTTCAGATCCGGAAACAATTAGCAGAAGCACATTTTTACAACCTGTAATTTTATTATCGTTAAGTAAGGGAGAATCTATAGCTTTTACAATAGACTCTTGCGCTCGGTTAGTACCGGACGAGCTTGCAGAACCCATTATAGCAGATCCGCTATTGGTAAGTACCGTTTTAGCATCTTTAAGGTCAATATTCTGAGTATAGTGGTGCGTAATTACTTCGGCAATTCCTCTTGCGGCAGTTGCTAATACTTCGTCTGCTTTTGCGAAACCCGCTTTAAAACCTAAGTTCCCGTATACTTCCCGCAGTTTATTGTTATTGATCACAATTAAAGAATCTACATTATTCTTTAATTCTTCCATTCCCTTTTGAGCTTGCTCCAGTCTAATTTTTCCTTCAAACTGAAACGGCATAGTTACGATTCCTACGGTTAGCACGTCTAAATCTTTTGCCATACGAGCTATAATTGGTGCTGCCCCCGTTCCGGTTCCACCACCCATTCCTGCAGTAATAAAAACCATTTTGGTTTGAGTAGACAAAAGGGTATGTAAATCTTCGTAGCTTTCTTGAGCGGATTGTCTTCCAACATCTGGATTTGCTCCGGCACCAAGTCCTTCTGTTAAGGAAGCTCCTAACTGTATTTTGATTGGGACAGCACTTTTCTCTAAGGCTTGAGCATCTGTATTACAAACAACGAAATCAACGCCAATTATTCCTTGCTGGAACATGTAATTTATCGCGTTACTTCCACCGCCTCCAACTCCAATGACTTTGATTACATTGCTCTTGTTTTTGGGGAGATCAAAATTTATATCCGTGCTAAAATTGTCCATATACTTTACCTTTTATTATGCTTTATCCAAAAATTCTTTAAATCGATCCGTCCATTTATCAAAAATGGATTTTCTTCCCATTGGAAGAACAGGTTCTATATCGCCCTTAGTTTGGTCTTCTGATGTAACTTCTTCAGAAGCTTCTACTTCTGAGACCTTCGGTTTATTTTCGCAGGCGTTCATTAACAAACCAACTGCTGTTGAAAATGTAGGGCTTGCTGTTGTAGTATCAGAATCACCAGCAAGATGCTCGTTAGGATATCCTATTCTAGTATCCATTCCAGTGATGTATTCTACCAATTGCTTTAAGTGTTTTAATTGACTTCCACCGCCTGTTAAAACGATTCCTGCAATCAACTTTTTCTTTTGGTCCTCGTGCCCGTAATTCTTTATTTCTAAAAATGCTTGTTCTATAATCTCTATAACGCGCGCATTGATTACTTTAGAGAGTGTTTTTAGAGAAATTTCTTTAGGCTCACGACCTCTTAAACCGGGTATAGAAACAATTTCAGTTTCTTTATTTTCCCCAGGCCAAGCAGATCCAAATTTTACTTTGAGTAGCTCTGCTTGTTTATGGATGATTGAACATCCTTCTTTTATGTCTTCTGTAATTACATTTCCTCCGAAAGGAATTACTGCAGTACTTCGAATGATTCCGTCTTTAAAAATTGCTAAATCGGTTGTTCCACCCCCGATGTCAATCAACGCAACTCCAGCTTCTTTTTCTTCCTGGCTTAAAACAGCATCCGATGAGGCAATGGGCTCTAGGGTTACATCGCCCATGATAAGACCCGCACTTTTAATGCAACGCCCTATGTTTCTGATCGAGGAAACCTGTCCAACCACTACATGGAAATTAGCCTCTAAACGGCCTCCATACATTCCTATAGGCTCTTTAATTTCAGCCTGTCCATCTACTTTATATTCTTGTGGTAATACATGAATAATTTCCTCCCCCGGAAGCATTACGAGTTTATGAACTTGATTGATTAAACGATCAATATCTTCCTCATTTATGACTTCGTCAGCATTTTCACGAGTGATATAATCACTATGCTGAAGGCTTCTAATGTGCTGTCCGGCAATCCCTACAATTACTTCATTAATTTCAACTCCTGCCTTAGCTTCCGCCTCTGCAACTGCTGTCTGAATAGATTGAATAGTTTGTGTGATGTTGTTTACAACACCGCGATGAACACCTAAACTTTTAGATTTTCCAATACCTAGAACCTCAACTTTATCGTATTCGTTCTTTTGGCCTACCATCGCTACAATTTTTGTAGTTCCAATGTCTAATCCTACGGATATATTTTTATTCTTCATAACTAATCAACTTGACGCAATTACTTGCTGGTTGTATTTTAAATTTATTCTAGCAAAATCAGGTGCCTCTTCCAGAGTTTCCAGATATTTGCACAACGTTTTTAACTTTTGAACCTTCTCATTAAAACCGTTCATACTCCCCCACTCAACTACAAAATCATGAGAACGAATTTTAAATAAAAAATCAGTTCCTTCTGCCTCTATTTGAATAATTTGCCTTTTGAGAAAATCATCTTTGTTGACATTTTGCATAAAACGAACCAATTGTTCGGTTTGCTCTTTGCTTAGAGTACCAAAAAAAAGCGGAACATGAGGTGTAAAATGGTCCGATAACGGAATTTTTACTGCTTCATAATCTATATAATAAGCTTCTTCGCCGGCGATTCTAACCAACGGAACTCGCTCTTGGATACTGACTGTCAACACTCTCGATGGCGAACTGTAAACCTCGGCATTCAAAACAACAGGATAAGCCTCCAATTCTGCTTCAATACTACTCAAAGCTAGGGTATCTTTTAACCCAATAGACATTAACTCTTGGTTTTGTATTAACAATTTATTAACCATTTCAACATTTAAAAAATCATGCTGATCGTCAAAAAAAACTACTTCTAACCCACCTATCGCCCTTTGACTATTTATCCAACTACTAAATGCAACCGAAGAAATTATAATCAACGACACAGAAATGAATCCTAAGTATTTTTTAAACTTCATATTAGATTAATATTTCTTTTATTTTTGAAACCTCAGCCCCTATGTCACCTGCACCTAAAATAGAAATTATACGCTCTTGCGTTTCAGACAACTTAGCCCCTAACTCCTCTTTGGTAATTAATTCAACGTTATTTATTGTGATTAAATCTTTAAGCGCTTCGGAATCAACACCATCGACAGGGAGCTCTCTCGCCGGATATATGTCTAACAGAAAAACGCGATCGAAAAGAGACAATACGGAAGCAAATTCAGTCATAAAATCTTGGGTTCTTGAAAATAAATGTGGCTGAAAAACAACACACTTCTCATCGTCTGGGAAACTCGCACTTAAAGTTTCATAGACCGCTTTTATTTCTGTGGGGTGATGGGCATAATCGTCGATCAACACCAAATCCTCTCGATCGATTAAAACCTGGAGTCTGCGTTCAACCCCTGGGAATGTTTTTAAACTCTCAACCAAATCTGTAACGGGGATTCCAGCCTTTGAAGCCATCGAAATAGCTGCTAATGCATTCGATAAGTTATGTACGCCCAACTGATTAAAATACTTCTTTTCGAACACACCCTCCGGAGTGTGTAATGTAAATTCTAGACCAGCAGACACTGGCTTAATCTGATCCATATAATAATCTGCTTTCTCAGTCACACTGTAAGTTAATCCTGCCATTGGGATGGCTTTTTCAACAAATAAAGTTTTCTTTACTTGGGAAGCAAACTGAGCATAAGATTCTTTCATTTGCGATGCATCACCGTAAATATCTAAATGATCTGCATCTATGGATGTTATGCAAGCAATGGTTGGGTTGAGATTTAAAAAAGAACGGTCAAATTCATCTGCTTCAACTAAAGTATATTCACTTCCACTGGATAACATATTGGTTTTAGAATCCTGAAAAACACCTCCAACGAAGGCTGTAAAAGAGGCTTCTGACTGTTGAAATAAATGAGTTAAAATTGCAGTGGTTGTGGTTTTCCCATGGGTCCCAGCAACAGCTAAACAGATTGTATTTCGAGTTAGATCTCCTAGAAGTTCAGCCCGCTTCATGATTTGATTTCCTTGATTTTCAAAATACTTTAATTGGGCGTTATTTTTAGGAATCGCAGGGGTAAATACAACTTGCGTTTTGATTGAGCACACCTCTTTTGGAAGTGAATCTACCATGTCATTGAAAACAATTTGAATCCCCAAGCTCTCTAAAGAACCTGTTACCGCGGATGGGGTTTTGTCATATCCAAAAACCTGAGCCCCTTGAAGAACCAAGTATCGAGCTATGGACGACATCCCGATACCACCAATTCCTATGAAATAATATGTTTGATCTTTAAAATTCAATTGCTTTTTAATTCGTTTGTTATTTTGTCGACTATAGCTTGTGTTGCATTTGGCTTTGCAAAACGTACAAACTCTTCTTTTACTAATTTTTGATCCACCTTCAAAAGCGCATTAAATAAAGCTTCAAATTTGTCATCTGCCTCACTTTCAGATAATACAAATGCACCTCCCGTTTTGGCTAAAGCTTGTGCATTATGAAATTGATGATTATCTACTACATTCGGCGAAGGAATTAACATCACCGGTTTACCAATTACGGCTAATTCTGAAATTGAACTCGCTCCTGCTCTAGACAACAATAAATCTGCAGCAGCATAAATCAAATCCATTTCTTGTAAAAAAGAGTGAACCTGGACGAATTCATTTTCATTATACTTTTTATAGTGCTCAAAATACAGAGAACCACATTGCCAAATTAGCTGGATGTTCAATTCCAAAAACAAAGGCAGGTGAGATTCTATAATTTGATTTATTTTTTTTGCTCCAAGACTTCCGCCCAAAATAACAAGTGTTTTCTTTGAGCTTTCAAGCCCAAAACTCTTAATGGCATCGCTTTTTTTGTCGTTTACAGAAACTAAAACTTCACGAATCGGATTACCCGTTTTAATTATTTTATTTTCTGGAAAAAAACGCTTCATATCTTCAAAAGCAACCGCTACTAAATCAACTTTTTTTCCTAAAAACCGATTTGTAATTCCTGCAAACGAATTTTGTTCTTGAATGAGGGTTTTAATTTTTAAATAATGAGCAATAATTAAAATTGGTCCGCTAGCAAAACCACCTGTTCCAATAGCAAAATCAGGTCTGAATTTTAATAATATAAAAACAGACTGAAAGAAACTAACCATCAGCTTTAAAGGAAAAAATAAATTCTTGACCAACGAACCTCGCTGTAAGCCTGAAATCCAAATACTCTTAATCTCATACCCTGCGTTAGGTACTTTTGTCAGCTCCATTTTTCCAGCAGCACCCACAAAAAGGATTTTAGCATCAGGATATTCAGCCTTTAATTTATCTGCAATAGCAATTGCAGGATAAATATGACCTCCTGTTCCACCTCCTGATATTATAAATTTATATGGTTTCACTTAAAATAGCTAAAGGGTTATCTTCATTCGAAGCTTTAGGCTCCGTTTGTTCTTCTTTTTTATAATATGCCGTACTCACACTGAGTATTACTCCAAAAGCAACGCAGGTCATCCAAGCCGAAGTACCACCGCTACTAACCATTGGCAAAGTTTGTCCAGTTACAGGTAAAACCTGTAGCGAAACTCCCATATTGATCATTGCCTGAAATATAATTGGAATCCCAACGCCAATAACTACTAATTTACCGAAAACGGAGGTTGTTCGATTTGCAATTACCATAATCCTAAAAAGAATTAATAAGTAAGAAAATATTAAACCTATCCCTCCAAGTAAACCAAATTCTTCTACGATAATGGCATAAATAAAATCCGAACTACTTTGAGGTAAAAAGTTTTTCATAACACTCTTACCAATCCCTAAACCTGTTACTCCTCCGGTTGCAATAGCAATCTTGGCTCGTTCTACTTGATAATTATCTACTGACTGATCGTCTGACTGACTAAAACTCTCTATTCTACTAACCCAGGTATCCACACGGTTTGGAATTAGATGCGGAAAAGCCTTGGCCGATAAAACAAATAACAAAGCCAACAATAAGGCACACCCTATCATCACTCCCAAATACCGAATTGGATACCCCCCCAAAAAAGCAAGCATAAAGACCATCACTGAAATCAATGCCGCAGTAGAAAAATTTGAAGGAAGAATTAGAGATACTACTATAAAAACCGGCAGCCATAACGGAAGTATTGAATCCTTAAACGATTGGGGATTCTCATAGTTTTTTGATAAATAATGAGCTACGTAAATCATCAACACTACTGAAGCTAAGGTTGATGTTTGAAAACTAAAACCCACAAAAGGGATTCGAATCCATCGACTCGCATTTGCACCATCGATGACCGTTCCTTGAGATGCGGTATAAATAAGCAATAAAACAACAACAGGCAGAGATAAAATAGAAATAGCTTTGAAATATTGATATGGTATTTTATGTACCCCTATCATAAACCCAAATCCAAAAATCAAAATAACCATATGCTTGAATAAATAATACCAAGGCGTTCCCTCTCCCACAACGTAAGCAAGGTTTGAACTTGCACTAAAAACTGGGAAAAACGAAAATATTGCTAAGAGCGATAGAAGAACCCAAAGCGATAAATCACCATCGATAAGTTTATATTTTTTATTCATTATAAATTCCTAACCGCTTGTTTAAATTGATCTCCTCTGTCTTCATAATTTTTAAATAAATCAAAACTAGCGCAGGCAGGGGATAGTAATACAGTTTCTTTTTTATCTGCAATTTTGTGCGCTATCTTTACGGCTTCGTTAATGGATTGAGTTTCAACAATTACATCGACGACAGGACCAAAAACTTCAATTAATTTTTTATTATCTACACCAAGACAAACAATTGCTTTAACTTTTTCACGAACCAAAGGAAGAAGTTGACTATAATCATTACCCTTATCAACTCCTCCAGCAATCCAAACAGTTTGAGACTTTACACTATCCAAAGCATAATAAGCAGCATTAACATTCGTGGCTTTAGAGTCATTAATGTAGGTTACATTTTGAATCTTCAAAAACTGTTCTAACCTATGAGGAACACCCTTAAAACTCATTAAACTTTCACGAATAGAATCTTTACTAACTTTTAACAGCCTCGCAACAGTAACTGCAGCCATTGCATTAAGCAAATTATGTCTTCCCTGTAACTGAAATTGTGTTGTTTGTATCATAGTTTGTGAATTATCTTGTTGTATAATAATCTGATCATCTGCCGAATAAATCCCCTCATTTTTAGGCTTTTCAAAACCAAATGAAATGGATTTAACCTCAGACTTTGACTTATTCAGAGCATCAATTAAAACTGGATCTTCTGCGTTGAATACTAAAAATTGATTAAGAGATTGGTTTTCAATAATGCGCATTTTAGAGGCTATATATTTTGAAAAACTATTTTCATATCGATCTAAATGATCTGGTGTAATGTTTGTAATTACTGCAACTTCGGGTCGGAATGAGTAAATATCATCGAGCTGAAAACTACTGATTTCTAGTACATAGACATCTCGATTCGTTTCTGCAACCTGTCTCGCAAAACTATACCCAATATTTCCTGCTATGCCAACATTAATTCCAGATTGTTCTAATAAATAATGTGTTAACAGCGTAGTGGTTGTTTTTCCGTTACTTCCAGTAATTCCTACGAGGGTAGCTTTGGTGTATTGACTTGCAAACTCGATCTCTGAAACTATTTTAATTCCTGATGATCGTATCTTTTGAATTAAATCGATATGATCTGGAATTCCAGGACTTTTCATAACTAAATCTGCCTGTAGTATCGAGTTCATATCATGTCCATGTTCTTCAAAACGAACCTCCAAGTGATTCAACTCTTCCTTAACTTTTTGAGAAAGCAAACCAGAATCTGACAAGAAAACTTCATACCCTTGCTTAACGCCCAAAACAGCGGAACCAATTCCACTTTCTCCTCCTCCTAATACGACTAGCTTCTTAAACATTATCTAATTTTAAGAGTTACAATAGTTAATACGCTTAACAGAATTCCAATAATCCAAAAACGTGTTACAATCTTACTTTCATGGTACCCTAATTTTTGATAATGATGATGGAGTGGTGCCATCAAGAAAATTCGTTTTCCTGTACCCGTCCTTTTTCGAGTATATTTAAAATATACCACTTGAAGTACGACCGATAAGTTTTCTAAAACGAAAATTCCACACAAAAGAGGTAAGAGCAATTCTTTACGAATCATAATCGCTACAACAGCAATGATTGCCCCAATAGTAAGACTTCCAGTATCCCCCATAAACACCTGAGCTGGATAGATATTGTACCATAAAAACCCAATTAACGACCCTAAAAAGGCAGCTACAAAAATTGTTATTTCTCCAGCGTTTGGTATGTACATTATATTCAGATAATCTGAAAAAATAACGTTCCCAGAAAACCAAGCGAATACCCCTAGAGTAAAAACCATAATAGCCGAACTACCCGCTGCAAGACCATCAATTCCATCTGTTAAATTCGCTCCGTTTGAAATCGCTGTGATAATAAAAACTACAAAAGGAATGAAAATCATCCAGGCATAAGGAGCCGAATTAGGAATCCATTCGATAAGAGCTGAATAATCAAATTCGTTATTCTTTAAAAAAGGAATTGTTGTTAAAGTTGATTTAACATCACTAGAAACACTTTCAATTCCTTGTTCTACAAGAATAGAAGGTTGATCTAATCGAACGGTTACTTCTGAATGAAAATATAAGGTACATCCGACCACTACCCCCAGAATAACTTGACCAATTACTTTAAAAATACCCTTTAAACCTTCTTTGTCTTTTCTAAAAACCTTTATGTAATCATCCAAGAAACCAATAGCACCCATCCATAGTGTGGTAAAAATTAAAAGTAGGATGTAAATGTTTTGAAGCTGAGCGATTAAAAGTACCGGGATTAAAGTGCTTATAATTATAATTACACCTCCCATTGTAGGAGTTCCTGATTTTTGAACTTGACCGTCAAGACCGAGCTCTCTTACCGTTTCGCCTATTTGTTTTTTCTTTAAAAAATCAATTATTTTTTTACCAAAAATGGTTGAAAAAAGTAATGAAAACACAACTGCAAGTGCTGCCCTAAAAGATAAGAACTGAAAAAGTCCGGCTCCTGGCATTTGATACTGTCTCTCTAAATACTCAAATAAATAGTATAACATATTAGAATAATTTCAATAATATTTCTTGAACAACCTTACGGTCGTCAAACGCTGTTTTAACCCCTTTAATTTCTTGATAGGTTTCATGACCCTTACCAGCAATTAAGAGAACATCTTTTGGCTCGAGTAACATACAAGCTGTTTTAATCGCCTCCTTGCGGTCGTTTACTTTTAATGTTTTCTTGTAATTTTCTGGAGCTACACCTGCCTCCATATCTGCAATGATCTGATCCGGATCTTCGGAACGAGGATTGTCAGAGGTAAAGATTACACGATCACTTAAATTTGCTGCTACAGCTGCCATTTTTGGTCTTTTACCCTGATCACGATCACCCCCACAACCAACAACGGTAATTAATTTTTCATTGCGCGTACGCACCGAGTTTATCGTTTTTAATACATTCTTTAAAGCATCGGGGGTGTGCGCATAATCTACAATTACAAGTGACCCTTGAGGTCCTTGAATGGTTTCAAAACGTCCACTTACATTTTTAAGACTACTTAAACCCGCTAACACCTCCAATTGATCTTGCTCTAAAAGAGATGCAATAGCATAAACGGCAAGTAAATTGGAAGCATTAAATGCACCTAACAATTGGGTCCATAACTCTTGATCATCTACTTTTAAGAGCATTCCTGTAAATTGATGCTCTAGAATCTGAGCTCTGAAGTCTGCATAGTTCTCTAAGGCAAAAGATTTTTTATTCGCTTTTGTGTTTTGAACCATGTAGGCCCCATTCTTATCATCAAGATTAACTAAGCAAAAAGCTGTTTTTGGGAGTAAATCTAAGAATCGTTTTTTGGTATCCCGATAAGATGCAAAGGTCTCGTGATAGTCTAGATGATCTTGAGTAAGATTAGTAAAAACACCTCCTTTAAACTGTAAACCATGTATGCGTCCTTGATCAATTCCATGAGAGGAAACTTCCATAAAACAATAACTAACTCCTTTGCGAACCATATCGTCTAAATGGAGATTAATAGACAAAGGATCTGGTGTTGTATGAGTGGCTGGGATAACTTCAGAACCACACTTAATTTCAACCGTTGAAAGCAAACCTACTACATACCCTAAACGAGTAAATAACTCATAACATAAACTAGCAACAGTAGTTTTTCCATTAGTTCCAGTAACTCCAACGAGTTCAAATTTTCTAGACGGATGATCGTAGTAATTGTCTGCAATAACCGCAAGGGCTATACGAGTATCGTTTACCCTAATGAAAGAAATATTTTGAGGCGTGTTTTTGGGTTTTTCTGAAACTAAAATAACGGTTGCCCCTTTTTTAATTGCATCCTCTATATAGTCATGTCCATTCGACTGATCTCCTTCAATAGCAACAAAAAGCGTATTCGGTTCTACCTCTCTAGAATCAAATACTATCTTGTTGATCTGTTTATCAATAGAACCATAAGTCTGTTCAATTGACACCCCAAACAATATGTCTTTTAATTCTTTCATGAGAGCTCTAATAGAATTTGCTGTTTAACTTTTACTTTTGATCCTTTTTGAATAGACTGACGAATGACCTTTCCTGTTCCTTTAAGCTCAACTTTAAGACCCATACGCTCTAATAACATCAACGCATCCATAGCTGGCATTCCTTTAAGGTTTGGAATTACCTCCTCCGTTGTTAATTTATATTCGTCCTCTAATAAGTCTTCAGTTTCAGTAAATCTCAATTCCGGGACTTTAATTTCTTTTGGAGTACTGTTGTAAATATTTAAAGCAATTTCTTTAAACACGGGAGCAGCTACAGTAGCACCATAGTACCCTATATTTTTATTAGGTCTATGAATTACTACAATACAAGAATATTTTGGTTCTTCAGCAGGAAAATAGCCTACAAAACTTGAAACATACTGCGTTTCTTCTGTGGTGTAATCTACCTGACATGTTCCTGTTTTACCTGCTATAGAAAAGTTCTCATCTTTAATTCTATAACCTGTCCCCCACTTTTTATCTACGACGTTAAGCATCATTTTCTGAACCGTCTGAAGTGTTTCTTGTGAGCATATAGAAGGATTCAAAACTTCTTTTTCGAAATATTTTACCGGAGTTTCACCAAAATTGCTAATTCGATCAATGAACTTTGGCTTAAGCATTTCACCTCCATTTGCAATGGCATTGTAGAATGTTAAAGTCTGTAGAGGAGTCATTAAAACACCGTATCCGAAAGCCATCCATGGTAAATCTAAACCGTCCCAATCGGAATCTGTTGGGTATGGAATTTTCGGAATTGCTTCGCCTTTAAAAGGAAGTCCAAGTGGCTTATGAAGTCCCATATTGTACAAACGATTTACAAATTTAGAAGGGTTGTTTTTGTAATTATCATGTATTATTTTAACAATACCCGTATTCGAAGACACCTCAAAAGCTTTTGATGCAGTAAGCAGGCCATAGCCTCCTTTTTTGGAATCCCTAACTTTATATTTATTGTAAAATATTAACTCTCCTCCTGTAGTGTCAATCAGGTCATTTGCATCAACAACTTTATCCTCTAAAGCTGCAATCATAGCCATTAATTTAAAAGTTGATCCTGGCTCATGTGCTTCACCAACTGCATAATTTAATTTCTCGTAATACTTTCCTTGTGAAGTTCTTCCAAGATTAGAAATTGCTTTTATATTTCCAGTCTTCGTTTCCATCACCACCACACTTCCATGGTCGGCTTCAAATTTTTCTAATTGTGCGAGTAAAGAATGGTGTGCAATATCCTGCATATTAATATTCAGGGTAGTAAACACATCATACCCTTCTGTAGGCTCTTTCTCGTTATTGTCGTTAATCGGCTTCCACTGTCCGTTAGCGATTTTTTGTTTCATTCGTCTTCCATCCTCGCCTTTTAAATATTGACCATAGGCACCTTCCAATCCCACTCTTAAATAATTTCCACTGGGATCTCTTTGCTCATAACCAATGGTACGTTCTGCTATTTTACCAATAGGATTTTCACGAGTCAATCGAGACTCTACGATAAGCCCCCCTTTTAAAGAAGAACGATTGAAAAGTGGAAAACTTTTAATTTTTTTATAGGTTGAAAAATTCAAGTTCTTACCTATCAAAATATAGCGACTTTTCTTAGCTCTTGCTCTTTCTAACTTGTTTAGAAAAAAAGAGGCTGGTTTATCAAATAACTTACCCAAAGCTTTGGAAAGGCTATCCTTATGATTCTGGAATAATTTTTCGGAAGGCACTTTTGAATCCCATCGAAGCTCATAACGTGGAACTGTTGTAGCAAGGAGACTCTCATCATCGGAGTAGATATTACCTCTACTTGGCTGTAAGACAAAATTCTTAACAGTTCTTTGCTGGGCTAAATCGCGATAATAATCACCTTCTGAAAATTGAATGACAAACAGTTTAGAAACTAAAACACAAGCGAAGACAAACAGACCCAGTACCACTAGATAAAAACGATTCGTGATTTTTTTTGTCTCTGCACTCATTTTTTGTCCGCTTCTACAATTAGTTTTATCGGAGGGTTTTTCGAAGGTTTAATCCCTTTTTCTCTGAGAGCTTCGGCTACTCTTGATTCCATTTTCAAAACCATTAGATAAGCACGTTTCTCAACAAAATTGCTTTTCATTTCTTTTAACTCATTATTTAACCTAGCGATTTTGAAAATTTTGCGGTCTGCCATATGACCACTGGATATAACTACTAAGGCTAAAAAGGAAAGAAAAAGAATCATCCACCAGTTTTTTAAAGAATCATCCTTAATTAAAAACTCAATATTTAAAAAAGACAATAACTTGTTCATTTTTTTACTGCTATTCTCAGTTTAGCACTTCTTGCTCTACTATTTAATTTTATTTCCTCTTCATCCGGAACAATCAGACCCCCTAATTTTTTTAGTGGTGTAAATCGGTTTCCAAAAAAATCTTGTTCAGCTTCACCTTCAAAAACCCCTTCTCTAATAAATCGCTTTACTAAACGATCTTCGAGAGAGTGATATGATATACAAACCATCCTGCCGTCTGGCTTGAGAATCTCTGCAGCTTGAACAAGAAATGATTTAATAACCTCTAACTCTTGATTAACCTCAATTCTAATTGCCTGAAATATTTGTGCTAAAACTTTATTTAAAAACCGCTCTGGAATTAACGGCTTAATTACGGCTATCAAATCTGTCGTTGTTAAAATATCACTGACCTCCCTTTGATCTAAAATCGCAGATACAATTTTGTGAGCTCCTTTCACCTCGCCATACAATTTCATTATCGAGATTAAATCTTCCTCTGAATATGCGTTTACAACTTCAAAAGCAGACAGAGAAGACTCTTGATCCATTCGCATATCTAAACGACCTTCAAATCGAGTCGAAAAACCTCTTTGTTCTGCATCAAACTGATGTGAGGAAACTCCAAAGTCAGCTAAAATACCATCTACTTCTTTTATTCCATAAAACTTTAAATAACGCTTAAGGTCTTTGAAATTAGCTTGAATTAATTCAAAACGCGGGTCAGAAAGGGTATTTTTAACTGCATCTTGATCTTGATCAAAAGCAAACAACCTCCCGTCCTGATTAAGAGATTTTAAAATCTTTCTAGAATGACCTCCACCACCAAAAGTAACGTCGACGTAGATGCCTTCTGGCTTAGTCACCAAATCACCAACACTTCGTTCCAGTAAAACTGGATTATGATAATTAATCTCCATCTTTATCTCCCATTACTTCCTCGGCCAAAGCTCCAAAGTCGACCGTAGCATCACTAATAGCCTCTTCATACAAACCTTTATCCCAGATTTCTAAAATATTTACAGCAGAAGAAATCACAACTTCTTTAGAAATTCCAGCGTGAATCACAAGATCTTTAGGAATTAACAAACGACCGGCTTGATCAACTTCAACTACCCGAACACCTGCGGTAAAGCGCCTTATAAAATCATTGTTCTTTTTATTAAAACGATTCAACTGGTTTACCTTTTCCATCATCGCCTCCCATTCTTTTATAGGATAAACCTCCAAACAAGAATTAAAAACTGCACGCTTTAAAACAAACTGTTCGTTTATATTTTGAGCAAGTTGCTTTTTAAGTGCAACAGGAAGCATAATACGCCCTTTGGTATCTGCTTTACATTCATATGTCCCAATAAAGTGCTGCATCTTAATTGTTTGCGAGTTAATACTTCAAATATAAAATATATTTCCCACAAATTTCCACTAAATACCACTTTGTTAATAAGTTTCCAAAAACCATAAGAGAACAACATTGAACCCAAAGGCGTTAAAAAAAAAATTCTGAATCAGTATTTATTAACTATATTTGTGGGCTCATAAAGATCTAGAGATACATCTAGCATGGAAAAAAATTTTAAAGAAGACAAAGATTTTAAATACGCCGAAATAGGCGAAGGTCAACCTATCATTATCCTACACGGGTTAATGGGTGGTCTTAGTAACTTTGCAGGTGTTGCAGAATTCTTCCCGAAACAAGGGTATAAAGTAATTATACCTGAGTTACCAATTTATGAATTACCGTTATTAAAGACTAATGTTAAATCTTTTTCTGATTATCTAAAATCTTTTTTGACCGTTAAAGAAATTGACAACGCAATTCTACTTGGAAATTCGTTAGGAGGACACATTAGTCTTGTGTTTGCAAAAAACTACCCTGAATTAGTGAAAGGACTTGTTCTAGCTGGTAGCTCTGGTTTATATGAAAATTCTATGGGAGAAAGCTACCCTAAAAGAGGAGATTACGGATACATTCAATCCAAGGCTCAGGAAGTTTTTTACAATCCAGAGGTTGCTACAAAAGAAATTGTAGATGAAGTATTTGAAGTTGTAAACGACAGAAACAAACTCATACGAACTTTAGCAATTGCTAAAAGCGCAATTCGTCATAACATGGCAAAAGACTTACCCTCAATGAATATTCCAACTGGAATAATCTGGGGAGAAAATGACATTGTAACACCACCTAATGTAGCGGAAGAGTTCAATAAACTTTTACCAGATTCTGATCTATACTGGCTTAAAGAATGTGGCCATGCTCCCATGATGGAACACCCAGACCTTTTTAATGAAAAACTTTTGAACTGGCTCAAAAAACGTAACTTCTAAAAACATTATGCGAGTTACGTCATCCGAATTTATTATTAGTAACACGGATGTTTCCAAATGTCCAAACGAACGGATTCCTGAATATGCATTTATAGGGAGATCTAATGTTGGGAAGTCTTCTTTAATCAATACTATTTGTGACCGAAAGAACCTCGCTAAAACTTCTGGGCGACCCGGGAAAACTCAACTGATCAATCACTTTAAAATAAATAAATCTTGGTATTTGGTTGATTTACCTGGATATGGGTACGCAAGAACTTCGAAAACATCAAAAAAGGCATTTCAGAAATTAATCACTACTTATTTCGAGAAAAGAAAACAGCTGGTATCTGCTTTTGTTTTAATTGACATTCGTCACGATCCTCAACCGATTGACCTAGAGTTTATGGAATGGCTAGGAACCCATTACATTCCTTTTGCAATTGTTTTTACAAAAGCAGATAAAGAAAAACCAAAAGCTATTGAACGTAAAACACAAACATACATTCAAAAGATGCTGGACCATGCTTGGGAAGAAGCTCCTCCTTACTTTATAACTTCCTCTCTACACAGAACTGGCGGAGACGAGTTACTGGCTTATATAAGCAAACTAAATGAGGAGTTTACAAATCAAGAGCACTTACCCTCGTTTGATGTTTAGTTTTTCTGCAAAATAATCACAAAAATCATTCATTGTAGCCGACATTTTTTCATCTTGAGTAGCACGAAGAAAAGTTTGACTCATGGTTACTAGCGACTGATGAAAAAAAACATTCATTTGATCAATAGGCATATCTTTTACCCAAAGATCCATTCTTAATGTTTCTTGATTTTTTCCGTCCCATAAGGACATCAATAAAGCTTGAGCCTCTTCTTCATTAACTCCTCCATCGGGTGCAGACCAAACGATTTTTTCAGGTATTTTGTTCTCGTCTAATTTTACTTCTATTGAAATATTAGTTTGTTTTCCCATGTTATTATTTTGCGGGTTTATAATTTGATTTATTAAATAAGTCTCTTGCGGACATTGAAAGAAGTTCCTCTAAGGAGGTGTTTGGGTTTTTGTCCATATAAGAACGAACAATTTGCCATCCAATCCATTGACCAACTTTTCCAGGAGTGTCGTTATCTATTTCTAAATAAAATTTAGAGAAAGGAGCTGGGTCAATAAAGCGTAAAGAGAGTGATGATTGGGTTTGAAAAAGCAATTCATTTTCAATAAAATATTGCCACATATAACGTTCGTTATCTTGAACCCACTCGATCTCTTCTTTAAAATATGAGATTTTTATATCATCGGAAGCATTGGGAAGTAAAAGGTCTTTTAGATATAATTTTTTACCGTAATATACCATTTGCCCCAACATAGCTCTATCTTTTGGACTCCTAACCGCTAGTGTACCTAATTCGTCGACAATATGTGAGGTCATGTAATCGAATTCCATATCCTTAACAATGTAATTTGGAATCCCCTCATAAATTGGATTCTTAGAACCTAAATAAGTATCTAAGGATATAATTAAAAGAGAATCCGTAAACACTGTTTTACTTTGATAATCAACATTATTTACAACAGTCACAACATGTGGGTCTTTTATCGAAGGGAAATAATATTTAATATGTTTATATAAATCTTCTAAAGCCTCTTCAACCGGAATCAGGGTTGGATATACTTTTTTAATCTCTTCATGTAATAAAACTTGGATACTATCTCGTTGTCTTTTTTTCCAGATACTGTCTGGATATTGTTCTGGAAATAAATAAGGATATTTTTTTTTAAGCTGAAAATATTCCTTTGAGTTAGCCTTGTGAAAATTAAGATCAAAACGATCAATATTAATAGTAACATCGATGGAGTTTATTTCAGTTTCTAATTGACTATTCCCTGAACAGGAGACTAGAAAAAAAGAAAAAAGGCAAAAAACACCAACTTTAAAATCAAATAATCTAGAAAATGAATTCATGTATAACTAAAAGTTTTTTGTAAAGAATAAGTTCCCTAATTTTATGCAAAGTTACATCCAAAATATTGCTAATACATATGAAATCACCAGAAAAAGTAATTGAGTACATTGTTAATTGGTTAAAAAGCTATTCAGAGAAATCAGGAATGAATGGATTTGTAGTAGGAGTTTCAGGAGGAATTGATTCTGCATTAACCTCAACCTTATGCGCTTTAACTGGAAAACCGGTGTTGTGTTTAGAAATGCCGATTCATCAAGAAGCAAATCAGGTGTCAAGAGCCCAGGAACACATAGCTTGGCTTGAAGAGAAATTCCCTAATGTAAAGCATCATTCACTTTCTCTTACCTATGTCTTTGATAGTTTTCAAGAGCTTTTACCCCCTACTTCTAAGGATGAAAGTAAATTTTTAAGCTTAGCAAATACACGAGCTCGACTTCGAATGACGACTCTGTATTACTTTGCAGCTCTTGAAGGTTATCTTGTTGCTGGAACCGGAAATAAGATTGAAGATTTTGGGGTTGGTTTTTACACTAAATACGGAGATGGCGGTGTGGATTTAAGTCCGATTGCCGACTTAATGAAATCAGAAGTTTTTTTATTGGCTAAAACTCTAGGTGTAATAGAATCAATTCAAAACGCAGCACCTACCGATGGGCTCTGGGGAGATGACCGAACGGATGAAGATCAAATGGGAGCTACCTATGATGAACTTGAATGGGCCATGAAAAATGTTGAGAGTGCTTCCAAAAACCATACAGAGAGACAAAAAGAAGTTCTTTTTGTTTATAAAAAGCTGCACAAACAAAATCAACATAAAATGCAACCTATACCGGTTTGTGAAATACCAGATTCTTTATAAAGAGCTTTATATAACGCGATTCAATTTTCTGGAGACCACTTGCTTGAGCTGATAATAACTCATTACATCTTCTAGGATTTCGGAATGGTGTTGTTCCTTATCCTTAACTTGGTCTTGAAGTTCTTCGATTTTTTTATCAATGAGTAGTTTACGAAGTGTTAAGATTGTTTCATTTACTAACTGAGAAACCTGGCTATCTCTTGATTTAACAAAGATGTTTTTCTTTTCCCATTGATGCAATTGATATTGTTCTTCGTTCATCAGAATATTACTGACTAAGGAACTTAATTCGCCATCAAGAGAAGGAATTAATTTATCTATAGAGACTTTTCCTTTTTCCTGAAAATTTTGAATCAACATATAAAACAAGGTTTTAAAATTGGTGTTTGCGAGTTCAACCTCATCTTGCTGTAAATCCAAAAATATTTTTTCAAAGACTTTTACTTTCACCTCTTTTACATCTTCTACAATATCATTTTCTTCAGAAAAACTTAAAATAGACTCTTTAAATATTTCTTCTCGATCACCATATAACATCAAGATGGTTATTATTTGTTTTTCTAATTCAAAACTATGATCTATTGAAATACTCTTAGATTCTTCGTTTTTTAAAACTCGAAAAGACTCCTCTTTTGGAGTTATTTTAGGTTTTGCATTCTGAGCTTTTTTAGATAGTTGAGCCAAAGCACTAAATAAAACGTTTTCAGAAATATCCATGAGTTGTGCACAACTTTGAACATAAACCTCTTGCTGAATTGGATCGGGAATTTTAGAAATACTTTCTACAATATCTCTAATCGTGGCAGCTTTTTTCACTGGATCGTTTGCTGCATCTTCTAGCAATAATGATGCTTTAAACTGAATAAAATCTTTGGCATTCTCTAGAAAAAAGGATTCTATGGCCTCTCTAGAATTTTTCTTTGCAAAACTATCTGGATCTTCACCCTCCGGAAAAGAACATACTTTAACGTTCATTCCTTGACCAAGTATCATATCTATTCCACGCAAGGAAGCCCTTAAACCCGCTGCATCACCATCAAATAAAACTATAATATTTTGAGTAAGTCGCTGAATGAGTCTTATCTGTTGTTCTGTAAGAGCGGTTCCTGAAGATGAAACCACATTGGTTACCCCAGATTGAACCATTTGAATTACATCGGTGTACCCTTCAACTAAGTAACAAACATCTTCTTTGGCAATACTTTGTTTTGCTTCATAAATCCCATAAAGAACTTTACTTTTGTGATAGATTTCACTTTCTGGAGAGTTTAAATACTTGGCAGTTTTTTTATTATCACCCAGTATTCTTCCTCCAAAACCAACAACACGACCTGAAAGACTTTTTATGGGAAACATAACTCTTCCACGAAAACGATCTACCTGATAGCTCTCATTTGCAATAGTTAACCCTGTTTTCTCAAGAAACTCGAGTTGAAATCCACTTTTTATCGCTGACTTTGTAAAAGCGTCCTTTTCTTGCGGAGAATATCCAAGATCGAATTTATTAATGGTTTCCTCTGTAAAACCACGTTCCTTGAAATAAGTAAGCCCAATTGCTTTTCCCTCTGAGGAATCTAAAAGGGTATTTTTAAAATAGGTGTTTGCGTGATCGGCTACCAAAAACATACTTTCGCGCTCGTTCAGTTTTTCTTTTTCAGCATCGGTTTGCTCAGTTTCTTCAATTTCAATATTGTATTTCTTGGCTAAATATCGAATTGCTTCTGGGTAAGAGAAATGTTCGTGCTCCATTAAAAAAGCAACTACGTTCCCTCCTTTTCCACTACTAAAATCTTTCCAAATTTGTTTTACAGGAGAAACCATAAAACTTGGGCTTCTTTCTTGAGTAAAAGGACTCAATCCTTTGAAGTTAGTTCCTGATTTTTTTAACCCAACAAAATCACCAATGACCTCCTCTACTCGAGCAGTTTCATATACTTGATCTATGGTGTTTTTTGAAATCAAAGTTTGTTATTGTTTTCGAGTAATGACATAATTAACCATCAGCTCAAGAGAATCCCTGTAATCATTTTTAGGGAAGCTCATTAATATATCTAATGCATCTTTTTGAAAAGCTTCCATTTTCTTTTGAGCATATTCTAAACCTCCAGAATCTTTAACAAACTCTATCACTTTTTTTACTCTTTTTTTGTCTGTGTTATATTTTCTAACAGAATGAATTAGCCAGTTTCTATCTTTCTTAGAAACATTATTTATTGAGTATATTAAAGGCAGGGTCATTTTTTGTTCTTTAATATCAATCCCTGTGGGTTTTCCGATTTTCGTTTCCCCATAATCAAAAAGATCATCTTTAATCTGAAATGCCATTCCTAATAAAGTACCAAAAGACCTCATCTTATCTACGGTATCCTTATCCTGAGAAACAGATTGTGCACCCATAGCACAGCAGGCCGCTAATAAGGTTGCTGTTTTTTGTCTTATGATCTCAAAGTAAATGTCTTCGGTTATATCAAGGTTTCTAGCTTTCTCTATCTGGAGTAATTCTCCTTCACTCATCTCCTTGACAGCAACCGAAATAATTTTTAATAAATCAAAGTCTTCATTATTGATACATAAAAGTAATCCTTTGGACAAAAGATAATCTCCAACGAGAACTGCAATCTTATTTTTCCAAAGCGCATTTATAGAGAAAAAACCTCTTCTTTGATTACTGTCATCTACAACATCGTCATGAACTAAAGTGGCAGTATGAATTAGTTCAATTACAGAAGCACCACGATAGGTTCTCTCGGTTATAGCACCATCACCTAAAAGCTTGGCAGTCAAGAAAACAAACATAGGACGCATTTGTTTTCCTTTTCTATTTACAATAAAGTGAGTTATACGATTGAGCAATGAAACATTAGAAGACATGGAATCTGTGAATTTTTTTTCAAATCGTTCCATTTCCTCATAAATCGGCTTTTTTATTTGCTCTGTTACTTTCATAAAGCACTAATATACAACTTCATAATGAATTATTTTTTATGCGCCTTGTTAGCAAGCTGTCCACATGCAGCATCGATATCTTTTCCTCTAGAACGTCTTATGGTATTTGTAATTCTAGCAGCAGTTAATTTTTTTTGATACATAGACATAGCTTCATTTGATGCTTGTTCAAATGCATCATTTCCAATTGGATTATATTCTATTAGATTTACTTTAGTTGGTACTCTTCGACAAAAATTAATTAATGCTCTTACCTCGTCTAAGTTATCATTAATACCCTTCCAAACAATAAACTCTAGAGTAATCATTTTTTGAGTGGCTTCATACCAGTATTCCAAAGAAGATAAAAGATCGTCTACAGGGAATTTTTTTGAAAAGGGCATTATTTTTTCTCTTGTTTCTTGAACCGCGGAATGCAGAGAAACTGCGAGATTAAATTTCACCTTATCATCAGCCATTTTACGAATTAATTTTGGTATTCCTGAGGTCGAAAGTGTAATTCTTTTTGACGCCATTCCTAAACCGTCTGGGGAAGTGATTTTTTCAATGGCTCCTAAAACATTATTGTAGTTCATTAAAGGTTCACCCATTCCCATAAAAACAATATTGGATAGCGGGATGTCAAAATAGGTTCGACTTTGTTGATCTATTGCGACAACCTGATCAAAAATTTCATCAACATTTAGATTTCGCATTCGATCGAGTTGTGCGGTCGCACAAAACTTACAGTCTAAACTACACCCAACTTGAGAGGAAATACAAGCAGTTGTTCTATCCTTTGCGGGTATCAAGACAGACTCAACAATTCGATTGTCATGGAGTTTTATGGCATTTTTAAACGTACCATCTTTACTTCTTTGCTGCTGATCGACTGCAATGTGATTAATTGTAAAATGAGTATCTAAAAGGAGTCTAGTGTCTTTTGATAAATTAGTCATTTTGTCAAAATCATGTACTCCTTTACTCCATAACCATTGATACACTTGATCAGCACGGTAAGCCTGATGACCTTGTGCTTTAAAAAAGTCCTGGAGGGCTTCTTTAGAAAGTGCTCTTATGTCTTTTTTAGCCAACTCCATAAACCCTATTTTTAGATTAATTAAATGATCAACATAGCGTCTCCGTATGAATAGAAGTTATATTTTTCTTTAATTGCTACTTTATATGCTTCTTTAATGAAATCTGGATCTGCAAATGCAGAAGCCATCATTAGAAGAGTAGATTTTGGAGTATGGAAATTGGTTATCATACAATCTGCAATTGAAAAATCATAAGGAGGAAAAATAAACTTGTGGGTCCATCCTTCGTATGGGTTTAAAGTCCCAACAGAAGAAACTGAACTCTCAAGCCCTCTCATAACAGTAGTTCCTACCGCACAAATTCTTTTTTTATTAGACTTTGCATTATTTACAATATCAGCTGCTTTTTGATCGATAATAAGTTCCTCTGAGTCCATTTTGTGTTTTGAGAGATCTTCAACCTCAACTGGATTAAATGTACCTAAACCAACATGAAGAGTAAGCTCTGCTAAATCAACTCCTTTTATTTCAAGACGTTTTAATAAATGCTTAGAGAAATGCATCCCTGCAGTAGGGGCAGCAACTGCTCCTTCATTTTTTGCATAGATGGTTTGATAACGTTCTTTGTCTGAAGCTTCAGGCTCTCTTTTGATATATTTTGGAAGTGGAGTCTCTCCTAATTCTTTTAATTTATCACGGAACTCTTCGTAAGTACCGTCAAAAAGAAAACGAAGTGTTCTTCCTCTTGAAGTTGTATTGTCAATTACCTCAGCAACTAAACTATCGTCTTCGCCAAAATAAAGCTTATTTCCGATTCTAATTTTACGAGCAGGATCAACTAGGACATCCCATAATCTTTGTTCTTCATTTAATTCTCTTAGTAAAAAAACCTCAATGCGTGCTCCTGTTTTTTCTTTATTTCCAAAGAGGCGAGCTGGAAAAACTTTAGTATTGTTTAAAACCATAACATCTCCTTCATCAAAGTAGTCAATGACGTCTTTAAACATTTTATGTTCAATAGTTCTATCCGCTCTATTAAGAACCATTAATCTTGCTTCGTCACGATTCTCTGCAGGGTGCTCTGCTAGTAACTCTTCTGGTAGTGTAAAACCGAAATCAGATAATTTCATAAAAACTTTTATTTTAATTAGTTCAATATCATGATTAAAAATTGATATTAAAAGCGCAAATATACTACCTCAGCCTAGGGGTTGTCAAGTAAATAGACTTATTTCCTTAATTTATTTTTCAAGAGACTCAAAACCAATAGCTTGCATGTCTTTCCAAAAGTCAGGATAAGACTTTGTTACCACATCAGCATCTGCTATTTGGTGGTTAATTTTTAGTGCTAAAGGAGCAAAAGCCATTGCCATTCTATGATCGCTATAGGTTTTGATGGTTTGATTTTTTTTAAAGTTCTGAGAAGCTGACAAGTGGAGGCTTTCATCGGTTACACGAATAGAAGCACCCAATTTAGATAATTCGTTTTCTAAAGCTACTAAGCGATCTGTTTCTTTAATCTTAAGAGTATGAAGCCCCGTAAGGTCACAAGCAACACCGAGTCCATAGCAACTAACAGCAATAGTTTGAGCAATATCTGGTGCTTTTACAAGATCCAGTTCAATCGACTCTGGTAAGTTAAAATCTTTTACTTTTTCTAAAATAATATGATCTGATTCGAAACGAGTAGTTACTCCAAGTTTCTTATAAATATCAATTAAAACTGAATCTCCTTGTAAACTATCCTCTCTATAACTACTCAAGGTTACTTTAGCAAAATTACTTAGAGCTACAGCACTAAAATGGTAGGAAGCGGAACTCCAATCTGATTCTACAATTTGAGTTTGATCCGATATAATTCTCTGTTTATCAATTACAATATTTTTTCCTTTAAATTCAGTTCTAACTCCGATTCGGTTTAATAAAGACAATGTCATCTGAATATAGGGCAAAGAAGTTATTTCACCTTCTAGAGTTAAGTCTAAACCATTTTCTAAATGTGGAGCAATTAATAACAAAGCTGAAATGTATTGACTACTAATATTTGCCGGCAGCGATACTGTACCTCCCTTTAGAGATTTACCTTTTATTCTGAGAGGTGGATATCCTTCAGATTTTTCGTAAGAAATATCAGCCCCTATTACCCTTAATGCTTCCACTAAGACAGCTATGGGTCTTTCTTGCATTCTTGAAGAACCTGTTAAAACTATTTCTCGACCCTCTTGAGTTGCAAAAAATGCAGTCAAGAAACGCATGGCAGTTCCAGCGTGATGAATATCGATGAGATCCGACTCTGTTTGTAACGCATGGGTCATTGCAACTGAATCGTCTGAATTTGAACTATTTTTAATTTCTAAACCTGGATACAACGCTTGTAATAAAAGTAATCTATTCGTTTCGCTTTTTGAACCGGTTATATTTAATGTTCCAAAGCATTCTTTAGAGGGATGATTAATATCTAAAAGCATTCTTCTATTTTAATTTCGGGTTATTTTGATGTCGATCATGATCCCTTTCTGTTTTTATATTTAGCTTTTTGTCGAAAGCATCTTGAAGATTTATTCCAGTTTGATTAGCTAAGCAAAGAACAACAAAAACAACATCAGCTAATTCTTCACCAAGGTCTTTGTTTTTGTCTGATTCTTTTTCACTTTGCTCACCATAACGTCTTGCAATTATTCTTGCCACCTCCCCAACTTCTTCTGTAAGTTGTGCCATATTAGTAAGCTCATTGAAGTAACGAACTCCATGACTCTTAATCCATTCGTCTACGGCTTGTTGTGCGTCTTGAATTTGCATAGTAGAATTTTATGTAAAAATACATTAAGTCAAACTACTAGACAAAGTAGAATGATACCTTATCTTAACTTTTTTACAAGATTTTAATTAAATCGTATAATCGATTGATAATTAAACATTCTGTGTGGACCTTTTCATGATGAGAATTAAAATGAATAGCTTGCATGCCTAATTCCAATGGAGTTTGAACATCTGCTTCCAAACTATCTCCGATCATCAAAGAATTCTCAGGGAGTGCATCGGCTAATCTTATTGCTTCATTAAAAATAATTGGATTTGGCTTTTTTATTCCAAATTTCTCGGCTGTTAATACTACTTTAAAAAAATGATCGATACCCGAATTTTCTAATTTTCTCTGTTGAACATTTTCAAATCCATTTGTAATTATATGCAGGGAATATGTTTCATCTAAGTATTTTAAAACCTCAATTGTATTGTCAAATAAAAAAGTGTGATTTGAAAGTTTTTGAATATATAAATCAGATACTTTTTGAATTAATTCTGAAGTATGTGGAATGTTCATTTTTCCAAACGTCTTTTCTAGTCTCAAAAAACGCAATTCAACTTCAGAAATTTTATTCTCCCGATACTGTTTCCAATAAAAATGATTGATAGGATCATAGAACTCAAGAAAGTTTTTTAAAGAAAACTTAAAGTCCAATTCTTTAAATATGTATTGAAATGTAGCAGCTGAATTCCTTTCAAAATCCCATAGGGTATGATCTAAATCAAAAAATATATGTTCTACTTTATTCTTTTTTATCATGAATTAAAATATAGTTTGAGTAAGCTTCTCTCCATGCACTGTTTTTATTATGATCACATAAAATTGAATTTGTAACAGAAAAAACATGAACTCCCGTAGAAGTAGGTATTTGATCTTTCAATTGTTTAAGTTTTGCAAAAGCATCAAAAGCAGACCTAGTTCGTAACACTTCTTCGGATGCAACGAGAGAATACAGAATTAGAGAGGTCTCAATTTCGTTACTTAAATCGTAAAAATTAAAAGGGACAGCTGTACTTGCTCTGTAACCAAACTGATCATGATAACCTAAACTAAAATCTTCAGCTTCCTCCAAAACTAGAACATTTCGATAGGTTTCAAAAACAGAGGTTACCCCAAGGTTAAATTGTATAAATTTTGTATTTCTATGAATTACAGACTCAAAACTTTCAAGTTCCTTTTTGAATTGTTCTGCCTTTTGTTTTGCTTCTGTTGAAACTAAAAGTGATACTTTATGATAATCTGCTACAGATTTTATAAGAGAATTATAGGCTGCGTTAAAAACTGAAATTCCCTGATCGTAATAAGTTATTTTAGAGTATAAGAAGAAAAAACGCGGTTTTAGATCTGTCTGTTTAAAAAGCTTAAAGAATGCGTTGAAATTGTCCCATGGGTCCTTCCAAACGCCTAATAGGACAAAAAACTGTTCTACAATGTTCCACAATTCAAACTTACTCAACGACATGAAAAATTGAACTAAATTTCTAAGCAAAGATTTATGAATATACTTATAAGGCGAAACAACTTCTACTAATGGAATTGATTTAGCCATCTTATTTCCTTCACTTGATAATTCTGGAAATTTATCAACAAGCAGTGCCATAACCTTCTTCGCCCAGAAGTCAATTAAAGGCATGTCTATGAAGTCATGCTGAACTGCTAAAGAGTTTCGACTCATGAATCTTCCATTTTCATCTTTTACATGAAGAAGGTATTCTTCATACCTACTTATTAAATAAAAAGAAGCAGCAAAAACATCAAAGGGAATCATAGAAGAATTATTACACCCAAAGAAAGCTGGTAAGTCATCCCATTTTGACATCTCAATATCTATTTCCTGAATGCCTTGTTCGAATAACAAAGAGTTTGAATGAACAAAAAACTCGTTCCCTAAGGGGGTATTTGTGTAACTAAACTTAGGACCACTTTGGGCAATAAAAACCCCCAACTTTGTAGTGAATTCAACCTCAACTCCAAGCACATTTTTAAAAAAATGATTGAAACTGTACCGAAGTCGTGGCGTAATCTTATGAGTATAAACCAACAGCATAGTTATAGTATATTTTCGTCTGCAAAGCTAAAGTACCCTTTTTCAGAAATAATTAAATGATCTAAAAGTTTTATATCAATATTTTCTCCTGCATTTTTCATTTTTTCAGTCAATACAATATCGCTTTGACTTGGATTTAAAACACCAGAGGGGAGGTTATGTGCTACTATAATTGAAACTGCTCCTACTTTAAGTGCATTTTTAAAAAGTACCCTAATATCAACTGTTGTTTCAGATATACCTCCGACATTCAATCTTTTTTTTCTAAAATATGGTGTTGAATATTTAAATAAAGAACCCAAAATTCTTCCTGTTCTAAATAGGTCATGGTAGGGAAAAGGACATCATATGCCGTTTGACTACTTGTGAGTCTAATTTGTTTTGAAGAAGGTGCGCCTTGAATTCTTTTCCCTAATTCAAGAGCAGCTTTAATCTTAACTGCCTTTGCTGATCCAATTCCTTTCCAAAGCATGAGTTCTTCAAGACTTACCTTGTGCAGAGAAACTAAATCATTATTCAAGGAAACCAAAAGTCGTTGCATGAGTTGTACTGCAGTTTCTCCTTTGTTTCCACTTTCTATTAAAAGTGCTAAAAGTTCTGAATTAGACAAATGTTGTGGTCCATTATTGATTAATTTTTCTAGCGGTCTTTCGTCTACAGACCAGTCTTTTAATGTAAATTTGGGTGTGTTTCTTTCCATAAGAAAGTAGGTTTAGAACTTTTATAATTATTAGGATTTAGATTATGGGAATAAAATGTATATATAAATATAACTTTTAAAGATGAATTATCCTCCAAAACACCATCAGGAAAATGAGTTCTCAAATGCTTTAGAACTCATAAAAATATTCCCACTCGCTACTGTAATCACTTCTAGTAAAAACAAAATACTAAGTACTCACATTCCTTTAGTTTATAATAAAAAAGGAACTTTAGGGACTTTAGTAGGGCACCTAGACAAGTTCAACCCCCAGATAAGTCATTTTGAAGATGAGGAACACGACTTAGAACTTATATTTAATGGCCCTGAAGTTTATATCTCTCCATCAAAATATAGCACAACCCAACTCCCTACTTGGAATTACTTCAAAGTTCATTTAAGAGGTAAAATTGAACTAAAAACAAACCCTAAAGAAGTAAAAGAAAGTCTAATATCCATGACTTCTTTCTTAGAAGGAAACGAGCAAAAATATGTTTTGGATGAAAATAATCCTAGAATGGAAGCCGCTTTAGAATATATTATAAGATTCGATATTGAAATAACTTCCTGGGAAGGGAAATACAAGATATCTCAGGATAAAAACAAAGAAGATCAAAGAAGAGCTAAAGAAGCTTTAATTGAAAGTCAATCAAAAATTATAAATCACATCGAGTATTTATACCAAAAACACGAAACTAAAAGCTAAGCACTTTTTCTTTTAAAACCTGCCAATCAATTCCTCCATAATTGCCAGAACTCATCATTAGCAGTACACTATTATCCCACGTATGATTATACAAAAACTCATGTAAAGCATGGGGCTTAGTATAAACTAGCAGATCATCAGAACCAAAAGCTGCTTTAATTTCACTTACACTTAAAGCAGGACGGTTTTTAATTTTTAAAGCTTCTGGGTCATAAAAAACTACAGCTTCATTAGGAGCACTCAAAGCATTTTTATATTGGCCTATAAATTCTGGATTAAGACTACTATAGGTATGAAGTTCTAAACAGAAAACTTTATGTTGTTTATTAAACTGTAAAGCAACAGCCTCAGAGGTTGCTTTAACTTTACTTGGTGCATGAGCAAAATCTTTAAACAAAAAAGAAGAACCATTATCCCCAATTTTCTCAAGTCGTTTTGAAGCCCCTTTAAACCCAGCAATCGCTTCTAAGAAGTCTGCTTCATCAACTCCCATGAGCTGACAAATCCACTTAGCACCAGCTATATTTGAAAGGTTGTGTTCTCCGAAAACTTCTAGAGGTAAATTCCCTTCATCTGTTGTTAAATAGGTTACCCCCTCTTCTATAAAATGTTCTGGAAGATTATAAGATTCCTTTCTTATTGTATTTTGTGATGCATTTGTTATTTTTTCTAAAACAGAATCTGCTTCGTTATAAACCAAAACACCTCCTGGAACAATCGAGTCAATATAAGTTTCGAACTGTTTTACATAATCCTCTTCGGTCGGAAATACATTAATATGATCCCAAGCTATTCCTGATATCAAAGTTACATGAGGTTTATACCACAGAAATTTTGATCTAAGATCTATTGGAGAAGATAAATACTCATCTCCTTCCATAAGAACAAAGTCATTTTCTTCTGACAAACAAACCATGGTGTCAAAACCTTCCAGTTGGGCACCAATCATAAAATCTACTGATTTTTCCCAATAATTCAAAACATGTAAAACCATTGAGGTAATCGTTGTTTTCCCATGACTTCCGGCAATAACTACACGAGTTTTGCTTTTTGTTTGCTCGTATAAAAATTCAGGATATGAATATATCTTAACCCCTAAATCGATTGCTTTTTTCAGCTCTGGGTTATCTTTTTTAGCATGCATTCCTAAAATAATCCCATCCAAGTCATCCGTTATTTTTTCAGGAAACCAGCCAAAGTTTTCTGGTAAAATACCTGCTTGATCTAGTCGAGACTTAGAAGGCTCAAAAATAGCATCATCACTTCCCGTAATCTGGTATCCTTTTTGTCTTAGTGCTAAGGCCAAATTGTGCATTGCACTTCCGCCAATGGCTATAAAATGAAATCTTTTCATAACTAGAGTTTTAAATAAAATCTATTGAGGTTTAAATTTAGGGTTAATTTCAAAAGTAAGATTTCGAAAATAAACTGCTTTTTCTTTTTCCTTGATTTTTTCATAAAGAAGTGAAAGTTTATAACAAACCCACTCCTTGGGTAAATTGTCGTATTCATTGAAATTATTTAAATAATAATTCAATGCACATATGGACTTCTGGATATCTATATTTAAATAATGTCCTATACTCCCAATCTGATAACTCAAATTTTGACTTTTATCTCTAAAATAGAGTTCGTTTTTTTTCGCACTGCAGTCTTCTAAAAAACTTAATTCAACAAATGCTTTAGTAAATCTCTTCTTTGCCTTTAGTGTTTCACCTTTGGTTTCTAGAATAAAACCTTGAGCTATTAACCCTTCCGCAGTACTTATCTCATAAAGCAAATCTGAGTAATATTTTGCTTTTTCAAAACTTCCGCCTAAGAATCCAGGTAACTTAGCATACACTTGAACCAGAGCCATTAGCGTTGGAGTGTGTCTAGGGTCTAACTCGTGAGCTTTTAGAAAATTAGATTTCATTGCACTAACATAAGGAAGAGCATTGAATTTACTTATCTCATCTATTCTAATGCCATATGCTCCTGCTAATTGAAAATAAAGAAGCGGATTTCCTTGATCCAGATCGATCAATTTAGAGTAATAAGAAATCACTGTTTCATAATCCTTATGAGCAGTTGCCCAAAGTACAATATCATTCAAATGATTTTGGGCACTTGGTTTTTCTTTTAAAAAATTAAGTTGTTTAAGGTATTCTTGATCAGTAGAAAAATCATAGGTTGCGAAGGGAGTTTTTTCTTGTGCTAAGGAAATCCAACTGAAAAAAAATAGAATCCAAAAGAAAGAAAAACTTCTCATATTAATTTAAGCAATTGAATTTTCGATTGCTAAAACCTTCCATAATTCGTCCTTTAATGACTGTAAATTGTATTCACTAATTGCAGAAATCATAACATGGGGAGTGTTCGGAAAACTATCTGTTAATTCATCGGCATATGCTTCTCGTAATTCATCGTCCAGTAAATCACACTTGGTTAAAACAATCATATACTGTTTATCTAATAGTTCTGGATTAAACTCTTGAAGTTCATTTCGCAAAATTTGAAATTCTTTTTTCACATCTTTTGCATCGGCTGGAATTACGTAAAGTAAAACTGAATTACGTTCAATATGCCTAAGAAAATAATGTCCTAATCCTTTTCCTTGAGCAGCTCCTTCTATTATTCCGGGAATATCTGCCATAACAAAAGATCGAAAATCTCGGTAATGCACAATTCCTAAATTTGGTTTTAGGGTCGTAAATTCATAATCTGCAATTTTAGGCTTAGCAGAAGTAAGGGATGCTAAAAGTGTAGATTTCCCAGCGTTAGGAAAACCTACCAAACCAACATCAGCAAGTAACTTCAATTCGAGTGTAACCAAACGTTCTTCTCCTTTGATACCCGGTTGAGCATATCTAGGAGTCTGTCGTGTTGAAGATTTAAAATGCCAATTTCCTCTTCCACCAAGTCCACCTTTTACAACAATAACTTCTTGATCTTTCTCTGTTAATTCGAAAAGAACCTCTTCTGTTTGTGTATCTTTTACAACAGTTCCTAGAGGAACATCAATATAAACATCTTCTCCCTGCGCACCAGAACTTCTATTCTTACTCCCATGGAAACCATGTTCTGCACTGAAGTGTTTCTTGAACTTAAAGGTATAAAGAGTCCATAAATTTGGATTCGCTCGAAGGATAATATGACCCCCTCTCCCACCATCTCCTCCGTCTGGGCCACCTTTAGTAATATACTTTTCGCGGTGAAGATGAACTGAACCTTTCCCCCCGTTTCCAGAAGTAAGAGAAAGCTTAACGTAGTCTACAAAATTACCTTCAGTCATTTTTCTGTTTTAGAATCTATCAATAATGGCAGTTAATAGTTCTGTAATTTCATCAATTGAACCAATTCCGTTAACACTATGGAATTTATCTTGATCCATGTAAAAACTTCTTAAAGGAGCTGTTTTATGGTTATATTCGTCAAAACGATTTCTAATTTTAGACTCATCTTGATCATCTGAACGGCCACTTGTTTCACCACGTTTTAATAAACGCTCTACAAGTTCATCGTCAGTAGCTTCTAATGCAATAGTTGCAGTTACTTGCATGCTCTTTTTATCCAAAAAAGCGTCTAAAGCTTCAGCTTGTGCCGTAGTCCTTGGAAATCCATCAAATATAAATCCTTTAGCCTCACTGTTTTTTTCAACCTCAGCTTCCAGCATATTAATAGTAACAGAATCAGGAACTAAATCACCTTGATCCATATAAGATTGCGCTAGTTTCCCTAAATCCGTTTCATTTTTAATATTATACCGAAAAACATCCCCCGTTGAAATATGAATCAAACCGTATTGTGTTTTTAAAAATTCTGCTTGCGTACCTTTACCTGCTCCCGGCTTACCGAAAAGAACTATGTTAATCATGTTAAATAAATTTATAGAAAAAGCAAAGATACCCAATTTAAAGGGCTTTTTGTGTTTCAAATTAATTTATCAAAGATATATGTGTATTTTTGTCAAAAAAAAACATGTCCTTTTTTTCAACCCATAAAACTTTAGGCATTTTAGGCGGAGGCCAACTTGGAAAAATGCTACTTTATACAACCCGCAAATGGGATATCAAGACATCTGTTCTAGATCCTAGCGAAGAAGCTCCTTGTAAAATAGGCTGTGATTATTTTGAAATTGGTGATTTTAAAGATTATGATACTGTTTATCAATTTGGAAAAAAAGTTGATGTTTTAACCTTTGAAATAGAACATGTAAATCTTGAAGCTTTAAAGCAACTAGAAAAAGAAGGTGTGCATGTATATCCTTCAGCTGCAACCCTAGAGGTAATTCAAAACAAAAGCACACAAAAAGACTTTTATAAAAACAATAATATTCCAACTGCTCCGCATCAAAATTTTGATGATGTCTATCAACTTAAAGAAGCAATTAAAAACAAAGAATTAAACCTCCCCTTTGTTTGGAAATCTGCTTTATTGGGTTACGATGGGAACGGAGTAAGTATCATAAAAAACAAAGAACAGCTCGAATCATTACCGAATGTTGCTTGTCTAGCAGAATTATTAGTTCCATTTACTCATGAACTAGGGGTTATTGTATGTAGAAATCCTTCCGGTGAAGTTGTTGCCTATCCAACCGTAGAAATGGAATTCCATCCAGAAGCAAATCAAGTAGAATATGTTTTATGCCCTTCCAGATTAGATAAAACCATTACAAATAAGGCACAAAAAGTTGCATTACAAGTATCCCGCTCTTTTGAACATGTAGGACTTTTAGCTGTAGAACTATTTTTAACTAAAACAGGTGATATTTTAGTTAATGAAGTAGCTCCGAGACCTCATAATAGTGGACACGTAACCATTGAAACCGCTTACACAGATCAATTTGAACAACACATTAGAGCTATTCTAGATTTACCCTTAGGAAACCCAGAAAATAAGGTTTCTGGTGTGATGGTTAATTTAGTAGGAGCAGAAAATCATAGCGGAGCAGTGCATTATGAAAATATGAATATTATCTTAGATATGCCGGGTGTAATCCCTCATATTTATGGAAAAAAAGACACCCGCCCTTTTAGAAAAATGGGCCACGTAACCATCGTTAATGAAAATCTTAATGAAGCACGTAAAATAGCTGAAGTAGTTAAAAAAACAATTCAAGTAATCTCGAAATAAAATGGCAAAAATTGGAATTATAATGGGGAGTCAATCAGATCTTCCAGTAATGCAAGAAGCAATAGACATTCTAAAAGAATTTAATATAGCAATAGAAGTAGATATTGTATCTGCACACAGGACTCCAGAAAAAATGATCACTTATGGTCAAGAAGCACATAACAGAGGAATCCAAGTCATTATTGCTGGAGCTGGTGGTGCTGCACACTTACCAGGAATGATAGCAGCCACAAGCCCACTCCCTGTAATTGGGGTTCCAGTAAAATCAAGTAACTCAATCGACGGTTGGGATTCTGTCCTATCTATTCTTCAAATGCCTGGAGGAGTACCAGTTGCAACTGTTGCGTTAAACGGTGCTAAAAATGCAGGTATTTTAGCAGCTCAAATCATAGGATCTGCAGACAAAGAAGTCCAGAACACTATAATTGAGTATAAAGAATCGTTAAAAGCAAAAGTAATCGACTCTGCTAAAAATATAAACTAAAACTAATACCTACTTTTGAAAAACATTCTCAATAGCACCTTCGATACTCAGCACCAAAGTGTCCCTTTCAATTCGATAAAAACTGAAGACTATATTCCCGCGATTGAGCTAGAAATAGGTAAAACTTTAAAAGAAATAGAAGTTATCTGTTCCAACCCAGAAACTCCTACTTTTCAAAACACGCTCGACGCACTTGATGAAAGTGGAAAACAACTTGGAATTACATCTGGAATTCTTTTTAATTTAAATAGCGCAGAAACAAGTCCAGAACTTCAAGAAGTTACCCAACTCGCTGCTCCTTTGTTAACAAAATATCAAAACGACATTCGTTTAAACAAAGCTTTATTTATAAGAATCAAAGCAATATATGAACAAAAAGAAGAACTTAGTTTAACCCCTGAACAACTAACTTTAATTGAAAAAGAATACAAAAGCTTCGTAAGAAATGGAGCTCTTCTTTCCTCAGAAGACAAAGACAAACTGCGAGAAATTGATACGGAATCAGCTCAACTTAGTCTTTTATTTGGAAATCACGTGTTAGCTGACACTCAGGCGTACGAACTTCATATTACAGATAAAAGTCAACTATCAGGAATCCCGGAAACTAGCCTAAATCAAGCTCAAGAACTTGCGATTAGTAGAGATAAAAAAGGATGGGTTTTTACTCTCGACTACCCCAGCTATGTCCCTTTTGTAACTTACGCTGATGATCGTGAATTAAGAAAAAAAATGAGTCTTGCTTTCGGAAAAAGAGGATTCCAAGAGAATGAAAATAACAATGAGGAGCTTATTTTAAAGCTGATAAAATTAAAAAAAGAACGCGCCAATTTATTAGGTTATAATTCACATGCTGACTTTGTTTTAGAAGAACGAATGGCAGAATCTGTTTTATTAGTAAACAATTTTTTAGATGATCTGTCTCAATACGCTCTTCCATTTGCCAAAAAAGAATGGAAACAAATTGAGGACTTTGCTAAAAACAAATTAGGGCTAGAGGAATTGAACAAATGGGATACGGCTTATGTATCTGAAAAACTCAAACAAGAGCTGTTTGATTTTGATGAACAAATACTCAAGCCTTACTTTCCTCTAGAAAATGTGTTGAATGGATTATTTGAAATTGTGAATAAACTTTATGGATTAAGTTTTAAAAAGGCTTCAAATATTGAGGGGTATCATAAAGATGTAACTTGCTATGAAGTATTCAATAAGAATGGTTTGTTTTATGCATTGTTGTACACAGATTTTCATCCTAGACCAACCAAAAAAGGAGGTGCATGGATGACTTCATACCGAACTCAAAACGAATCTCAACGGCCCCACATTTCGATTGTATGTAATTTCTCTGGTCCTACAGAAAATACTCCCGCACTACTCACTTTTAACGAAGTGACAACTTTATTTCATGAATTTGGACATGCACTTCACGGAATGCTTGCAAACACAAAATACAGTGGCCTTAGCGGAACTAGCGTTTCATGGGATTTTGTAGAATTACCAAGTCAGATTCTAGAAAACTGGTGTTATCAAGAAGAGGCATTGTCTCTATTTGCTAAACATTATAAAACGGGTGAATCTATTCCTATGGAGTATGTTCAGAAAATAAAAAATGCAGCACAATTTCAACAAGGAATTCAAACACTTCGTCAGCTTAGTTTTGGATATTTAGACTTATCCTATCATGATGAAAATGTATCTGAAATTAAATCTGTTTATGAACATGAAGAAAAACAAGTGTCTAAACTTCAATTCACTCCTAATATAAAAGAGAACTGTATGAGCACTGCTTTTTCTCATATTTTTCAAGGGGGTTACGCAGCTGGATATTACAGCTATAAATGGGCGGAAGTTTTGGATGCAGATGCATTTGAATTATTCTTACAAAAAGGGATTTTCAATAAAGAAACTGCGCAATCTTTCAAAGACAACATCTTATCTAAAGGGGGAACAGAACACCCTATGAAACTTTACAAAAGATTTAGAGGAGCAGAACCAGACCCTAAAGCTCTTCTTAGAAGAGCTGGACTTATTGAAAATTAATTTCTGCTTTTTTCCAGGAAACATAACCTCCATATAACTCTATCGTTTTTACAAAACCAAGAATCTGCATTTCTTTAGCAGCCTTTGAGCTTCTTCTTCCAGAATGACAATACAACAGAATAGTCTTATTCTTTGGAAATTTAGTTATTGCAGTCTCAAAACCTACAGAATCTACTGGGATATTTATAGCATTTGTAATATGTCCCTGTTCAAATTCTTCCTTCGTTCTAACGTCTACTAAGATGGATTCATTTGATAACTCAAGTTTAAATTCTGCAACTGAAAAAACAACTGAAGTGATTTGAAAAATTAAACTTAAAAATAGAGCTTTAAACATAGTCTTGAAGTTTTAAAAATAATATAATCCAACCAACGAAAGGAACTGTCTCTACCCAAAAAATAGTCCTGTAACTTGATTGATTGACTGAACTTGTAGCCAAAAAATAAACATATAAACTTAACATGATCGTATAAACAAATAAAAAATTCGGTCTGTTTACATAAACTAAAAAAAGTGTTAAAACAAAAATTAAATATCCCAAGATTTTTGTCCTTGAAACCCCTATAACTCTTGGTAAAGTATCTAAATCTTGCGAATCAGTTCTAAAATCTGCTATTTCAAAAGGGAGAATTGCTAAAATTATCCATAGATACCGCTGCAGAACTGAAAACCAAAAAGTAGAATTATTTAAATCTATTTGACTAACTAATGGAACAACAAAAGTCAATAAAGTCCAACAGACTGCAACAATATGAATTTTAATAGATCCAATATTTCTAAGGTTTACCCAGGAGGGGTTCAATGGAATAGAATAAAGAACTAAAAATAAGGTAGCAAGAAAAATCACAAATTGCTGTTCAAAACTAAAATACAGAAAAAGATAGGCTGAAACCGCAAGAGAAATACCAGTCATGGCTCCTATTATTTTTATATTTCTAGATAACTGATGTATATTTTTATTGAAAAATGAAAGATATTTAACCAAGTTATAAGCTGCTAAGGAACTGAAAAAAATAAAAGCTCTTTCTTCAAGAACAGTTTTAAAATCATATTCAAAAATTGTTATCTCGAACATGCAAAGAACCATAAATGCTACATGCAAACTTGACTTAAGATAGAAATCAAAAAAACGTTTAAGTTGTTTCACAGAACAAAAGTATCAAAACTGTTTATATGTATTAATTAAATAACTTAATATATGTTTACCTAAGCCCTATTATTATTTGATGTTTAAAGAAAATCACTCTTAAAATCATGTCTAATATTTTGGTTGAAAACTTATAAAATTCACGCATAAAAGTATTGAAAAATAAGGTTGTTTTTGATTAAGTTTGCTTAAATGACTATAGCTATGAACGGTACTTTTGAATCAAGACACTTAGGTCCAAATGAAGAAGAAATAAAACAAATGCTTAAGACAATTGGCACAGATTCTGTGGCTTCTTTATTAAGCGAAACAATTCCTTCTGATATTGCTTTAAAACAAGACCTCAATCTTCCTGAAGGAATTAGCGAACATGAATTCTTAGCAGAATTACAACTAGTCTCTCAAAAAAATAAGTTATTTGACACTTACATTGGTTTAGGATATCATCCAACAATTACACCAGCAGTTATTCAAAGAAATATTTTAGAAAACCCAGGTTGGTATACAGCATACACACCCTATCAAGCAGAAATTGCACAAGGGAGATTAGAGGCACTTTTTAATTTTCAAACCGTAGTAACCGATCTAACCGGGATGGAACTTGCTAATGCTTCTTTGCTTGATGAAAGTACAGCAGCAGCAGAAGGGATGACATTGTTATTTGCAGCAAGAAGTAGAGGCCAAAAGAAAAACAACAGTTGTAACTTTTTTGTCTCAGAAGATGTTTTACCTCAAACCCTTGCACTTTTCAAAACACGTTCAGAGCCGATTGGAATAAAATTAGTCGTTGGAAATCCAGAAACATTTGAATTTACAACAGATTTTTTTGGGGCATTTTTTCAATACCCAGGAAAATACGGCTCTATCCCTAACCTTCCAAAACTTGTAGAAAAAGTTCAAGCGCATGAAATCAAAACAGTTGTTGCTGCAGATTTATTGAGTCTAACTTTGCTTGAAGCTCCGGGAAAATACGGAGTTGATGTAGTTGTAGGAACAACCCAACGTTTTGGAATACCTCTTGGATATGGTGGGCCACATGCAGCCTACTTTGCTACTCGTGAAGCTTACAAAAGAAATATCCCTGGAAGAATAATTGGTCAAACAAGAGATTTAGACGGAGCTCCTGCTTTAAGAATGGCCCTTCAAACAAGAGAGCAACATATCAAAAGAGATAAAGCCACTTCAAATATATGTACTGCTCAAGTTCTACTTGCTGTGATGGCTGGCATGTATGCCGTTTTTCACGGTCCAAAAGGACTTAAAAATATAGCTGCTAAAATTCATCAAAATGCTCTTAGATTTGAATCCATTCTCAAAGAGTTATCTATAGAGCAAATCAATCAGAATTTTTTCGATACCTTACTTGTAAAAGTAGACTCGGAGAAACTCACTAAACTTGCAGAATCGCATGAAATAAATCTTTTAGCGGTTGATGAAAATCATGTTTCAATTTCATTTAACGAAACTGTAACTGAAAAAAGCTTCAACAATCTGATTTATTTATTTGAAGAATACACCTCCCAAAAGGCAGAGTTGAATTCTATAGAAACAGAAATAAATATTCCTGAAAATCAAATCAGAAATTCATCATTTTTAACGCATCCTGTTTTTAATTCATTTCATTCAGAAACAAGTTTAATGCGTTATATAAAACGCTTGGAAAGAAAAGATCTAGCATTAAATCATTCTATGATATCCTTGGGATCTTGTACAATGAAATTAAATGCTGCAAGTGAGATGCTCCCATTAAGTTGGCCTCAGTGGAATGGCTTACACCCATTTGTCCCTACTAACCAAGCAGCTGGGTACCATCAAATACTTGAAGAACTTGAAATCCAATTAAACGAAGTGACTGGATTTTATGCCACTTCTCTTCAACCTAATTCTGGAGCTCAAGGAGAATATGCTGGTCTTATGGTGATAAGAGCATATCATGAATCTCGAAATGAGCACCACAGAAACATATGTATTATTCCTGCATCAGCACATGGAACAAATCCTGCATCAGCTGTTATGGCAGGAATGAAAGTTGTTGTAACAGCTACAGATGAAATTGGAAATATAGATTGGGAAGATTTTTCAGCAAAGGTACTTGAACACAGAGACAACCTTGCGGGGTTAATGGTTACCTATCCCTCTACTCACGGAGTATTTGAATCAAATATTCGGAAAATGACTCAACTAATTCATGATAACGGTGGTCAAGTATATATGGATGGAGCTAACATGAATGCTCAAGTTGGAGTTACTAGTCCTGCTATAATCGGAGCCGATGTTTGTCATCTAAATTTACACAAAACCTTTGCGATTCCGCACGGAGGTGGGGGACCGGGAGTGGGCCCAATTTGCGTAGCAAAACACTTAGCGCCGTTTTTACCAAGTAATCCAATTATAAAAACAGGAGGAAAAAATCCAATTAGCTCAATATCAGGGGCGCCATGGGGTTCTGCTTTGGCTTGTTTGATATCATACGGATACATAAAAATGCTTGGAGGTGCAGGTTTAAAAAAAGCAACCGAAATTGCAATTCTGAATGCAAATTACATAAAGGCAAAGCTTGAAAGTTCTTACCCAATTTTATATATTGGTGAAAACGGAAGAACAGCACATGAAATGATTATAGATTTAAGACCTTTTAAACAAAAAGGCATCGAGGTTGTTGATGTAGCCAAAAGATTAATGGACTACGGTTTTCATGCACCAACAGTCTCTTTCCCTGTTTCTGGTACCATGATGATTGAACCAACCGAGAGTGAAAATTTAGCTGAAATAAATCGTTTTTGTGACGCTATGAATTCTATTGCAAACGAAATTAAAGAAAAAGAAACACACACCGAAACTAGTGTTTTAAAAAATGCTCCTCATACGCTTCAAATGGCGACAGCTGATAAATGGTCATTCGAATATAGTAGACAAAAGGCACTTTATCCTTTAAATTTTGTGCAAGAAAACAAATTCTGGCCCTCTGTCAGAAGGGTTGATGAGGCCTTTGGAGATCGTAATTTAATCTGCAGCTGCCCCCCTATTGAAGAATACTCAAATAACTAACAGACAGTCTTTAACGTTTTTTTTTAAAATTTAAACCAAAAAACACTTGGCTTTAGGTATCGTATGAGTTTTTACACATCATAGACCAGCTGCACAACACTTTGTTAAATTTGTAATTATAGCATTATTATGAATATAAAAATCACTGGTACAGGAAGTTGCATTCCCAGCGTTGTTATAAAGAATACTGATTTTCTGAATCATATCTTTACTAATAACGATGGAGTACCTTTTGAAGTTGATAATTCTGAAATTATTCAAAAATTTAGTTCGATCACCGGGATTAAAGAAAGAAGATATGCTACCAATGAAGAAAACTCTTCTGACTTAGCAGCAAAAGCTGCTTTAAAAGCGATTGAAAATTCAAATATTGATCCTGAAACTCTTGATTATATTATAGTAGCTCATAATTTTGGCGATACCGATTTTGGATCTAAACAATCCAACTCACTACCCAGCGTAGCTTCTAAAGTCAAGACTATTCTTGGCGTTAAAAATCCTAAATGTGTTGCATACGATATACTTTTTGGATGTCCAGGTTGGGTTGAGGGTGTAATCCAAGCAAGTGCATTTATGAAAGCAGGAATGGCATCAAAATGCTTAGTGATTGGAACTGAAACACTTTCTAGGGTCATAGATAAAAGCGATCGTGATTCAATGATATTTGCTGATGGTGCTGGAGCTACTATAATTGAAAAACAAAATGATAAAGGAGGAATTCTTTCCAATGAATCTGTAACTTATACGGACAACAATGAAATTGATATGTTGTTTTTTGGTGGGTCATATGAAAAAGACAATACAGATCAGTTCATTAAAATGCAAGGAAGAAAGGTGTATGAATTTGCTCTATCTTATGTTCCAGTCGCCATGAAAGAATGTTTTGATCAATCTGGATTTGAAATTAAAGATTTGAAAAAAATCTTTATTCACCAAGCAAACGAAAAAATGGACGAGGCAATTGTAAAACGTTTTTATCGTCTTTATAAAGAAAAAGTTCCAGAAGGAATAATGCCAATGAATATTGAAGATCACGGAAACAGTTCTGTAGCTACAATACCAACACTATACGATCAAGTCCTTAATGGACAAAAAGAAGGACATAAACTTTCAAAAGGTGATGTTGTTTTATTTGCAAGTGTAGGAGCTGGAATGAACATCAATGCAATTACTTATCAGGTATAAGATGTAATAAATTTACAAAACACGAACAGCTTTTTAGTGTTTTAATTTTTAAGTTTTGCGTATTTTAGAGGAATGAAACTCCTAACTCATATAGGTCGATACCTCTTGATGATCCAAAAGACTTTTGGAAAATTCACCAAATGGGGTGTCCTAAAAAATTTAATTATTAGAGAAATTGATGATTTAATCATTGGTTCTCTGGGTATTGTTGCTTTCATATCCTTTTTTGTAGGGGGTGTAGTCGCAATCCAAACAGCAATCAATACAGACAATCCGTTGCTCCCTGGTTATTTAGTAGGATTTGCAACTCGACAATCAATTATATTAGAATTTGCCCCTACTTTTATTTCTATTATAATGGCTGGTAAAGTTGGTTCTTTCATTACTTCAAGCTTAGGAACTATGCGAGTTACTGAGCAAATAGATGCTCTTGAAGTAATGGGAATTAACACCTATAATTACTTAATTTTCCCTAAAATAATTGCTTTAACACTTTACCCCTTTTTAATCAGTTTTTCAATGGCTTTAGGTATTCTAGGGGGTTATCTTGCTTGTGTTAGTGGTGGTTTTTCTTCACATGCAGATTTCGTAGATGGACTTCAGTTAGACTTTAGATCATTTCATATTGTATATGCTTTTATTAAAACTTTCTTATTTGCAATGTTATTGGCAACCATACCTTCTTATCATGGTTATTTTATGAAAGGTGGGGCTTTAGATGTTGGAAAAGCCAGCACTACTTCATTCGTATGGACAAGTGTAGCAATAATAATTACTAATTCAATTGTGACTAACCTTTTACTAACCTAGATGATTGAAATAAAAAATTTAGTGAAATCATTTGATGAAACTCAAGTTTTAAAAGGGATTAGCACCACTTTTGAAAAAGGAAAAACGAACCTTATCATTGGACAAAGTGGTTCTGGTAAAACCGTGTTTCTAAAAAGCATCCTTGGGCTATTTGAAGCGGATAGTGGTGAAATTATTTTTGGAAACACTTCGCTAAAAAGTATGGATTTAAAAGAAAGAGCTCTCCTACGACAAGAAATAGGTATGGTATTTCAAGGAAGTGCGCTTTTCGATTCCATGAATGTAGAGGAGAATATTATGTTTCCAATGCGAATGTTTACTACAAATTCAGAAGAGGAAATTAGAGAACGTGCAAACACTGTAATTAATAGAGTAAACCTAGTAAATGCTAACCTAAAACTACCCTCTGAAATTTCTGGAGGTATGAAAAAAAGGGTTGCAATTGCAAGAGCTATTATAATGAATCCTAAGTATTTATTTTGTGACGAACCAAACTCAGGATTAGACCCCAGAACTGCTATTCTTATCGATAACTTGATTCAAGAAATTACAAGAGAATATGAAATTACAACGGTAATCAATACCCATGACATGAATTCGGTCATGGAAATCGGAGAAAAGATCGTGTTCCTTGAAAATGGATTTAAACAATGGGAAGGTACAAATCAAGAAATCTTTAAAACTGACAATGAATCCGTAACTAAATTTGTGTACTCGTCAGAAATGTTCAAAAAAATAAGAAAAATTTACATCGACGAATCGATTTAATTACTACTTATAAAACTAGCTTTATTTTTCCAATAAATAAACCTCTGCATGTGGGCTAAAAATATATTTTTTTCGAGTGGAAATTTCTTCACATTCATAGCGTTTTACTCTTTTTTTTCCTAAAACAAATTCCCTCCCATCTGGGGTTGAAAAGTTTGAACCCTCTTCAAGTTCAAAAACATATGTTTTATCCTGTACCGGGTCAAAACTTGATAGCGCCATTACTAGATTAAAATCTGTATCACTACTCGCTTTAGGGCTTTTAAAATGCCTAGCTACCACGCTTAATAATTGATCAGGAAAAACCTGAGGGTTAATTAACGGTAACATTAACTTTTGAAAGATATACTTCCACTCTTTCCCGTGAGGTTTAATTCGATACCCATATTCTTTAAAAGCTACATGATGAGCTATTTCATGGATTAGGGTAATTAAGAAACGGTAGGGGTTGGATGTTTTATTTATTGTAATCTGATGTTTTCCAGATAATGTCTTACGATAATCACCGTGTTTTGTTTTTCTCTTCGAAACGATTTTTACCTGAACATTCCACTCTGAAAGATAATGCTTTACTTGGCTTATGGATTTGTCAGGAATAGATGAATACAAATCATTCATAGAAGTATTCTTATGGTGTACCTGACGAAACAGGAAGCGTTTTACCATTATACACCTCATGTCCAGTCAGAGCAAAATTCAAAAGATAGGATCCCATTTGCTCTGCGGTTAATGGCGCTTTATATCCTGGAAAAGCCTCTTCAAGCATTTCAGTTTGAACCGCCCCAAAAGCAAGTGCATTAAAAGAAGGACCTGTTTCTTTGTATTCTTCTGCAAGAAGTTCAGTGAGTGTTATAACAGCTCCTTTACTACTACTGTATGCAGCCAAACCAGGAAACTTTGAGCTTCCTTGCACTCCGCCCATACTACTTATATTCACTACGTGACCACTGGGTTTGATATGAGGCAAAAGTTGCCGAGTAAATTCCGCTAAACCAAAAACATTAACTTTAAACACAGACTCAAAAACATCAAATGAGGTGTCGGTGAATGGAATGTTTTCTAATTTTCCTGCATTATTTATGAGCGCATCTACTCCTGTAATTTTTACTTCATTAAAAAAAGAAGCAATTGAATTTTGATTAGAAAGATCAACTGAATAAGCCTGAATATTTTTTACACCTATCAAACTTTCAATATTCCTAGAAATAGCTAGAACTTCATGCCCCTGAGATGCAGCTAATATGGCTGTAGCTTTACCGATTCCTCTTCCAGCTCCTGTAATAATGATTTTCTTTTTCAAGTTTATTAATCTAGTTTAATATAAATATAAAAAAAAAACCGCTGAAAGCGGGTTTATAAAAATGTAATTAATCTGTTATAATAACATCGTTAATGGATTTTCAATATACTGCTGTAAAGTTTGTAAAAACTGAGAACCTGTAGCTCCGTCAACCGATCTATGGTCACAAGCTAAGGTTAATTTCATCATATTTCCAACAACAATTTGTCCATTTTTCACAACTGGTTTTTGAACAATTGCACCAACAGATAGAATTGCTGAATTTGGTTGGTTAATTATCGATGTAAATTCTTGAATTCCGAACATTCCAAGATTAGAAATAGTAAATGTACTTCCGTCCATTTCAGCTGGAGTTAATTTTTTATCTCTAGCTCGTCCTGCATAATCCCTAACTTGAGCTCCAATTTGAGGTAAAGACTGTTCGTCAGCAAACTTAACGACAGGAACAACTAAACCGTCTTCAACAGCTACTGCAACTCCCATATGAACATGATTGTGCTTTACTATTTTATCATCATGCCATCTTGAATTAACTTGTGGGTGTTTTTTTAATGCTAAGGCAGTTGCTTTAACAACGATATCGTTAAATGATATTTTAGTGTCTGGTATTGAATTGAACTGTGCTCTAAATGAAATGGCATTATCCATATCAAACTCAACCCCAAGATAATAATGAGGTGCTGTAAATTTAGACCCTGCTAAACGTTTTGCGATTGTTTTACGCATTTGACTATTGGCAACTTCCTCAACAGACTCAACTCCAGATGGAACAAAAGGCCGTACCCCTCCTCCAACCGATGGTTGATAGTTTTCAATATCTCTTTTAATTATTCTTCCACCGTCACCAGTACCTGCAACAGTTGATAAGTTTATCCCTTTTTCTTCAGCTAATTTTTTTGCTAATGGAGAAGCAATAACTCTTCCGTTAGTATTAACTAAAGCAGGGGCAGTAACTGGTGTTGATGTATCTGGTTTTGAAGCTTCTGTTTTTGGCGCAGCAACAGATGCAGTTTCTTTAGGAGCTTCTGCAACAGGAGCAGGAGCTGATTCCAAAGAAGCTATTGCAGCTTTAACATCGGCATCTTTAGCTCCAATAATTGCTAAAACACTGTCAACAGGTGCAGATTCACCTTCTTGAATTCCAACATGCAGCAGAGTTCCGTTGTAGAAAGACTCGAACTCCATAGTTGCCTTATCAGTTTCAATTTCTGCAAGAATATCTCCTTCTGCAACTTCATCTCCAACTTTTTTAAGCCAAGAAGCAACAGTTCCTTCCTCCATTGTGTCACTAAGACGAGGCATGGTAATAATTTCTACATTATCTGGAAGAGCTACTTTTCCATTTGATACTTCTTCTACTTTTTCAGCAGCAGAAATTTCTTTTTCTTCAGAAGCAGCTCCGCCATTTAAGTGTGCCGAAATATCTTCACCCTTTTCACCAATAATAGCTAACAAAGTATCAACTGGAGCTGTTCCACCCTCTTGAATTCCAATATGTAATAATTCACCCGCATAGAAGGCTTCGAATTCCATAGTAGCTTTATCGGTTTCAATTTCAGCTAAAATATCACCTTCGTTAATTGTATCTCCTACTTTTTTAAACCAAGTTGCGACAGTACCTTCTTCCATAGTATCGCTTAAACGAGGCATGTTTATTATTTCAGCCATATTAACTTAATTTATGTTTAATAAATGGGTAATCTGTTTGTTCATATACTGCATCATACATTACTTCTTTTTCTGGGTAAGGAGATTCTTCAGCAAACTTTTCACACTCTGCAACTCTTGCCTTAACATCTAATTCAATAGCGTCTAAGTCAGATTGAGTTGCATATTTTTTGTCAAGAATTACATCCTTAACCTGAGTTATTGGATCTATTTTCTTGTATTCTTCTACTTCTTGTTTCGTTCTGTAGTGTTGTGCATCAGACATTGAATGACCACGATAACGGTAGGTTTTCATTTCTAGAAAAGTAGGACCATTACCTTTTCGGGCATGCTTGATTGCTTTATCCATAGCTTCTGCAACTGCAACAGGATCCATTCCGTCTACTGGCCCACAAGGCATTTCATAACCTAAACCTAGTTTCCATATTTCCTCGTGACTTGCAGTCCTTGCAACAGAAGTTCCCATTGCATAACCATTATTTTCAACAACAAAAACAACCGGAAGTTTCCACAGGGTTGCCAAGTTTAATGTTTCATGAAGCGAACCTTGTCTAACAGCTCCATCTCCCATACAACAAATGGTTACCCCACCTGTGTTGTTATACTTATCACCGAAAGCCATTCCTGCACCTAGAGGAATTTGTCCCCCTACAATACCATGACCTCCATGAAATTTAAATTCTTTTGAGAAAATATGCATTGATCCTCCTAGTCCATTCGAGGTCCCAGTAGCTTTACCATACAATTCAGCCATAACTCTCTTAGGATCTACACCCATTCCAATGGGCTGAACGTGATTTCTGTAGGCAGTAATCATTCGATCTTTCCCTAGTTCCATCGCATGTAAAGAACCTGCCAATATAGCTTCTTGACCGTTATAAAGATGAAGAAACCCTCTTACTTTTTGCTGAATGTAAACTGCAGCTAATTTATCTTCAAATTTCCTCCAGAAAAGCATATTTGAATACCAATCGACATAAGTCTGTTTTGTTATTTTCTTCATTAATAATGTTGTTTGAAAAAATGTTTATTTGATTGCAAAAATACAATATTTAATTCATTTTATAAATGTTAAAAAACTTCTTATTGGTAGAAATATTTACGAAAAAATCAATTAAACGTCATTATCCATGAAAATAATAGATTTTAAGATATTTTTCTAATCTTCCAATTGTTCAACTTGAGGATTGCCCAAATTAAAAATTATAGAAAATCTAAGGGTGTTTTCAAGGGGGTTTCTAACTTTAGATGTTGAAAACAAATAAGAGATATCAATTTCAGCAAAATCTAAAGAAAAGCCGGCTCCCAAAGTAAAATATCTTCGAGATCCTTTTTCTAAGCTTTCATTAAAATACCCTCCTCTCAATGCAAATGAATCTTGAAAATTATACTCTGAACCTACGCCCCAAGTAATTTCTTTTAACTCCTCTGAAAACCCGTCAGGTGCATCACTAAAAGATTCAAATATTCCAGACAAGAAACTAATGTCTGGTTGCTGATAAGATAAAACTTCTCCGGTATCTTCATCTAAAAAAGCAACAGGAGTTGGAACCAGAAGCTTGTTAAATTCTACATTAAATGAAATTTTATTGTTTGCATCTAAATGAACGTTAAGTCCTGTCCCGAGCTTTAGGTTTGTTGGAATAAAGTTCTTTTGACCTCCCTCATCGTATTTTAGTCTGGGTCCAATATTAGATATATTAAACCCTGCTCTTAATCGGGCTTTGTTCTCTCTAAAATCAAAAAGATTACTCCTGTAAAACCCAGCAATATCAACACCTAAAGTGTTGGCAGAAGAAGCGTCAGCATCGGAAGATAATTTCAAATCAGATCGAATAAAACGAGCGGCAACAGCCATTGAATATTTTGAATTTAAAAGTAAGGAATACGAGAAATCTAAAGTGAGTTCATTCGGTCGTTCAACACCCTGCTGAATTATACTCCCTGCGACTAAATCATTCAATACAATTTCACCAAGGCTAAAATATTTCAAACTGGTTGCCCAGGCACTTCTTTCAGAATTTTTGTTGTAGTAGGTTAAATTAGCTAGAAATATGTCACTGACTAACTTACTGAGATATGGAGTATAACTAATCGCAAATGCAGAATTTTGTTCTGAAAAAACATATTTAGCAGGATTCCATTGCTGAGAAAAAGCATCTACTGAAGTTGCAACTCCTTGCTCTCCAATTCCTGCAGCACGAGCATCTGGAGTAATTAATAAGAATGGAACACCGGTTGATATAACCCGCTCTTGGGCATGAGTTTTAGAATGAAAAATAAAAACCCCTAAAAACATTAAAAAACAACACCTTAAAAGCACAAAACCTTTACTCATGTTTTTTATAACGTAATTTATTTTAAAATCTTATGTTACTAACAGATTGATTTTTTGAGAAAGAATTGGATTTGAGATAATAATGTATAAATTTATTCGTTTTAATTTAAGAATCTTCAGCTAAATTTAGTTTATGAACTAAGTTGAACAGTAGATTTTGTATATTGCACCTAATAAACGAAAACGACTACTTTATATAATATTTATGAAATTTAATTTATTATTTAAAAACTTAATATTACTGACCTTGACCGCTCTTATTTTTTCATCATGCGGAAAAGGTAGAAATCAGTCAAGAGCTACTGGATGGGGAATCAACTCTAAAAAAGGTGGTTTCCAATATAATCTAGAGTTTGAAGATCAAGAAACAGGTCCAGGTTTAGTTTTTATTGAAGGAGGAACTTTTACTAAAGGTCAAGTTCAAGACGATGTTATGCATGATTGGAACAATTCGCCGAATAAACAGCATGTTATGTCTTTTTACATCGATGAAACTGAAGTTACCAATTTAATGTATCTAGAATATCTAGACTGGATTAATTTAGTTTTCAGAGAATCTCCGGATTATAAACAAATATATCAAGGAGCATTACCTGATACCTTAGTTTGGAGAAATCAATTAGGATATTTTGAAGAACTAACAACAAACTACTTAAGACATCCTGCCTATGCAGAATATCCTGTAGTTGGAGTAAACTGGTTGCAAGCAGTTCAATTCTCTGAGTGGAGAACGGACCGTGTAAATGAATACATACTCGAAAGAGAAGCTTTCATCAAAGAAGATGTTCGTTATGAAGAAGTTGATGCAAACAGCACTTTTAGCACTGGAGCATACCTTAAAAGACCTGCGACAACATACGGTGGGAAAATTGATAGTTTGACTGGAAAAAATGGTCGAATGAAAAAAGATACCACAGAGGTGAATGTTTATGCTGGTATTGATCGAGGAATATTGTTACCGTCTTACAGATTACCCACAGAATCTGAATGGGAATATGCTGCACTTGCTCTTGTTGGAGACAGAGAGTACAATGTATATCGTGGTAAAAAGAAATATCCTTGGTCAGGAGAATATACAAGATCTGAGGAAAGAAGATCCGAAGGGGATCAGTTAGCAAACTTCAAACTCGGTAAAGGAGATTATGGTGGAATTGCTGGTTGGTCAGATGATGGCGCAGACATTACCATACAAGTTAAGTCCTACCCGCCAAACGACTTTGGAGTATATGATATGGGTGGAAATGTAGCCGAATGGGTTGCTGATGTATATAGACCAATAGTAGATGATGAAGCAAACGACTTTAACTACTACCGAGGTAACGTTTACCTGAGAGATGTTATTGGAGAAGATGGTAAAGCACAAATAAATTCTCCAGATCAACTGGTATACGATACACTACCAAACGGAAAAGTATTATTAAAAAGATTACCTGGCCAACTTAAAAAAGAAAGCATTGGAGCTGAAGAAACTTTTCTTAGACAAAATTTCACAGAAAGTGACAACAGAAACTTTAGAGATGGTGATATAGAATCTCAAGCAAACGCTAATAGGTTTGCAAGTGAGGATGGTGATGCTCAATCCAACAATAAACCTGAATCATCAAGCATGTACAATGCACCTCTTCACCCTTCCGCTTCTAAAGATGAAGACGGAAACATTACAAGAAGAAAAGATAAGTCTCCCACTAGGACTTCATTAGTAACAGATGAGGTAAGAGTATATAAAGGAGGATCCTGGAAAGATAGAGCCTACTGGTTAGACCCTGCTCAAAGAAGATATTTACCACAATATATTGCAACTGACTATATCGGTTTCAGATGTGCAATGACACGTTTAGGTTCAAAAAGTAAAGTTAAAAAAACTGCGAGACACAAACGAAAAGGTTAGAAATTTTAAAGGCATTTTATAAATGCCTTTTTTTATTTTATGGAAGCAAAAACACTATATTCCTACTTCCTAAAATCCAGTAGCGTTATTACTGATACTCGAAAAATTGAGAAAAACGCCCTGTTTTTTTGCCTAAGAGGAGAAAATTTCAACGGAAATAAATTTGCAAAAGAAGCACTTCGAAAAGGGGCCGCATTTGTAGTCATAGATGACTCAGAATATTTTAAAGAAAATAGTCAATATATTTTGGTTGAAGATTGCTTAAAAAGCTTACAAGAATTGGCAAAATACCACAGACTACAATTTGATATTCCCGTAATAGGCCTAACCGGATCAAACGGAAAAACTACTACTAAAGAACTGATTTATAGTATATTATCGCAGCGGTTCAACACCACAGCAACGTTTGGCAATCTCAATAATCACATAGGAGTTCCCCTTACTTTATTAAAAATTAACAAAAACACAGAAATTGCCTTAATTGAAATGGGTGCAAACCACCTGAAAGAAATAGAATTTCTATGCAATATAACAAAGCCTACACATGGTTACATAACAAATTTTGGTAAAGCACATTTGGAAGGATTTGGAAGTACTGAAGGAGTGATTCAAGGGAAATCTGAACTTTATAAATCGTTAGAGAATACAAAAGGAACAGCACTTATTAATTCTGAAGATAAACTTCAAGTTAGACTAACTAAAAATCAAGCAAAACAACAGTTTGGAAATAAAGAAGCTGACATAGTTATTACAAGTAATAATTATACCACAAAAGACAATAACCATCTAAGTGTTTCATTTCAATCAACAATAATTAATAGTAAACTCAAGGGAACTTATAATTATTCTAATATAAAGGCCGCTATAGCTTTTGGATTCATCTTTGATATCTCTTTAGAAAAAATTAAAAAAGGAATTGAAGAGTACATCCCCAAAAACAACAGGTCCCAATGGTTGAAAACAGAAAGAAACACGGTTATTCTAGACGCTTATAATGCAAATCCAAGCAGTATGACTGTTGCTTTAGAATCCTTAATGAATTCTGATACTAAAAATAAAATACTGATCCTAGGAGATATGTTAGAATTGGGAGGTTATGCTGCTGATGAGCATCAGAGAATAATCGAAATGCTAAATAAGAAAACTCCCGAAACTGTAATTCTTGTTGGAAAGGAATTCAAAAAAACGAAAACATCAAATTCTAATTTTCATAAGTTTGAGGAAACAAAAGATGTAATTCCTTTTTTACAAAAAAAGAACTTCCAAAACAAAACCATTTTAATCAAGGGATCAAGAGGCATTGCTTTGGAAGTTCTTCAAGAATATCTTTAAATTAATCTAGCTTAATTTGTTTAACCTCTTTAAATCTTGATGCGTTTTCTGCTTCAACTTTAGATTTTAATTCTGGCCAAACTTCCACAAAGAATTTATTTGTTTTATTCAATGCAGTATCCAATTCATCTTTTGCATGCTTAAGTAATTCAGTTTCAGTAGTGGTTATCCCCTGCTGACGACTTCTAATGTATCCTGATGCGTTTCTTATACGAGTCATCACAGTACTTTCAGGATTTCTAACAATTCCTTGTCTTTTGTCTACTTTACCTAAATAAAGAGTCATTAAAGAATCAATGGCTTTTGTCTGAGTTTTGATTTCTTTAAGTAACTCTTTCATTTCTTCAGACTTATTTGCTTTGAAAACTTTTTGATAATCAGCGAGGGTTTGTTTACTTTCTACCAATTGTTTTACTGCAGATGCAGCTACTGCAATATATCCTTCGAGAGTTTTAGACGCCTCGTAAACCTGATTAATATTTTCTTGACTTACCTCAATTCTTGGATCACTTGAAACAACAATATTTTGCTCTGATTTTTCATTTCCATAACTCATTACTAATCGATAAGTTCCAGGCTTTACTTGAACCCCTCCACGCTCTCTTGTTGATTTAGAAATTCTCCTGCTAGGTCTGGAAACTCCTTTTTCATCCATATTCCAATACCATCTATGAATTCCTATTTCTTTTGGAGTTTTTCTTTTTAATGTACGAATCAAACGATCACCGTCATACACCATAAGTTGGATGGAATCTTTTGAAGCTTTTTTAGTTTCAGTTTCTTCAGATTTCTTCTTTTCTTTTTTTGGTTTATCCTCTTTTTTAAGAGGATTTACAAAATAAGAAATCATTGCGCCATAGTTTCTATTTGTACCATGATACATGGCATCCGCTCCAAACCTACTTCCCGTTGGTTGTTGATAAGATACTAGATAAGCAGTTGGTGGTTCGAACAACTGCATTGTTGAATTAGTTGAAGCATCTAGATTTGTAGCTAATGCTCTTAAAGGACGAATATCATCTAAAACCCAAGCGGCTCTACCGAAAGTTCCAATCACTAAATCATGTTCTCTTGGCTGAATTACTAAATCTTTTACAGAGACTGTAGGGAAAATTTTTGAATCAAATTTCTCCCATTTTTTCCCTGCACTCAAAGAAATATAAAGTCCGTCGTCGGTCCCTAAAAACATTAAATTTGAATTTATAGGATCTTCAATTATACTCAAAGCATAACTTTCTGCATCTGATGCGTCTACGATACGCTCCCATGTTTTTCCGTAGTTTGTAGTTCTATAGGCATATGGAGTGAAATTAAATCTTCTGTAGTCGTTGGCAACCAACAAAGCTTCTCCTTTGTTTTTATTTGAAGCTTTAATCTGAGTGATCCAACTTCCTTTAGGAAGACCTTTAAGATTCTTACTTAAGTCATTCCAGGTAGTTCCTCCATCTTGTGTAACGTGAACTCTCCCGTCATCTGAAGCTGCCCAAAGCATATTTTTTTCAATACTTGATGGTTCTATTACTAATAAGGTACAGTGGTTTTCTGCTCCTGTTGCGTCTAGGGTTAATCCTCCGCTTTCACTCTGTTTTTGCTTCTCTGGATCGTTGGTTGTTAAGTCTGGAGATATTACAGTCCAAGTTTGACCTTTGTCATCACTTTTATGTACAAATTGACTTCCAAAATAAACGGTGCTATTATCAAAAGGATCTTGACCAATTGCAGCGTTCCAGTTAAATCTCAAATTAATATCTGGATCAGGATGTGTGGGTCTTACTATATAATTATTACCCGTTTTCCAGTCATATCGAGAAACATAACCTTGTTGACTCATAGCATATCCATAACGAGAGTCATCTAAGTCGGGTACTACATCAAAACCATCTCCGAAGGCAATTTCTTGCCAATAGGAATTTCTTATTCCTTGAACTTTCCATACATAAGATGGACCTCTCCAAGATCCATTATCTTGCATCCCTCCATAAACATTATACGGAAATTCATTATCTACGCTAATATGATAAAATTGCGCAACTGGAATGTTACCAATAAAACGCCATGTTTTTCCACCATCTCGAGTAATATTTAAACCTCCATCATTTCCGTCGATCATAAAAGAACCATCCTCAGGATGAATCCACCAAGCATGATGATCTGGATGCACTCCATTTGATACTCCATAAGCAGGCATTAATTGATTAAAATTTTTACCTCCATCTTGAGACACATTAACATAAGTAAAAACAGAAAATACTCTGTTCTCATTTTGCGGATCAACAGCGATATCAGAGTAATAAAAAGGTCTGTTTCCTATATCACTTTTATCGTTTATTTTTTTCCAGTTAAACCCACCATCTTCAGATTTATATAACGCATTTTTTTTAGACTCTATTAGTGCGTAAATAATATTTGTTTTATTTGGAGCAATTGCTAATCCAATTCTCCCAAGATCTCCTTTTGGCAAACCATCTTTTTCTGTCTTTTTAGACCAGGTTTCACCTCCATCAAAACTTATATGTAATCCACTTCCAGAACCACCAGAATTAAAAAACCATGGGTCACGCTTATGCTCCCACATAGCAGCTATAAGTTTGTTAGGATTATTAGGGTCCATTACTAAGTCTGCAGCACCTGTTTTATTATTAACAGCTAATACATGTCTCCACGTTTTTCCTCCGTTGGTTGTTTTATATATTCCTCGCTCGGGATGTTCACCCCAGGGAGAACCAATAGCAGCAGCATAAACTATGTTTGGGTTTGTAGGATCAATAATTACACGATGAATGTTTCTTGTTTTTTCTAATCCCATTGAGGACCAAGACTTCCCTCCATCTAATGACTTGAATATTCCATAACCTCCATTGAGGCTGTTTCTTGGATTTCCTTCACCGGTACCAACCCAAATTACATCTGGATTTGATTGCTGAATTGCAACAGCTCCTACAGATGCTGTTACTTGGTCATTAAAAATAGGTTCCCAGGAAATACCAGCACTAGTAGATTTCCACAACCCACCAGAAGCAGTTCCAACATACATTATATCCGGATCAGAATTTACCACGTCAATAGACGTAATTCTTCCACTCATCCCTCCTGGACCAATATTTCGTGGAGCAGCCTCTTTAAGCCATTTAGTTGAAAATTGTTGCGCTCCAACCTGAATTGCACAGCTAAGAAATAATAATGAAAATAGATACTTCATAGGTATAGTTTTGAATTAATTAAAATTTTACGCTTAAAGGTATAAAAAATATAATCCTTCTAACCATTCATATGAATTTAGGCCTTTCCCTTTTTACCCAAATAAAGTTATGGATCCTTTAAAATAAAATTAATCTTCTTTAAAATTATTTTTGAGGACCTCGTAAATGGATGACCAAACCGTTTAAGAAATTCCTTAAGATCTGATCTCCACATTCCATATATTTAGGATGGTCTTCTTTTCTAAAAAAAGCACCAAGTTCAGATTTAGAAACCTTAAAATCTACTAGTTTACAAATTTCTACTATGTCATCGTCTCTTAATTTAAGAGCTACGCGGAGTTTTTTAAAGATATCGTTATTTGTTAATGCCATAATCAAAGATACTTTTTTAAAACTAATTTTTAAGTAAAAGATACTTATTAGAAATGATCATTTTGATTATTATCCATGAAATCAAAAGATTCTTAAAGGCGTTATTAATTGATTTCGATTTAAAAAAAATAAGTACATTTAACCAAATTTAAAAACCAATCTCATGTTAATTGGAGTCCCAAAAAAAATTAAAAACAATGAGTTCAGAGTAGGTTTAACCAAGCTAGCGTAACCTAACGCAAACAGGTGTTGCTTGTGTAAAGAAAATAGTAACTGTTTTAGCTGTTTTAGAAATCGGCACTAATGGATTTATTTTAAGAGAAATAACCCAAGGATTTCTATTGAACAGGTAATTGATGCTACTGAAGGTAAAATTTCAATTGCAAATGATGTTCACGAAATGTTTATTTAAAAAAATATAATGAATCAAAATTTTATTAAATCGTTAACTCGAATTGTTGGAGAATCAAATATCCTTCACTCTGGAGCAGAAAAAGAACGATTTACTCACATTTGGAAGACGGATATTCCTTTAGAAGCTAAAGCAGTTATTTTTCCTTCTTCAACTGAGGAAGTTTCTGAAATAATGAAATATTGCTACGGTATAAAACAAGAAGTGATTGTTCATGGAGGACTATCCAATCTAGTTGGGGGAACAGAAACTGAATCCAATCAGCTTGTTATTTCATTAGACAAGATGAATTTGATCGAAGAGGTAGACCCTCAAAGTAAAACAATAACAGCACAAGCAGGGACTATTTTAGAAAACATGATTGATGCTGCCAAAGAAAAAAATCTTTTACTACCAATGAGTTTTGGAGCTAAAGGTTCTGCTCACATAGGAGGTGTAGTATCAACTAATGCCGGTGGATTAAGAGTTTTTAGGTACGGAATGACAAGGCAGATGGTTTTGGGATTAGAAGCTGTTCTTCCAGATGGCACCATTATTTCTTCATTAAAAAAGATAATAAAAGACAACTCTGGTTATGATTTAAAACAACTTTTTATCGGTTCTGAAGGAACATTAGGAATTGTAACAAAAGTGATCTTGAGACTCTCAGAGGCTCCAACCAGTCGGTCTTCTGCTATTGTAGGAATAGATTCATATGAGCAGGTTATTGAATTACTAAAATATCTTGAGAAAAATCTAGCGGGTACTTTAAGTGGCTTTGAATTGATGTGGAAAAACACATATGCGGCTATGACTGGAGACCAATCTCATTTAACTGCTCCAATAGGCACAGAATACAACTACTATGTATTTGTAGAAAGCTTAGGAAGTCAGCCAAAACAAGATTATGAACGTCTTGAAAATCTTATAGGTAACTCTTTAGAAATGGAATTAATTCAAGACGGTGTTATGATGCAATCTGAAAGAGAATTAAATTCTATTTGGCAAATTCGAGAAGACGTATCTATTCTTGCTGGGCAAGCTAATTTTGATCAACATTTTGACATCAGTATTCCAATACCTCTCATTGGAGAGTTAGTAGACCAAGCGGTAAAAGAGCTTAATAAGTTTCCTTTTGTTGAACGAATATTTACTTTTGGTCATGTTGCCGATGGAAACATTCACTTTATTATAGGTAAAAAAGAAAATAACCCTAAGATAATTGAAGCAATTAATGAAGTGCTTTACAGGCCTCTAAAAGAAGTAGGCGGGTCTGTTTCCGCAGAACACGGAATAGGTATTCATAAAAAAGCTTATTTGGCTACGAGTCGTTCCAAAGAAGAAATTGATATGATGAAAACCCTAAAATTAACTTTTGATCCACTTAACATACTTAACCCAGGAAGAATCTTTTAAGTTTATTCCTCTTCTTGGAGTTTTATTGTTAAGTTTCTAATTTCAGCTTGATACGGATATTCTATAACCCCTGATGAATCTAATAGATTTTCAGTTCTAATAAAACTTAATTCAAAATCAGACAAAGAGGGTAACGCAAGTTTAATTCTTTTAAAAACCCCATCGGTCATTGAAGAAGTTACCCATATTGGAAATCCATTATACTCTAGAACTAAACGTCTTTTACCAGGATAAGTGCTTGGAGAAACAAATTCTGTAGGAGCGGGATCTGCATCTCGATCAACATATTCTATAGGAGTGTTTAAAGTATTAATTGTAAACGTATTTGTTTGAGTAGTTCCAGATGAAATTAATGAAGTTGTACTGCTTACAGCATAGGTTGTAGCTGCATACAAAACAGGGATTTTTTCAAGTTTATAATCAAATTCTAGAATGAGTTGATTAGAAGGGAAATCAGTAAAAGATTTTGAACAGCTAACTTCATTTACAACCGTTTCTGGAATTATAATCCAAGAAGGAATTGTATTTCCATCTAAATCAGTCTTTGGCTGAAAAGCTGACGCTAAAGAAGTTGGAGAAGCTGTCCAACTATCCGAAGAAAAAGTCCAATCATCCATATAAAACAAACGAACATAGTCTTCAAAATATCGCGTATCGGAATCTTCCAAATTAAAAACCTTGAGACCAACATCAAATGATCCAAAACCAGAATATCTAACCTCCTGTTGAATTAAAGTAGATGAGGCAGGAGTTCCTCCAGCAAAAGTCCAAGATAAACTATCTAAATTTGAACCCGTAGCAATATATCCAACTACAAATTCTGGTGAACTGCTGCTACTTGAAGAAGCAAAATTACGTCCAGTTGTTAAAAAAGAAGCATTAACACTCCCCGTATTTTCCCAACCTGGTGGTGTGGCTGCAACATTTGAAGGAGTAAAAACAGGCGCTGTACATCCTACCACAACTAATATTGTTAGTGATAATACAGTAATTAAAACAGAGTTACTTAGTTGTCGCATACTGTAAAAATAATATAATTATTTACTAAATATATTTAATTGTGTAGTAGATTTTATTTTCAAAAAATGATCTATTCATTAATTTAATTATTTTTAGTTTTATAAAATCATCTCTTTAAACCTGCAAAATTGTTTATTTTTAAAAATCTATGAAAGCATTCCTTAACAAGTACAGAATTATATTAATTTTACTAAGTCTTTTACTTTTTATAAGTTTTGTTGATAAAGTAATACTTTCGGGATGGTTTAAAGGAATTGAAACTTACAAACATTTCCTTTATATCGGAGTTTTAGTTTTTGGAGTTTTGATATTACTCAGAGCAATCATTAAAGAAGACGACAAAAACAATATAAATTAATTAGCCAATTCAAAATTGGCACCAGCATCATGAAACACTTCTCTAAGGAGGACATCAGTAAAATGTCTTCAATATACCGTTTAAATATAATCAATAGTTGCACGGGATATAAATCTGCAAATTTGATTGCAACTAAGTCTGAAAAAGGATTGATCAATTTAGCTGTTTTTAATTCAGTTATTCATTTGGGAAGTAACCCCCCAATTATTGGGTTCATCTTAAGACCAACGACAGTTCCAAGGCATACTTTTCAAAACTTAAAAGAAACAGGTGTTTTTACGGTTAACCACATTCATTATTCGCAAATTGAAGATGCTCATCATACCTCAGCAAAATACCCTCAAGAAGTGTCCGAGTTTGATGAAACAAATTTAGAGGAAGAATTTAAAAACGGAATTTCAGCACCCTTTGTAAAAGAATCCCCTTTACAACTTGCTTGTAGTTATCTTAATGAATATCACATCAAAGAAAATGACACGCTTATGATTGTAGGTCAAATTGAACACATATTTATGAAAGATGAAATGCTAGAAAATGATGGCTGGATTGATCTAGAAAAAGGTGGAGTAGTTTCTATAAATGGGTTAGAAGGGTATGCTCTTCCTAAACTGTTGGAAAGGTTCCCATATGCACGACCTAAAGTAAAAAATGAATAATGGATTTTATTAGTTCAGACTTATTAGATTATGTCACTAAACACTCTAATGAAGAACCACAAATATTAAAAGATTTAACAAGAGAAACTTACCAAAAGGTTCTCCTTCCAAGGATGTTAAGTGGTCCTTTGCAGGGAAGATTTTTAAGTGTTTTATCTAAAATAATCCGTCCTAAAAAAATACTGGAAATTGGCACCTATACCGGTTATGCCACCCTATGCCTTGCAGAAGGTTTGGCTCCTAATGGAGTAATAGATACTTTAGATAAAAATGAAGAGCTCCTAGATTTTCAAAGAAAGTATTTTAATCGTTCTGGATATGGTGATCAAATTAATCAACATTTAGGTAATGCCATTGATATAATACCTAAACTTAGTTCGGATTATGATTTCGTTTTTTTGGATGCTGATAAAACAAATTACATCAATTATTTTGAGTTAATCATTCCAAAAATGAATCCAGGTGGTGTAATATTATCTGATAATGTATTATGGAGTGGAAAAGTAATTAAAGAAGCTGATGTTAAAGATAAAGACACTCAAGTACTACAGGAGTTTAATAAACTTTTAGCAACAGATACGCGAGTTGAAAGTGTTTTGTTACCACTAAGAGATGGTCTAACAATTAGTAGAGTAATTTAGAGTTTTCTTTTTATTGAACCTGATATTTTATCAAAATCATCCTTTACTTTGTCGATTTCTTTTGTGAATTCTGAAGTTATGGATTTTGACGGGTCAACATCAGCTGTTTTTTGAATTTCGTTCTTAATTTCATTAGTAGCATTCCTCACTTGAGTCATCCCTTTAGCTAAGCTTCTAGCTATTGTAGGAATTTTATCTGCCCCGAAAATTAAAAGTATGATGAAAAATATAAAAACTATTTCAGCACCACTTATGAAAGTTAACATATCAATTATTTTTTACAAATATACAGTCAAAAAAAAAAGCAGCTAAAAAAATAGCTGCTTTTTAGAATTCATTAACCTTTTACTGTTTCTTTAAACTTATCAAAATCAGATTTAACCTCTTCTTTCGGCCAAGAGTTATTAGATAGATCTACATCTGCTGTTTCAGCATTTGGATCAATAGTAATCCCTATAATTTCTTTGTCTGAGGTAACAGCTTTTTTGACAGAATCTGGATTTTTACGCCAAACTTGAACTGGATAAGTAACTTGTTCTTTTGTTCCATCAGCATATTCGTATTCAACTATAATAGGCATTACAATTCCTCCTGGTTTTTCGAATTCAATTTCGTAGAAAAATTTAGGTAAAGTTTTTCCATCAAAATCAGCACTATTTTCATCTAAGTAATTTCTCAAAACTTCAGAATTTATCTCATTACTTTTGAGTTCTTCACTAAACTCCTCGGAATCTTCAGAAACCATAAACACCATCGGAGGTAAATCTTCGACTGTCATTCCATAATTTTTAACTATTTCTTTTACCTCTTCTGTTGCATTTGGTGAAATATGATATCTCTTTACTGACTTTAAACCTATATCAACAACATCTGTGGAATAAAACCAACCTCTCCAAAACCAATCTAAATCCACTGCTGAAGCGTCTTCCATTGTTCTAAAGAAATCTTCAGGAGAAGGGTGTTTAAACATCCATCTTTGAGCGTAGGTTTTAAAAGCATAATCAAAAAGCTCTTTACCCATAATTGTTTCTCTAAGAATATTTAATGCGGTAGCTGGTTTTCCATAAGCATTTGGCCCTAATTGAAAAACATTTTCCGGATTGGACATAATTGGACTAATAAAGCCTTGGTCTCCAGACATGTACCTTACAATTTTAGATGGCTCACCTCTTCTGGAAGGATATTCAGGATCTAATTCTTGTTCAGTCAAATACTGCATGAAGGTATCTAAACCTTCATCCATCCATCCCCATTGACGTTCATCAGAATTTACAATCATTGGGAAATAGTTGTGACCAACCTCATGAATGATTACGCTAATCATGCCATATTTTACTCGATCAGAATAAGTACCGTCCTCGTTTGGTCTTCCATAATTCCAGCAAATCATTGGATATTCCATCCCCTGATTTTTTGCATGTACAGATACTGCCTTAGGATAAGGATAATCAAAAGTAAATTTAGAATATACCTCAAGTGTATGAGCCACTACTTCTGTGGAATATTCTTCCCACAAAGGATTCCCTTCTTTAGGGTATAGTGATGCTGCTATCACGTTCTTGTCTCCAACTTTAACAGCCATCATATCCCAAATAAACCTTCTCGAAGTTGCAAAACCAAAGTCTCTAACATTCTCTGCAACAAACTTCCAAGTACTCTTTTTTGAAGCTTTAGTTGCTTCTTTTGCAATCACTTCGTCTTGAGTTACAATTAAAACAGGTTTGTCAAATGTATTTTGTGCTTGTTTATATCGTTGATATTCTTTTCTAGATAGAACTTCTTTAGGGTTTTGTAGTTCCCCAGTAGCCTCCATAATATGGTCTTCAGGAACAGTTATATTTACTTCGTAATTTCCAAAGTTTAATGCGAATTCACCGTTACCCCAGAACTGATAATTTTGCCATCCCTCGACGTCGTTATACACAGCCAATCTTGGGAAAAACTGAGCAATCACATATGCGCGATTGTCATCTTTTGCAAAGTACTCATAACCCGAACGACCACCATCATTAACATGATCGTTAATTTTGTACCACCATTTTATAGAAAAAACAAATTTCTGTCCACTCTTTAATGGAGCCGGTAGATCTACTCGCATCATTGTCTGATTCGTAATTGTTTTTAAAGATTTACCATTCGAATCTCGAACATATTCAACATTAAACCCTCCGTCAAAAGGATCTTTCATGTTTTTAGTAGCAAAACTTGCTACTCGAGTTAAGGGAGATACTCCTGATCCATTTTTCTCCAATGCTGGAGCATCTTTCTCACGAATATTTTGATCTAATTGAACCCATAAATAAGATAATTCATCGGGTGAATTATTTGTGTAGGTAATGGTTTCTTTACCATAAAGTTTTTTGTTTGCATCATCTAACTCAATATCCATTACATAATCAACCTGTTGCTGATAGTAATCAACGCCTGGAGCTCCAGATGCAGTTCTGAATCTATTGGGTGTAGCAAACTCCTCATAGAGTTGCTTAAAGTTATTAGTGTTTTTGTGACCTGCTTGGGTTTTAGACTCTTCATTATCCTGAGCATTTAATGCTCCTGAAAAAATAAAAAGAAAAGCGAAAAATGATACTTTATATTTCATGTTTGATTTTAAAAATTATTAGATTTTAAAATTAGCCTTTTTTTTTTAAATTATTGTTTCAATAGTTGTGTTAAAGTTAACTTAGAGGAATCCAACAAATGACTTTTTTTGAAACCATTCGATGTAAAGTGAATTATATTTTTTTGACCTTCCCTAAAAGGGATCAAAAAAGTGTTTTTAATCTTAAAGACTTTAGGAGTATTATCTATAAATACTTCTGCATAAAGATGAATCTGATCTTCTTCGTATTTTCTACCTAAATATCTAATTTTTAAATTATTATTATCTGCTTGTATTTTAAAATTAGTATTAAAAAAAGCCTTTGACAAACTATCAATTTTGAGTATATCTATATCGGGTTGTAACTGGATATTATCACTAGAATTAGTATTAAAAAAAGCTTCAACATCATCTATAAAAAGTCGAGATGTAATTTGAATTTGACTCGTTTCTTGAATATATACTACATCGGTACTTGAAACATAATACTCATGTTTTAAGGCAGGACTTATGAATAGTATGATATTTAAAAAAGCTGTTAAAAAAAATTTAATCTGAAACATCGTTTTGATTATATATTTGAAAATATTGAGCAAAAAGGTTCACAACCTCTTCATGTCTGTTTTGATTAAAAAAGGTCATCATATTGGTGTTTTCGTTACATCCTACTACAAAGTCATAAACTTGATCAGGTTCTAAATTGAAGTTCTCAGAGAAAAAATACAACCCATAAAACTGAATGATTTTAAGAATAACTTGAAACTCTTTGTCTTGTTTTCTTTGAATTTTGAGCTTTCTATAATAACCTGAAATGTATTTATACACAGCTTCTACGTCTACCTGTACAAGAGCTAATTTAATTGCCATTTCTTTGATCGAAGGAATTCTTTCTTCTCTGAGGCCTTTGTACCCAGGAATTCCAACATCATTAAAATTAATTGACTCCGGAACATTTGCAATATCGGCTTTCAGGTTTCCAGACAAGTTATGTGATTTAACAACAACTTCATCTAGCTCATTAATAAAGGACTCTAGGTAAACAGTAATGAATTCTGAATCAAAAATAGCTTGTGAAATAAATAATTCTTTTTGTTTAAACTGAACTCCAGAAAACTTCAATACTTCCCCTACCTGAACAGAGATTTCAAAATACCCATCGGCGTTTGTAATTACTGCATTTACACGAGAGGTATTTACAATATGAATTCCTGAGACTGATGAGTTTTCGTTTTGGACCTTTCCATTTAAGACTTTAAACTGTTGTGCATTAACAGTCACATAAAAAAAGCTTAGCACAAAAAAAGACACTAAAAACCTCACCTCACTTCTTCCTTATATAGATCACTCATTTTAATCAAATAATCGATTAATTCAAATTCCATGTCTTTCTTAAAAAGTTTATCTGAAGGAAGATTTTTATCCATTTTCTGCAAAAACCCTTCTGTTTCTTCAGTTGTTAGCCCCAGATCTTCTTCAAAGAAATTTGACTCGAAGATATATGGTAATACTTTGCTTGGAATTAGTTTCTTTATGGTAGTAGTTTCTTTTTTGGAGATTAAACTATTTAAAAGCTTTGCTATGTTTACTAAATTTAGACCATTTGCAAGTTGTCGATCATCTGCTGCTCTGTTAACTAACTTTGTAGATTTATCTTGATTGTAATCAACCTTTTTAAATTCCTCTTTTTTCAAATTCAAAAATTTCTGTTGGTTTTCAGGACCCACTACAACCTCATCTAAAGCATTTATGCGTTCGTTAATTGAGACCACTAAACGACCCGCTTTTAAAATCTCTGCAGTTATTTTGACAGACCTAATTTTATACTGGACTGACGAAAAAATAATTTCATCATTAAGTCGAGCCAAAATTTCGAAACCACCCTCACCGTCTGTAATTGTATTTATTTGCGCTGTGTTATTGACAACATTTGCTGCTACTACATTATTGTTCCTATACAACAACCTTCCTTTCAGGGAAGTTCTATTTTCTTGCCCAAAGTTTATAAAGGAGCAGAGAAGAAATATTAAAAGAAATTTATTCTTCATACTCTAAAAATAAAAAAAATATATGGAAGGTTATAAGAGATTGAAGTATTTTCAAGATAGTGACTTCTTTTCTCATTTAAAAGTGATTTTTGGGGGAAATTAGAGCGAGAGACCGGGTTCGAACCGGCGACATTCAGCTTGGAAGGCTGACGCTCTACCAACTGAGCTACTCTCGCTTATCTGATGCTAAGATAACAATTCTTTATATATCTTTAAAGAAATGATAACCTAAGATTTTAAATCCTGAATTATAATAAAATTTATGAGATGCTGTATTTTGAACATAGGTATTTAACTCCACGGACTCACATCCCTTTTCTCTGCAATAGTCCTCAATAAACTTAAACATCTTAATTCCCAAACCATTTCCTTGAAATTGAGGTTTTATAAATACATGATCCACCTCACAACTCATCCCAGCGTAATGTCTAGTTTGAAACCATAAACCACACAAACCGATTAGATCATTTCCATCAAAAACGCCTAAACACTCATAATTTTGTGTAAACATTTCGTTAAAACGAGATTCCAAAAGAGTATCTGAGTGCTTATTCTTTGTAAATTCTTTGATTAGTGGAATTATTTCGGGAATATAATCTTGTTGTATAATCTTAAATTCAATTTCCATAGATTAAAAATACATCATAATTTAATAAAACAGTATCACATTAATAATTGTCTTTATAGGTCAGTTCTAATGCTTTAGTTTTTATATTTTTATACTAATGAATTATTCAATTACAATTAAACAAATTTCAAGTAAAGAAACTCATCAAGTTAGGCATAAGATTCTTCGGATAGGGCAACCGATAGAATCTTGTGAGTTTGAAGGAGACCTCCGATCTGATACTCTGCATTTTGGCGCATTTAACAACGAAGGTTTAATCGGAATAATTTCTTGTTATCAAAACAATAACTCATATTTTAAGTCTCGGATTAACTATCAGATTAGAGGAGTTGCCACTTTAGAACACATGCAAAAAAAAGGAGTAGGCAAAAAACTAATGAAGCATGCTGAAAAAAAATTAAAAGAAATTAATTGTTCTAACATTTGGCTTAATGCTAGAATAAAAGCAAATGAATTTTACTTAAAATTAGGTTACACTAAAATAGGACCTATTTTTGAAGTTCCTTTAATTGGAAAACATCAATGTTTCTTCAAAAATTAACTCATGAAGTGCTTAAATATCTTACTCTTAATCCTATTGTTTAACAATGTATTAATTGTTAAATCACAAATTATTTCAAATAAGACTTCATCAACTTTAATCCTAACAGGACAAGGAAACCCAATCCTATATGGAAAAAATTATAAGCTAACAAAGGAAGCTTCTCAAGCTTACCTGAAGATGAAAAGCGCGGCAAAAAAAGAAGGGCTGAATCTTAAAATTGCGTCAAGTCATAGGGCTTTTGATAGACAAGTTGCTATTTGGAATTATAAGTACTCTAAAAACATGGAAGCGAGTATGACGCCTGAAGAAAATATCAAAAAAATCACTGAATACTCAACAATACCTGGCACATCAAGACACCATTGGGGAACAGAAATCGATCTAATTGATGCTGTTCCTAAAGTAGAAGGAGATGTTTTATTAACTACCTTATTTGAAGAAAATGGACCTTATGCGTCTTTAAATAATTGGCTTAAAAAAAATGCTCATAAGTATAACTTCTATCTTGTATACACAAATGAAGAAAGCAGAACTGGGTTTAAATATGAACCCTGGCATTATAGTTATGTTCCACAATCTAAACGTTTTTTAAAAGAGTTCCTAGACATAAATATTAAGGAGTTAATCAATTCCAAAAAAATCCTAGGGAAAGAATATTTATCTGAGGATTTCATTGAAAAATACATTAATGAATACGTCTTAGGGGTATCCAAAAAAGTTATTGAATAAATTGATTTGAAAAAAATGATATGTGAGAGAAAAGATGTTCTTTTTGATTTAATGAAAGTGTAATGTTTTTCTCACCTACTAGGTTACAAATATATTCTTCGTCTTTTTGATCCACTACAACATTGTACTCAATTGCGCTCTGCATCCGCATTTTTTGAAGCTCTACATATGCAGACAAATAACCCAACTCATCTTCAAGCGAAATCATTTCCGTATTTGTCATCTCAATAGTAAATCTCAATAGCTTAGAGAAAATCCCTAAATATTTATTGGCCATTTGCTCTCCTTGAAGAATCATAACACTCTGTAATCCATTAAGAGCATTAAATATAAAATGAGGATTCATTTGAGCTTTCAACGAAAAAGCTTGAAGTTTTACTATTTTTTCTTGGTATGCTATTTGTTGTTGTGAACGGTCTTTAGTAAAAAAAACATAGACATCATATTTGTTTTCGAAAAAAACAAATATGTTCAAAAACTAAGATATATATATTATAATAAATAAATTTTAAGACTGTAAGGCAAACAAACATACGGTTATTAAAACTTAATTATTTAGTTTTAATCTTTATCTTTATCAATAATAACTAAACAAACCTCAATAGATGAAAAAAAGTTACTACCAACCTGAGGATCTCAAAAATTTTGGAAAAATAAATGAATGGAATAAAGTCTTAGGCTCTAAATTCTTTGATTATTATAACAGTGTTTTTGAAGAAGGATCTTTATCTGCTAGAGAAAAATCCTTGATTGCGCTTGCTGTCTCTCATGTAGTCCAATGCCCTTATTGTATAGACTCATACACGAAAGATGGTTTACAAAGAGGCGTTGAAAAAGAAGAGATGATGGAAGCTGTTCATGTGGGCGCAGCAATTAAAGCTGGAGCTGCTCTTGTTCATGGTGTTCAAATGATGAATAAACACGATCAATTGAGCATGTAATATGAAAATAAAATCTCTTAAATCTAGAAAAGATTCCTTAGCGCAAACTGAAAAACAACTGGCTGTTTTAAACGGAGGAATATTTAAAGATGGAACACTTCCTAAATTTAAACAAAAAGTAAAATCCAGTAACTTAAAGCAGGTTAGACCTAGCCGACTCGAGATCCTTCAAATTAACATTGGTTATATGTGTAATCAAGTTTGTGCTCATTGTCATGTTGATGCTGGACCAGACAGGAAAGAAATAATGACCCATGAGACCATGGAAGAAATATTAATGGTTTTGAAAAAAAATAAAATCAAAACTGTTGACCTTACCGGGGGTGCTCCAGAAATGCATCCAGAGTTTAGATGGTTTGTTGAAGAAATAAGAAAAACTGAAGTTGAAGAAATAATAGTCCGTTCTAATTTGACCATTATTCTAGCTAATAAAAAATATAATGATCTTCCCAACTTTTTTGCAAGAAACGAAATCCATGTAATCTCATCCTTACCTTTTTACAAAAGAAATAAAACGGATCGTCAACGAGGTGATGGTGTTTTTGACGCTTCGATAAAAGCACTTAAAATGTTAAATGCAGTTGGATACGGAATTCCTGAGAGTAATCTTGAATTAGACCTTGTATACAACCCATCTGGAGCATTTTTACCCGGAGATCAAAATGCATTAGAAAATGATTTTAAAAAAGCGTTAAAAGAAGATTTTGAAATAGAATTTAACCAGCTTTTTGCTATTACAAACTTACCTATAAGTCGTTTTTTAGACTACTTAATTGCTTCAGAGAACTATGAAGATTACATGCATTCTTTAGTAGATGCTTTTAACCCTTCTGCAGTTAAAAACGTAATGTGCACCAATACCATTTCAGTAAGCTGGGAAGGCTATTTATTTGACTGTGATTTTAATCAAATGCTCGATCTAAAAGTGAATACAACTTCAAAACACATAAGTACCTTTGATCCCGAAAAACTAATTGACAGAGATATACAACTTTCTCAACATTGTTACGGATGTACTGCAGGAGCTGGAAGCAGCTGCCAAGGGAGTATAGCTTAAAAAATTCAAATGGATAAAAACTTACTGATCATATTTGCCAAAAATCCAATCCTAGGGAAAGCAAAAACTCGCCTAGCAGCCACTATTGGAGAAAAAAAAGCATTGGTCATATATAAAAAATTGATAGAGAAGACTGCAAATATTATTGGGGAATTATCAATTGAAAAGGAACTTTATTACAGTGATTTTATTGAAAAAAATGATTTGTGGAACAATAAAGTAACCCGTAAAAAAATACAACGAGGAAAATCTCTGGGAGAAAGGATGGAAAATGCATTTAAAAATGGATTTGCTGAAGGCTACAAAAATATTGTAATTATAGGAACTGACCTTTGGGATCTTGAAACTCTAGAAATTGAAAAAGCTTTTGTAAGTCTTGAAAAAAATGAAGGGGTAATTGGCCCAGCTCAAGACGGTGGTTATTATCTATTAGGTCTATCCAAATGGAACCCAACTGTATTTCAAAATAAAAAATGGGGAACTTCAACTGTTCTTAATGAAACTTTAGCCTGCTTTGACAAAAAGGTTGTTGACAATTTGAAAACAAAAAACGATATTGACACTATAGAAGATCTACGAGCTTTTCCTGATCTAATTAAATTTATTGAGTAATGACATCAATGAAAACTAAAATTAAAGAAAGTTCTCTTTATTTAACAAAAAAAGGGGTACAACCCGGCTCCATTGGAATAATACTGGGTACTGGTTTGGGTGACTTAATAAATCACATCAACATAGAAACAGAAATAGCTTTTGATGAAATTCCTCATTTCCCTAAAGCTACTGTTGAATATCATAGCGGAAAACTAATTTATGGAACACTAAATGAGAAAAAAGTATTGGTTTTTCAAGGTCGTTTTCATTTATATGAAGGGTATAATTTTTTTGAAATTACATACCCCGTAAGAATCCTAAATTCACTTGGAGTTGAAAAAGTAATCATAAGTAATGCTGCAGGTGCGATTAACCTAGAATTTAATAAGGGGGAAATAATGCTCATTGAGGATCACATTAACCTTCAGGGTGGTTCTCCTCTTGCAGAAAAAGGTACTGAAGAACTAGGCAATCGATTTGTTGACATGAGTGAACCCTATTCGGTTTCTATGAAAAAACTAATTAAAAAGATTGCTGAAAAAGAAAAAATAAAATTACATAAAGGAATTTATGCAGCAGTAGTAGGGCCACAACTAGAGACAAAAGCAGAATATCGATATTTAAAAATCATTGGAGCAGATGCCGTAGGAATGTCAACAGTTCCAGAGGTTATAGTAGCTAATCAACTCCAAATGGAGTGTGTAGCTTTTTCTGTTTTGACTGATGTTTGTGATCCTGAGAATTTAAAACCCGTAGATATTCCGGATATTATGGCAATGGCCAAAAAGGCGGAACAAAATTTGATAATACTAGTTAAGGAATTAATTTCATCTCTTTAAAAAATAAAAAATGAGCTATTTAGAAGTAACTAAAGATGTATATAAAGAAGCAGCATTAACACCAGATGTTGGATTATGCTGCACTACTACCCCAATATGGCAATTTCCTGGGCTAAAAATTCCAACAATAATGCAAGAAATGAACTACGGTTGTGGATCAACAGTTCATCCTAGAGACTTAGTTAACAATCCAAAAATACTTTATGTAGGAGTTGGTGGAGGAATGGAATTACTGCAATTTTCATATTTTTCAAGACAAAGAGAAGGCGTTATAGGAATCGATGTTGTAGATGAAATGTTAGAAGCCTCAAGGAGAAATTTTCTTTTAGCTGAAGAACAAAACGATTGGTTTA
>Ga0233426_10000083_pt1 | contig 103027 bp, 87 predicted proteins | sample SI_118_April2016_6_FD_179875 | JGI IMG/M metagenome (GOLD analysis project Ga0233426, IMG submission 179875) | Seawater microbial communities from Saanich Inlet, British Columbia, Canada - SI_118_April2016_10_MG | ecosystem: Environmental > Aquatic > Marine > Inlet | place: Canada: British...
TCCACTATCCACTATCCACTATCCACTATCCACTATCCACTATCCACTATCCACTATCCACTATCCACTATCCACTATCCACTATCCACTATCCACTATCCACTATCCACTATCCACTATCCACTATTATCTATGATGAAAACAGGCGTTCTCAGTGCCAATACGTGTTTGAAACTTGACTCTGATTACAACATCGTTAGACTGCGCCAATTCATGGTATTCAACCTAGAGCCGGTATCTTTGGAACCTCACAAAGACTACTATTGTTTGGTTTGTGAAGACATTTATCAGTCAGGTTATCAAAAAATGCAGTGTTGGCGGTTGGTAGGAGATCACTACAATGAGTTATGCAGTCAAAGAAATCTTTTATTCATTGCAAGGAGAGGGTGCTCATGCTGGACGCCCCGCTATATTTTGCCGGTTCACAGGATGTAATCTCTGGAGTGGAAAAGAAAAGCATCGTGCTGAGGCAATCTGCCAATTTTGTGATACAGATTTTGTCGGTACCGATGGTGATGGCGGCGGTACTTTTGTTGACGCAAAAAGTTTGGCTAGTAGGGTTCGCAGTTTTTGGCCAGAAAGTATTACTGACGATGTTCACCCCTACGTGATTTGCACTGGAGGCGAACCACTGTTGCAATTAGATGAAGCATTGGTGAGTGCCTTTCATATGGAAGGAATTGAGGTGGCAATTGAAACCAATGGAACCATTGTTGTTCCAGAGGGTATAGATTGGGTCTGTGTTAGCCCAAAATTTGGTGCTGACTTAGTCGTGGAATCTGGCAATGAAATCAAGTTGGTTTATCCGCAGAATGGCCACCAGCCGTCTGATTTTGCCAATCTACAGTTCGATTATTTCTTTTTGCAACCTATGTTTGAACACCAAGAAAATAATAATGTACAACTAACCGTAGACTATTGTTTGAAACATCCTCGATGGAGTTTGAGTCTTCAGACCCACAAATTATTAGGTTTGCAGTAGCTTGCCAGAAAACCCTTTTGACAGACTGGTTATATATACACTTGATGAAAAATTGCCGCGCTTCCAACAGCAAAGCAGTAATATGAGAAATACTTTAACTGTGCCTTACGAACAAGTTTTATCATCCATTGACAGGCAAAAAGTCCAGTGACAAATGCTGTGAGAAATCCGGCAGCTAGAACCGCAGATTGGTCATTGCTAATGTGTAATCCACCGTCGAGCAGATCTTTAGCAACTTTGCCTAAAATAATTGGCACCGCCATTAGAAATGAAAAACTAGCGGCTTTATTACGATCTATTCCGAGTAAAACCGAGGTAGAAATAGTGGCACCTGATCTAGAAATTCCAGGGAGTATTGCAATGGCCTGGGCAAAACCAATGAGTATAGAGTGCTTAAAGTTAACATCTTTGGTGGTATTTTTTGCTCTGTCAGCAATTAGTAATAAGAAGCCGGTTAACCAAAGCATTAGACCTACTAAAATAATTTGACGATCAAATAGATGCTCAAGTTCGTCGGCAAATAGCACACCAATGGCTGCCGCAGGGATCATGCTGAGAATTATTTTTGCTGAAAATTTGAATTCATCATTATTCTTTCCCTTCAAAAGTCCTCGACCTATCCTAGTAACTTCTGCACGATAAACGACCAAGGTTGCTAGCGCTGTGGCAAAATGTACCACAACAGTAAACATCATACTCTCTTGAGGTAGACTGGTATCGTCCATTATGGCTTTACCTAACTCAAGATGACCGCTACTGCTGACAGGTAGAAATTCTGTGAGACCTTGCACGATTCCAAGAATGATCGCTTCAAAAAGAGTCATTTAATTTTTCCAAAAAAGAGTAGTGTAAAAATCAGCGCAGATAAGCATTCTAATGCAGTTACCATTATCTTGCTATGCTTGAATTAGTAATCTGCAGGTTCCCAGAGAGTCATAAGATGCTATTGTTCAATATATTTATTGTTATGGTGCTTATTTTGAAGACACTTAGATTTAATTGCGGATCTCTCTAGGGATATATCCAATGTTAGAAAAAAAATATTCGACTATAGCGCTTTTACTGATAGCGGTTTTAGCTTTTTATGTTGGTTGGCTGAGCCAAAAACGTGTTCATGGTCAAGTGCTTGCCAAGCATATTGAGAGGCCTTCTGAGTATTTTGAAACCTTATCAACTGAGGTTGAGCAGGTTAATGAGGTATGGGATGAGTTGTCCAAGGAAACTGAGACTGGATTCAACCCAATAAATGTCGACCTACTTGCGGCATTCAAACAAAGTCTTCGGCTAGAAGATTATGCCCAAGCAATGGCAGAGTATCAGATGGTTGCGAGGACGGTCTCTTCCGATCAACATAGAGTTGAAGCGGGTAATTTAAAAATTATACTGTTGCAACATTTAGATTTGTTACTTGAAACATCGGCCTATTATCAGTTCGCAGAACTTTCTGAACATTATCTGTCTATTTACTATGACGATATTGATGTTCTTTTGCGTCTTGGCGCTTTTAATCAGGCTACAGCGTCCTATGCTGAGGCTGTTGCAGTTTATCAATTAGCAAAAACCTATGCTTATACAAATAAAAATGTTTTGCAGGTAGATCAAGCAATTAACGATTTTATTTCACAAACTGATGCCCAGTTACGTTCTACTGAGTCTTTGCCAAGGTTGACAATAATTTATGAATTAATGAATAAATATAATCTACTACAACCCCACCATCAGTTGATGCAAGCCAAAGTGTATATGACACTTGGCGAGTGGACTAGTGCTGAAACTATTCTCACAGAGTTACTCGCAGATGATTTGTCATCCTCAATTGCTCAACGATTGTTATCCGCAATCTATCAGACATCATCTACTAATAACAATAACAGCATAGCTATTGAAAATACTTATAATGAACAAATCGTCTTGAAGAAGCAGCGCAATCAGTTTTTAGTAAAGGTGGGTATCAACGGTAAAGACGCGACTTTAATGATCGATACTGGGGCATCGATGACTACATTGTCGCAAGATACATTTGAAAAAATGAGTGATAAACATAGGTTTACGCTCCAAGGTCCACGTATGTTTACTACTGCAAATGGTGTTGTCAAAGGTACGGTTTATCGTGCTGATAATTTTAGCTTAGGTCGCTTTGAACTTAAGGATGTACAAATAGCAGTACTTGATTTCGAAATGACCGAGGGGCTAAATGGGCTATTAGGTATGAATATTTTGAGTAATTTTCGATTTTATATTGAGCAAAATAAGGCGCTAATCTATTTATCAAAGCGCCTATAGTCTTGGTTCTTACTACTCATAACGAAGTGCATCAATCGGGTCAAGATTAGCTGCTTTAGCGGCTGGAATAATACCAAATACTAGCCCGATACCGGCACTGAATCCGAAGGACAGGATGACGGCCCAAAGTGGAACAGTCGCTGACGGCAGTCCCGTCAAATTACTGATTAATGACCCAGCGCCAAAGCCTAATATGAGACCTAATAGACCTCCCAGTAAACAAAGAAAAACTGCTTCAATTAGAAACTGCAACAAAATGTCGAACCTAGTTGCTCCCAATGCTTTTTGAATACCAATTTCGCGAGTGCGTTCGGTCACCGACACCAACATTATATTCATAATACCAATGCCGCCTACCAACAATGAGATCCCTACAATTCCACCTAATACCAGCGTGGTACTTCCTATAATTTCATCAAAGGTATCCAACATTTGATCAGCAGTGGCGATTTCAAAATCATCATTCGCATCTTGGTCGAGATTGTGATTTCGACGCAATAGATTTGTCACTTGCTGTTTTACTTGATCTAGTTGTGAGGGCTCATTTACCTGAAAACTAATGATAATGTCCGGTTCTTCGGCGCCGCCCAATAATGCACGGGTAGTACTAAATGGCAGTAAAATAAAGTCGTCTTGATCAAAACCAAACAATTTTCCTCTCTTCTCGGCAATGCCAATAACCTTAAACCATTCTCCTGATACACCGACATGTTGCCCTATAGGGTCACCCTTTATGTCTAACTTAGACATAATTGAGGGACCTAACACTGCAACACGTCGCCGACTTTGATCGTCACTGGCATTGAAAAATCGTCCGCGCTCAGGATAAACGGTATTTAATTTTTGGTAGGTGGATGCAGTTCCCACAATCATTGAGCTAGAGGTTTGCCCTCTATAGGTAATGCCGGCGTTGGAGCCCCACATTCTCACGGTAGGGGTAACATCACTGATCCCCGTAATTTTATATTTTATTTGCAGGTAATCATCATAGGTTAACTTAGCTCGCACACCTTGTAGCCGCTCTTTTCTTGGAGTGAAAGATTCAACATTGATAACGTTGGTGCCCATGCCGTCAAATTGTTGAGTAATGTTGGCGCTAAACCCTTGCACGACAGACACTACGGCTATCACTGAAGCAACACCAATAATGATACCCAAGGTGGTCAAAAAACTACGAAAACCATGAGCAAAAATTGATTGACCGGCTGATCGCGTACCTTCAATAAGTTTAAATTTTAAGCTAGACACCTGCATTTACCTCAAAACTAGGCGAACTTGCCTGTGATTGATTAAGTTGGTCAGACATTAGATGGCCATCTTTTAACGTCACAACTCTATGGCAGCGTTCGGCAATCTCTTGTTCATGGGTAACGATTATCAATGTTTGTCCGTCTGCATGGAGTTGGTCAAATAGTGCCATAATTTCTATAGTAGTTGTAGAATCAAGATTGCCTGTGGGCTCATCTGCGAGCAGTATGGCGGGTTCTGTTACTAATGCTCTGGCAATAGCAACTCGTTGCCGTTGGCCTCCGGACAGCTGGTTCGGCACATGAGTCATACGATCCTGTAGTCCAACCATTGTCAGTGCATTTTCAGCGCGTCGTTTTCGCTCGACCAAGGGTAACCCGCGGTAGATAAGTGGTTGCATCACGTTTTGTAGAGCGCTTGCTCTGGGAAGTAAATTAAAATTTTGAAAAATAAAACCGATCTCTTGATTACGAATGCCCGCTAGATGATTTTCATCTAGGGTTGCTACATCGGTACCCTTAAGTTTGTATTCACCATTGGTTGGATAATCAAGGCATCCTAGCAAATTCATCAGTGTTGATTTGCCTGATCCAGATGATCCAACAATAGCAATATAGTCATTTAAGTATATGTCTAGATCAATATGATCCAGCGCATAAAAGCTCTCACTACCCATCACATACCGTTTGGCAATGCCTTTTAACTCAATAATAGTTTGTTTAGACATTAGTCAGCCTTCTTTTCAATCTCTTTGACAGAGTCGCCATCGCTGAGTTTGCTTAATACTCTGGCCGGACCAATAATAACCTCGTCTTCCAAGGACAAACCTGAGATAACTTCTTGGACACTGTCATTGGAGATACCCAACTCTACTGGTTTTTTAACTGCTTTACCGTCGACAAGAATAAATAAATAACTAGACGTATCGGACTCATTTGACGCGCCAATCGTAATTTTGCCCGGCTCTTGCTCAGTATCGCTCTGCTTGTCAGTCTCATCAATATCTTCAAATACAACTGCTTCTATAGGGACAGCAATAGTATCGTTCTTGATCTCGGTAAAGATTTCCGCCCTGCAGCTCATGCCCGGCCGAATATCAATATCGCCTGTCGTATCAAGAAGAATTTTGACTGTGAAGCTTAGACCTTGGCGATAGCTAGAACGTTTTGCTGAGGTAGCTATATTTTGTACTGTGCCGGCTAGGGCTTGATCAGGATAGGCTACTGCGAAAATATCTGCGGTCTGTCCTATTTGAACATTTGCAATGTCTGCTTCGTCGACCAACACTTCTACCAGTATTGAGGAGGGGTCAGCTACGGTAATTAAGTTAGAACCTGCAATGTTGGTTGTGCCGCTTATAGCCGTTTCTCCAACTTTGATTTCCACTGAAGTTGCGATGCCATCTATAGGTGATCTGAAAACGGTTTTTTCAAGGCGTTCCATTGATTTGTCTAAGGTTGCTTGAGCTTGAGTCAAAGACTCCTGTCGCGATCGAAGATCAATACGCGCTAATGCGTATTGATTATCGATCAGTTCGTAGGCGTCTTGACCTATCATTTTACGTTCAAATAGATTTTTGTTGCGTTGCCATTTTGATGTGATGTTTTTGAGCTCTTGTGTCTGACGTTCGATAGCGATGGTTTGCAGACGAACATATGCCTGCTGCTGTTCCACATCGGCATTAAATGTTCTTGGGTCCAAGCGCATAAGGACCTGGTCTTTAGTGACCTTATCACCTTCTTCTAAAAACATTTCACTTACCTGTCCAATAACCTCAGAGCGCAATTCGATTTGTTCTTTATAGATGAGGGTTCCTGATGCAAGTATCGAACTCTTGATCTCCTCAATTTTGGCATTCTCGATGTTTACCAAGACAGCAGAAGAACTGGCAGTTTGCTTGAAATAAGCAATAGCTACGAGCGCTATCAACACACCAACAATAATAAGATTCTTTTTCATAGATAGTTCATTTCCTGTCTTTTAGTTTGTCGCTCTTTTAATTCTTCGCTTCTGATGAAAGCCAACAAGAACCCTATAGCGTTTTGTTATCTTAAAATGCTTCGTTTTTGGCGTGTGATTTTAACCTGAAAAACTTACATAAAGGGCCCAAATTAGATACACAATAAATGTGGGGGTTAGTGCGATCAAACTACTTTGTTTAAAGGTTAAGTTTAACCAGTTACTGAGTCCTAGAGCGGCAAGACCAATAGACCAAAGGCTAAATAAATCTAAACTGTTCATAAGATTAAACCAAGGGCTAGAGGAATTTGAAAGGAAGCCAAAGCTAGTGGGAGAAAGATCTTCAAATGTAACTAGGCCCTCCATAGAGAACATTATTACCAGCATCGAGAGTAGGACAGATACGACTCCCGGCATACTAGTCCACCAGCTAAACCCAAGCCACATTCTGTATGTCATTACAGTTGTGCTATATGCTTTAGACACTAAATAATAGAATAAAGCCGTGATAGCGTTGACACTAAAAATCCCAATAACTCCACCTATTAGGGTGCTCAACAACATTGAGTTCTTAGTCATATATTCAGCTGTGATTTCAAGCTCTTGCTGGCTCATATTATTTTCGATAGCTATTTTCTCGAGCATTTTGTTGACCATCCAATCAAAGTCTACTACCGAAAAATAGTATAGAAATAGTGTGGTTGTAGTACCTATGAGTAAACCGAATGGCGCCCAAGACCAGTGTTTTTTCTCTTTTATTAGTGCGAAGGTTTCCGTTGGCGTCGTTAGTATATCTAAGCAGGCCTGAAGTGCATTGGTTGACATAACTGAAGCTCCTTTAACTAGTATTGTTACGTTAATTTCCTTTTTCCGTAGCCTTCCGAAGTGATTACATAAATAGTTCGGATGTGAGACCACACACAAACTAATTGTTCGATACGTGCAAGTCAACTATCGGAGAGCTTCAGTTAACAATTATGCGATTGGGTACACGTATATCATCTAAAGTACTGGCCAACTAGGTCTTCAATGACTGGCAATATCGCTACTAGTAACAAAGCTGCCATTAGAATATTAAATCGTTTCCCGTAGACAGGGTTGTCTAGGAAATTTTTCAGCGAGGCGCCAAATACTAGCCATATGCCGACAGACAGCGCCGCAGTAATTGAAAAAGCAAAAGCAATAAATAGGACTTCTCCAAGTGGCGCACTGCTTGAGGTATACGCTGAGATTGCACTTGTTGCCATGACCAATGCTTTCGGGTTTACCCATTGAAATAGCAATGCTTGCCAAAATGTTAATGGCTTTGAGGCCTCGGTGCTAATTGAGCTAGGTTGTGTGGTCGCAATTAGCCATGCAAGATACAGTAAATAGCCAATACCAAATACTTTTATCACTTGGTGTAACAAAGGATAGTTTTGTAATACAAGATTAAATCCAAGCCCTACGGCCAAAACCATTATAGGTACACCAATAGTGATGCCTAAAAGGTGAGGGCAGCTCCTTTTAACGCCGAAATTAACACCGGAGGCCATTATCATGATGTTATTCGGTCCGGGGGTGATTCCTGCTGCTGAGGTGAATAATAGTATGGCTATGTAAAATTCCATTATGCTAGCTGTCCAAGTGTCGAGGGAGTCATTATTGCTAGGTTCAGTTTTTTTTAATAGTACCTGAGGCTACTTTAGACTGTTGCCAGTGTTGCGATGCGTCTTCTTGACAGTCCTTCATACTATATTTATCCAGAGTATTTGTATTCGTATTGCAGCAGACATCTTCATGTTACGGTTGTTTTTCATGTTACTTCTTTGTAAATATTTTTTTTATTGCTTTAAAATCGATTAAAGAGTCGCTGGAAGAGACCAAAAGAAGTTTATCCACAGTAAACTGGTTGCATGATGTTTGTTACCCCCCTATGCTCCCAGGCTATATCGGTTTTTAACATATGGTCAAATAACTTTTGGAGAAACAGATGGCGGGTTCACATTCAGATAGCACAGCAACCAAGGTTGTTGATAGTCATCAGCAAGAAACTCAAACATTTGCGTTTATTGCGATGACATGCCTGTTCTTTTTTTGGGGTTTCATTACCGTTCTCAATGATATTTTAATTCCGTTTTTGAAAGAATCTTTCGATCTCAATTATACCCAGGCAATGCTGGTACAATTCTGTTTTTTCGGCGCTTACTTTATCGTCTCTCCGTTAGCCAACCGACTGATTGATAGGATTGGCTTCCAATTAGGAATAGTGATTGGCTTGCTAACCACGGCACTGGGGTGCTTATTGTTTTATCCGTCTGCGGATTTAAATGTCTACGTACTATTTTTAGTTTCATTTTTTGTTTTGGCTAGCGGTATCACTATTTTACAAGTGGCAGCAAATCCATATGTAGCTGCGTTGGGGCCGGAAAAAACCGCAGCTAGCCGCCTAAATTTAGCGCAGGCAGCGAATTCTTTAGGAACAACCGTGGGGCCGGTGATTGGCTCTATGTTGATTCTCGGTGCGGTTGCAGCAGATGCTTCTGCGGTGCAAATACCTTACATAATGATTGGCGCTGTGTTGGTGATTGCGGCTCTTTTGTTTAGAAATATTAATCTGCCGACTCTGGCACATGTTGAATCTGAGGCTAGTGATGGTAAGGATAGCTTACGTAGCCATCTGTTGTTTTCAGGCGCTATTGTATTGGCTATGGTGTTGGGTCTCACTGTAGTTGCGGGGCTTATTGTTGTAGTGGCTCTGGGCTATAACTTTTACGGCTTGCGCCAGCACCGTTCGATGGTTTTGGGGGCTCTGGCGATTTTTCTTTATGTCGGAGGCGAGGTATCAATCGGTAGTTTTTTAGTAAATTATCTTGCTGAAAGTTCTATTGCAGGTATGGAAATTGCCGAAGCTGGAGAAATGGTTGGCTATTATTGGGGCGCTGCAATGATAGGTCGGTTAGTTGGAGCCGCACTAATGAACTTCATAGCATCGACTAAATATCTCGCTGGAAATGCGGTGATTGCAATTTTAATGATTATTATCAGCATGAATAGCACTGGTGATGTTGCCATGTGGTCAATTCTGGCGGTCGGATTTTTTAATTCGATTATGTTTCCAACTATTTTTACTCTTGCAGTGAAGGGTTTAGGCAATATGACAAGCAAAGGCTCTGGACTCGTTTGTCAGGGAATTGTCGGTGGTGCCCTTATTCCTGTGATACAAGGTATGGCTGCTGATGGTGTTGGCATTCAGATGAGTTTTGTTGTTCCAATGGTTTGTTATGTTTACATCGGATGGTATGCGTTACGCGGTGCGGATCAGTCTTAACATCCTCAACCGTCATCAAAGTGCGACAAAGGCAACCCTTTTGTATCTCGGGTTGCCCTTCTTTGTTTTGATACTCAGATTCTTTGCTAATGTTATTTTTAGGTTAGTCTGCTTATTATTCTAGATGGAAATTTTTAATGTTTGAAATTGTTGCTAACATTGGCCTATTAGCGTTAATGCAAATTTGGGCAGTGGTGATTTTTGCTTCAATACTGCGGTCTTTTACCGGTTTTGGTTTTGCACTAACAGCCGTTCCAGTTTTTTCGTTGTTTTTGTCTCCCACTGATTCGGTAGTGCTCAGCGCGGCACTGACACTCTCTAGTAATCTTTTAGGAATACGCACCTACTGGGGAATTGTTCCAATCAAGCCGTTAATACCATTGATATCAATGGCGGCACTTGGGACTGCTATTGGCACACTGGTTCTGGCATATATATCGGTAACGCAGTTTCGATTTTGGGCCGGCATATCGGTAGTTTTCGCCTGTGCAGTATTAGTATTTTTCAAGCCGACAGTCTATCGAGTAAATCAATATTGGACTGGCATAGCTGGTTTAATATCGGGTCTGATGAATGGTACTTTGGCGATTCCGGGACCACCAATTATTATTTATGTCATGGCCTCTGAGCCTGTTCCAGAGCGAAGTCGAGCATTATTAATCACATTTTTTTTGGCGTCGGCAGCCATCGCACTTTTTTCATTCGGAATCGCAGGGTTTATTGAAATAAGATCTCTATGGACTTTTTTGCTAGCCTTTCCAGCGATGGTTTTTGGCGACAAAGTGGGCTTTTATCTATTTAAGCGATATGGAAGCCAGCTTTATCGGCAAATCGCTATAGCAAGTTTACTCGTTATTGGTGTGGCTATTACCTCCAATTCGCTGATCTAGACATTGAATAATGTGTTACCGACATATCAGCCCCAGAGGGAGGTAAACTAACTCAATCGTGAAAATTGCAGGTCATTATATCCATTCCTATGGGTGATCCATCTGGTACTTTAGTGCTCTTTTGAGTCACATTTTGCAACGGCATATCAAGGAAATTATCAATTTTTGTCGCAAGGTAATCAGAGTGAATCGCTAACATTGATAAGCGAGCACCTCGCAGGCTAAGTCCTCTTTTGCCTGTTGCTTTACTGCCACTTTTCAGATTTTGTAGGTGATCTCTAGTAATTGCGCGTACCGAGTGACTAGCGCGTGGATCTTTCGCTAGTAAGATCATTTGATCTATCCACTTCGTTTCGACCATACGCGCTATTTCAGTTGTAATACCCTGATTTTTTGTAACCTTGAAGACGTTGCGGCTTACTTTATTAAGCACTTCAGTTATGCCAAAAAGTGCAGAGTCCTGCAGGTGTTGAAGGCGTATACGATTCACTCTGTTGGGATCCAATAAATGCTTAAAGGCTAGATCAACAATATTTTCTGCAGGTGTAATTGGGTCGAAGATGGGCCCCATGCGAGAGTCGAAAGTTTCTCTATTTCGACTATATCCAAATGGACGTGGCGGTATCAGTGCTATAATTCTAGGCGGAATTTCAAGATGCCTGGGGCTTATAGCTAATAATAATGCATCTAGGGCCTTTTCTTGAATAGCCATGTCAATCCAATTTTGTGTAGGCTGGTTATCACCTTTTATTTTATATTGATAGTCCATGCCGCCGATTATTTTAGTGTTGGCTTCTAATTGATAGCGGTGCATGAGATAGAGCGGCGCAAAAACTTCCTCCAGCACAGCTTCAGGCTGTCCTTTAGGAATCGCATTCAAGCCAAAACCACCTATTCTGTTTTCGCGTAGAGTTAGTATTCTTACTAATTCCTCCGCAGCCGATGCGCCATTATCCCATAAATGTGATCTGGGATGCGCTCCGCTGATATCACGAGAGTCGCTATCTGTTATAAATTCATACCCAGCATTATAAGTTTCCTCTAGGGTCTCTGTTAAGAATATTGCCTCCTCTACGCCTTCATTGGGACTACCATAACCATAGGTAATGGCCCATTTATCCCAAGCACCAATTTGATTTTCATAGGCACGGTTAAATTCTAATTTACCGGTTCCGTTTAGAGTGATTTTGGGGTAGGGGTAGTCCATTACGGAGGCTCTACCTGCAGCGGATGAAGCAAAATTATGGGAAAGCCCGATTGTGTGGCCGATTTCATGAGCGGATAATTGCTTTAGTCTGTCCAGTGCCATATTTAGCATACGTTGGTCTGTGGATTTATCCTCTTGGAATGGTTGTAAAAGACCTTGGGCGATGAGATAGTCTTGACGGACGCGCAGTGAACCAAGTGAGACATGTCCTTTGAGGATTTCGCCAGTTCTGGGGTCCTTGATACTCGCTCCATAAGACCAGCCTCTTGTGGATCTATGTACCCATTGAATAACATTGTAGCGAACATCTAAAAAGTCCATGTCCGGCGGAGCAATTTCTACACGAAAGGCATTTTTAAAACCTGCGGCCTCAAACGCTTGATTCCACCAATTACCCCCTTCTAAAAGTGCCGATTTAACTGGCTCAGGTGTACCTCGATCAAGATAATAAACAATCGGCTCCACCGCTTCAGATATGGCCTCACTAGGATCTTTCTTTTGCAGTCGGTGCCTGACTATATAGCGTTTAATGATAGGTTCATCTATGGGCGTGGCAAAGTCCATAAAGGACACAGAGCCAAAGCCTGCTCGAGGATCAAACGCTCTAGGCTGATACTGACTATCCGGTAGCTGCACAAATGAATGATGCTGTCTCACGGTAATCGCATTGGGTGTTGGCGCAACTGACTGCAGGTAACTTCCTGTTGATTTACCTGTTACGGTAATAGTTGCTTCAATTTCCGTATTTTTCGGGAAGTTCTTAATCATGGGCATATACAAAGCCGAACGGCTTAAATCTAAAGTAAAGTTACCTTGATTAGTATCCTTGAGTCTGTCAGCCACACCATGGGTGTCTTGAAGAAAAAAGTGTGTCGCCTCTACAATCACACTCTCACCGTTACTTTGCAGTATATCAAAGCCCCACAGAACTGATTCGGCGAATGCGTCTTTGATCGACTGAACTTCATCATCATTGGATGATGACGCCCGAAAAGCCATATTTTTATGGACTAAAAAGAGTTTGTTACCACTCTTTCTAAAGGTGACAAGTCGCGTTTGTCCTAGCTGTCCTCGGTCTAGCCCAATATCATTAGAGCCCACACCTGTGGCAAGTGCGCTAAGATACAAAAAATCTTCGTTGAGATTCTCTACCGATAAATACAGCTTGCCCTGGGATTCGTCTAAATAAAGAGGAATAAAGCCTTCTTTGAAGTTAAGTTTTTCAAGCTCTATTGGGGTTGCATAGCTTAGGTTGAATGCAACCAGACTCAGAATCAAGCTAGAAAGTAGCTTAGTCATAATGTAACAACCTCTCAACGTTATAGATTCACCGCCAAAGGCATATTCAATCTGCCCTGAATCCAATGAGCCTAAACAAAATTAAGTAATAATAACAGCAGGATTTTTGATTTATGGCTCCTGAATATTATCAGACCATAACAAACTCGTCAGTAATACACGTATAGGAATGGCAGACTGTGCTTATTTAGATGGTTTGATTAGTGACTGAAGCTAATCACAGCGATTTTAGCCTGATTATTCGACTCAGTTTGCACGATAACTTCGTCTCTACCGTCATGGTTTAGGTCAGCAACGGTAAACCCGTTTCCGGTGTTGGGCAAATCCATGGTAACTTCAACTGATTTTTTATCAAACATTTGAGGACCTTCAGTCCCTTGAAAAATCATTAAAGTATCTTTGCCCTTTTGTACCAATAGATCTTTGCGGCCATCGCCAGTTACATCGGCGGTGAGCACTGCTGGCATTGAAATAGCACCACTGCCAAAATTTAGTTTTGCAGATATAGTTCTTTGAGTATTAGGCTTTTTTTGAAAGATTCCGTTGTTGATTTTATAGATTGAAACATTGATGGAAACTCTTCTGGTAAGAAGTGCCTTGATAATTGCTCCAAGGCTAATTTCTGCTGAGGTAATAATGAATTCTTGCTTACCATCACCAGTGATATCTTCCCGATCATGATTAAATTGAAAACCATCTGAATGAATCACTGATGATGGCGTTTTGGCGAATTGCAGATAATTGTTTTCATCTGAGCTGCCAAGGTAAATTTCATATTCAGACTCCCAGCCGAAGATACCTTCGGATTTTATTTTTTTGACAACAAGATCATCAATACCATCAGCATCTATATCAATTATTTCCTCTACAAGTCGAGTGGGCTCAGTTTCTGTATCGTTATCTTTTTCAACCAGCATTTTGGAATAATTACTCAGCATATTATCCAGAGTTGTGTTGAGAGGCACTGCTGATGTGGCGAATTCACCCTGGGCATTTTGCCTGTAAACCGCAAAAAAGCCATTGTCCCAAAAAGCAATATCATCAAGACCGTCATGGTCTTCATCTACAAGATAAACCTGCTCTGCTGAGTACGCCACATAACGAGCACTCTTCTGAAATCTCATGGTAGTCGTTGGACCAACAATTTGCGTGTCTGAAAAACCTTTTTGAGTTTGGAGCGCTATTTGCCAGCCATTAAAATGTGGAATTAAAATGTCGTCCAATTGGTCGCCATTGATGTCCTTAAATAGATCGACTAACAGTGATGTTCCCCCATGATCACCAGCAAATATCGATGGCATTTTAAGTTCTTCTTTAAATTCGAGAGTTTGTCGATCGAGGAAGAAAATCGAGTCATTTTGATATCCAGCTAACTTGTCACCTGAAGGGGTGCGCACTATATCAATCAGACCCATTGCATTGGTCAGCGCTACTCGTTGTTTTAATTCCCAGCCGGTTGTCGTGTGGTTAAAAAAATTGATATATCTAGAGGATTCTTCATGATCACCGTCGATATTTTTAACAGTTGCACTGTTATTTGATGTTTCAATGATAAGGATGTCAGCGATGTCTTTTGATTTTTTTGAAAAAGGAAGAATATCAATGTTTTTCTTATGTAAGCTGTCAAGAGGGCCAACAAATTCAATGGTATATTCCAGAGCTGCTATTGGGTAAGAATGCACGAGGCAGATAAATGCCGAGGCTAGTAGATAGCGTAATTGCGGTTTAGTACTCATAGATGGTGTTCCTCTCATTTACTTTTTCTACTTTGCATCGATGATTTAGTTATCTTCTTCCCTGCCTATAGTTATAGCTTTCATTGATACCGTTCCAGATGTTTACAATGCTCAAGTGGTTACGTTCCCAAAACTTCAACGCTGCGAGCTAATAATTTTGGCAACGTCTAAAATTTCCGCCAGTCAAAAGCAAGGTTTTATGAGCAAATTATTTTTTTTACCGCTGTGATCAGCGATTAACAGCACCCATAGTTTACAGCTTTAGAGCTAATTTATCTGTTACCGTTATATCTCATTAAGGGGCTATTGCAGGGATGATAGACCAATTTTAAAAAGTCAGTTGAAAAAATAGTAAATTAATTTCATATATACCTTAACTAAATGCTTTTTATGTTAAATTTTGATAGCATCTTTTACAACGTATTGTAGTTAACAAAAAGTCGGCCGGTAAAGAGGGAATTCATGTCTAAGATTATTCTTATTAAAGCGAAACGCGCCTTGCGTATCACTATCGGATTACTTTTGGTTTCCGGTTCTGTAATTGCTCAAGAGCAACTAGTGACAGGGTCACTATCAGTGTCAGAACTGTCAGCAGGCCAAACTACAGAACTGACGGTCTCTTATACAGCAACAGACGCCAGTGGAGACGTAGCCACGACTCCCGGTCTTGGCTTGCGGATGCATTATGATAGTGATGTTATAGAGCTTGGAGACTACTCTTATCGGTTGTTTACTGGCAATCAGCCGTTTCAAATCAAGGACGATGTTGATGACTTTGATGGTAATGAAAAAACTGATAAGTTCTTTTTGACCTCATGGGCTGCCACTAGCGGTGGGTGGCCTGTGGATGGCAATACTGGAGAGCCTTTGGCGCAGCCATTGGACCTTTATGTGGTGCCTTTAACGGCTAGGAGTGGGTTTGAAGGAAGCACTCTAACATTTACAGCGGCATCTACGGCGGCAGGCTATACACTGAGCGCAGACGATGTAAGCGTTGATAAGATTCCAGGTACCGTAGCTACTTTGGAAAGTCTTTCGGTAGCCTATACTAACCAAGGAACTGAGACTAATGTTGATCTAACGCCCTCTTTTGATGCAGATATAATCTCTTATTCGGCTCAGGTCGCAAATCCAATCAGTATGATCTCGATGGTGCCAGTGGTGACCGATAGTTTCGCCAGCATAAGCGAATACACTGCAAACGGATCGACAGTTAGCGACAATAAATTTGAAATTACTGCAGGTTCAAATGAGGTGATTATTAGTGTTACATCAGAGGATGCTAATAATACTACAACTTACTCGGTGACTATTGATCGTGCTGAAGCCTTATCTCTTGAGCTTAACACGCCAGTGGTGATGACAAATAGCAATGCCGGAAGCTACGAAATAGCTGGCACCTGTAATTTAGACGATGTCTCTGTTGTGGTTAGCTTATCTGATGGAATAACATCAGTGTCAGCAGATTCTGTGGTCTGCGCAGATAGCAGCTGGTCAGCATCAGTGGATGCCACTGACCTAGCAGATGGAAATATTACAGTATCAGCACAGGGCACAACTGCGCTTGAAAGTGACACAGCGGTGGCAACCATTAACAAAGATACTACAGGGCCTACCGTGAGTGTACCGAGCAATATCACTGTTGATGCAGAATCTGCAGCGGGAACAAGTGCGAGTAATACGGCGATAGTAGCTTTCTTACAGGCAGCAACGGCAACCGATGCTACAGATGGTAGTGTGTCTGTAACTAATAATGCGCCTACAGAGTTCGAAATAGGATCAACAACTGTCACTTTCAGTGCGGTAGATTCACTTGGTAATGTGGGGTCTGATACCGCAACGGTGACTATCGAAGATCAGACCGCACCTATGGTGACTGCGCCGGGGGCCGCAACAGTGGCAGCTACTGACACTAATGGGACTTTGGCAACAGATGCGGCGATAGTAGCTTTCTTAGCTGGAGCTAGTGCAACTGATAATGTGGATTTGGATCTTACTATTACCAATAATGCGCCGACGACTTTCCCTCTGGGAGCGACTGAGGTGATCTTCAGTGCAACTGACTCGTCTAACTTGATTGGCACGGCAACTGCGATGCTGACAGTGACTGATCAGACCGCACCAGTTCTTGTTGTACCAGCTGCAATAATCGTCGATGCTACTGATGCAGATGGAACAGCTGCCTCAAATGCTACTATAGCGGCGTTCTTGTCTGGCGCTACTGCAACTGACAATGTTGATACCAATATTTCTGTCACCAATGATGGACTAAGTTTATTCCCCTTAGGATCTACAGCTGTGAGCTTTACGGCCTCAGATGCGGCGGGTAATGAGAGTACTGCAACAGTAACCATTACTGTCGCAGACCAAACAGGACCGGTAATATCTGTGCCCAGTAATACTACTGTGGCCGCAACAGACGGTTCTGGCACGTTGGCTTCAGATCCAGATATCATCGCTTTCTTGGCTGGTGCCTCAGCGGTTGATAATGTTGATATTGATGTTGTAGTTGAAAATAACGCACCTGATAGTTTTGGTTTAGGGTCAACGACGGTGAACTTCACAGCTACTGATGCGGCCGGTAATTCAAGTACGGCCTCGGCCGTAATTACGGTAGCTGATATAACCGCGCCTGTGATCGATGCTCCTGCTACCTTTGTGGTGCTTGGCACAGAGGATGGTGTGCAGGCAACAGAGCAAATAATTGTAGATTTTCTTGCTAGCATTACAGCTACAGACAACGTAGATGGCGTATTGTCATCCGTTAGTAATGATGGTCCTGAGCTTTATCCTTTTGGTACAACGACAGTAACCTTCTCAGTGAGCGATTCAGCCGGCAACGAGGGTACCGCTCAGTCAGTAGTCAATATTAGCTTAGATATTATTGATCCACAGCTTAGTGTGCCCGATTCAATTAGTTTGAACGTCGATATGCCTAGTGATGTTGTTGCTGCTTCTGATGACGCTATTGTTAATTTCTTGTCAGCTGCATCGGCCACCGATAATAAAGATGGTGATTTGACATCAAGCATTACTGACGATGCACCTGAGGAATTCGAGGTAGGTGAAACCTCAGTGACATTCTCTGTCAGTGATGCTGCGGGCAATGCAGTATCTGGTAGTGCAAATGTTACCGTTGTTGTGTTGGATACTGACCAAGATGGATTGCCAGACTTCTATGAAGAACAGAACGGTTTGGATCTTAATGATCCATCTGATGCCGATGGTGATTTGGATGGTGATGGCGTTAGTAACTTGGATGAGTACCTAGATGGAACTGATCCAACAAAAGATGAATTGCCGCCTGAATTGTCACTTCCTGAAGATATTAGTGCAGCAGCTACGGGGAGATTAACTGACATAACCTTAAATTCAGCAACTGCGAATGACAATAAAGATGGACCTCTCACAGTAAATGCGAGTGCAACTGGTCCTTTTGAGTCCGGTTTGACGGAGATTACTTGGTCTGTGTCAGATGCTGCTGGCAATGAGTCCTCTGGTATTCAGCGGGTGGAAATTGTACCTCTGGTAAATCTTACGCCATCTACCATTGCAACTGAAGGATCAACTGTAGAGATTAAAGTAGAACTTAGTGGTCCCCCTGTAGCATACCCGGTATCCATCCCTCTGGCTGTTGGTGGGACGGCTACAGCTGATGATTATAATGTTGCTGGTGAAATTATTATCAGTGAAGGAACCATTGGTAGCATAATGATGGAAATAGCCTCAGATGAGGAATTTGAAGGTACTGAAACGGTAGTCATCACCTTAGGTACACCGGAACAGGCTGTTCCGGGTTCGGTGTCGGAGAGAATTATTTCAATTGTAGAAGAAAATGTTGCTCCAACGGTTAACGTAGTCATCTATCAAGGAAATACCACAGGTCGTATTGTCGCCGCTGACCAGGGCACTGTTTGGATTCAACCGGAGGTTGATGATATGAACAGTGGTGACGCCTACACCATCGACTGGACTTCTGCTCTTGCTGAATTACCTTCTGCGGTACTTGTTGTGGATGCTGATGTGGTTAATGGTATTAGTTTTCAGGCGCTTGAATTTGATCCAAGTACATTATCAGATACTATCGTAAATACTCAGGTATCTGTTACAGATAATGGTAATCCAGCGCTAACCACAGTAGCGTCAGTTACTGTTAAAGTCCTAGCAGTAGCCCCTGATTTGGGTAATAGTGATAGTGATGGAGATGGTATTTCAGACACTCAAGAGGGTTATGGGGATAGTGATAATGACGGCATACCTGACTATCAAGACAACATTGTTGAGAGCTACTTAGCACCTATTGGTGATGACGGGCAAATTGCTCAGTCAGCGGTGGGTACATCCATTGTCTTGGGCGACACTGCACTTGCCACCGGTGATAATACACTTAGTATCAACGAAGGTAATGTTGGTACTGCAGATGCCGATTATGATTATGCTGGTGGTCTTGTAGACTTTACTGTCTCTGGGGCCCAAGCTGGATCTTCATATAATGTAGTGTTACCGCTAGGTGATGCGATTCCAGCTGATGCAGTGTTACGGAAATTCATGGGAGATACCATTGGATGGCAGCAGTTTGTCGAAGATGCAAATAATGCTATAAGCTCTGCTACAGCAGCTAGTGGAACCTGTCCTGAAGCTGGTAGCAATCGCTATGAGATAGGCTTAGTCGCCGGTGCAACCTGTGTCCAGCTGTATTTAGAAGATGGTGGTCCAAATGATATGGATGGCGCTGCAGACGGCACTGTTACTGACCCTAGTGGCATCGCGTCTCTATACTTTGGCCCGCCAAGCACTGAGAGTACGATTACTATTAGTGTTGCCGAGCTTACAGCCGGAGGATCTGAGACCGCAGTGGTAACTGTTACGGCCGTTGACGCGGATGGGCGCAGTTTAGAGGGTATGAGCATAAGTGCCTCGACTAGTTTATCTGATGCCACTGTGAGCAGCTTTACTGAGGGCGCTGGAGGAGTTTATACCGCAACACTCACCCCTGGCAGCACAGGTGGAGACCTCAGTGTTACAGCAATTATTAGTAACGGCAGTAATTCTGCCTCCATTACGTCAGCCAATATAGTGGTTAAAAAGTCTGGTGGCGGTGGCGGTGGATGTACGGTAGGTGATGGTCAGTCTACGGATTGGTCACTAATGTTATTGCTATTAGCTGGTTTGATGTTGATGTTTAGGCGTCGATTTTTGATCCAGTAAGTGATTTGAATTTCACTTAAGTCTATATTGAAAAAGGCCAATCAGATGTCTGGTTGGCCTTTTTTTAACTAAAAGGCGACAATAAAGTAAACGCTATATAGGTCTCTCGTGGTTTTACTAATGATTCTTTCATGTTAAAAAAAATATCGATATTTGGCGTGTTAGGCGTATTGATTTGGCTTGGTAATCCGGCCGTCGCCTTCTTACTAGGTGTGGGAATCTCTGTGGCTCGGGCACAGCCCTGGTTTTCTGATACTGGGCGCTTTGGAACCTATAGTTTGCAAACTGCGATTGTTCTGCTGGGACTCAAACTTGATGCTAGTCAAATGATAAAAATCACTTATGACTATAGCCTGATGGTAGCCTGTTATGTAGTATTGACACTCACCCTGGGGATCCTACTTGGGCGTTTTGTGAATAATAGTAAAAAAACTGGCTACTTAATTAGTGCTGGCACGTCGATCTGTGGTGGCACAGCGGTAGCAGCGTTATCACCAGTTATTGGCGCTAAAGCAGAAGAGACAGGTATTGCACTGACACTTATTTTTTTATTAAATGCAACGGCGTTGATTGCCTTTCCCTACATAGGTTCAGCGTTAGAGATGACTCAAGAGCAGTTTGGTGTCTGGGTGGCTTTGGCAGTTCATGATACCTCCTCGGTAGTGGCCACCAGTGCTATTTATGGCGAGGAGGCGGCTAAAATCGCTACCACAGTGAAACTTGGTCGAACCCTCTGGCTTATTCCCTTGATTATGATGTTCAGTGTATTCCAAGGTAATTCTGCGGGGCCTGTGAGAATTCCGTTTTTTGTAATATTCTTTATAGTGGCTGCTGTATTTAGCTCAACCATTGCGTTGCCGGAAATTATTCTGGAAACAGCAAGCGTTTTAACCACTACCTTACTGGTTATTGCCTTATTTTGTATAGGCTCAGGTATTAGTCGACAAACCCTAAGAAACCTAAAAGGGACCGCGGTTTTACACACTATCGGTCTCTGGATGTTAGTAATGCCGCTGACATTATTCATGGTACTAAGGCTGATTTAGTTCTGGTATGAAATAGTACAGAGTCATCTTATTAGGTTACCCTAATGACATTGGTTTTTGTTGTAACACCTTAATCAAAGCTAATATTAATTAACTAGTGTTTATGGCTTTGGTTTTCCTGCGAACATAAGTTCTACTTCTTCCAATGATTTACCTTTGGTCTCCGGTAACAGCTTAGCCACTAGTACAAGTCCTATAAAGGCAAAAATACAGTATGAGAAGAACGTTAATGCTGCTCCGAAAACACTGAGTTCGATAGGAAAAAATAATTGCACGAAAAAACTCACGAGACTGTTAATCATTCCGACAAATGATATGGCAACCGCACGAAATTGGTTGGGGAATATTTCTGAGAATAGTGCCCACATTACCGGCCCTAATGACATAGCAAAGGAAGCGACAAATCCAAGTATGCCAACGAGGATTAATAGCGCATTAATATTAATTGATGCCTTGATAAAGTCGCTCTCGAATTTTTGGGCAGCGCTACTGCCGATAGTGCCAGTGAGACTCTGCTTAAAAGCAGTGTCACTCTCATAAACAACTCCCACTATGTTATTAAGTTGGGCTAGATCAATATGTGCATCAATATTCTCGATGGTTTTAATTTGTATAAGACCCTCAGGTTTTAACTCATAGGTTGCTTGAGAAAAGCCAAAAGTGCATAGAGCCATGCTAAGGACAATACCGGTTAACCCAGTAAGCAGAAGTGGTCGTCTACCCCATCGATCAATAAGAGCAATTGCAACAAGAGTAAACACCACATTGATCAAACCGACTAAGACAGCTTGAGCAAAGGCAGCATCAGTACCAATACCACTTTGTTCAAAAATGGTTGGTGCATAAAAGAATATCGCATTGATACCAGTAATTTGCTGAACCACTCCAATAATAATACCGATGGTAAGAGCTAGGCGCATTTTAGGGCTAAATATACCTTGGATGCGTCGCCAAAGATCACCATTTTCCTGATCATAGCTATGTTTAATCAAGGATATCTCGTTATCTATCTGATCTACCGGGAGCAATCTCTCCAACACGATTCTTGCATCTGATTCGCGATCTTTTGTGATTAACCAGCGAGGACTGTCGGGTATAAAAAACAAGCCAGTAAAAAAGAGTAGGGCGGGCACTATCTCAATACCTAGCATCCATCGCCAGGTGTGTTGATCAATACCCCAATTGGCGGCCCAGCCGTTATCGGATAGACTTAAATTCAAAATATAGTAGTTCGCAAAGTAGGCTGCTGACAGACCAATAACAATGTTTAGCTGATTAATAGAAACTAATTTACCGCGTAGCTTTGGGGGTGCTATTTCAGCAATATACATGGGCGCAATGATTAGCGATGAAAAGGCTAAGCCGCCCATCGCTCTTGCCATTACAAGCATAGTATAGGAGGAGGAAAATGCGGAGACGAAGGCCGATAAGAGATACATCAAAGCAATCATCAACAGAACTTTTTTACGGCCCAAGGCGTCGCTAAGCGGACCCACTATTAGCGTACCAAATACGCCAGATAATGTGGGTGCCGCCACCACAAAGCCAGCTTGGATTGGAGTAAGGTCGAAATCGGTGGTCACAAAACCAACAACCCCAGAGATTACCGCTGCATCAAAACCGAATACAAATCCACCCAAAGATATTATCATCGAGCAGTAAAGAGCGTAGTAGATGCGTGGTTCCATCAAATCGTTATCCCTTTGGTAGACTATGGTGTCAACAACATTTAAAACTGTGTTTTTATCTTATTCATGTGCCTTTGAAAAGCGCGACTGTCATCCCAAGTGACCACAGATGATTCGATTTTCCCCGCCTTGATGTCACAGCTTACCTGTTCAATTTGGTGATTAAAACCTTGTTGTTCTCGCACCTCCTCACAGCGGTCAATACACTGATTATGACGGTAGAGCTTAGCTTCTCTTGCAGCCCAATAATCTTGTACAATAATAGTGCCTTGGTCACCAATCAGAGTAAGGTTATTGTTTAGCCTAGATCTGAAGGATGTAGTTAATTGAGCTGTGGCCGATGGGGTATCAAAGACGTTAAGAACCACTACATCATCTTCAACACCATTTGGTGCTTTATGATGCCAGACTGTTTGTTGGTCAGGATCTTTACCTAAAAATAGCCATGCCATCGCTATTGGATAAATACCCATCTCTAATAAGCAACCTCCGGCGAGTTTGTTGTCGTACTCGCGAAGATCAGAACTATAGGGTAAGGGAAAGCCAAAGTCTGCTTTGACGTGATGTAGTTGGCCAATGCGGCCTTGGCTAACCCAATGACTAACGGTTTGAATGACTGGCATAAAGTAGGTCCACATACCCTCCATAAAATATTTGCCGGTTTCTTGCGCCACAGAGATTACATCTTCTAGCTCCTGAGGATTAACTACGACTGGTTTTTCACACAGAACATGCTTGCCTGCGCGCAAGGCGGCAATGGCATGATTTTTGTGGTGACTGTGCGGTGTGGCTATATAGACTGCGTCTACCTTAGGATCTTTAAGTATGGCTTCATAGCTGTTATAGAATGCCGGTATTGAAAAATCTTTAGCAAAACTTTGTGCTTTAGACTGCTCTCTAGACGCTATTCCATAAAGTGAGGCGTTTTTTGCGAATTGTATATCATTAGCAAAGGTCCGAGCGATGCGACCAGCACCCATGATTCCCCAGCGTATGGGTGTTGATTTAATGGTGTCTGGCAAAATTATCATCTAGCGCGATCTTCAATCACACGACTAGTAGAAAACTGGTAGCGCATGTTTCTATAAACGCAGGTATCGGTTATTGAGTGCGGTGTGTTTTCAGGACAACATCGATAATTCGTTGATACTCTATAATCACCAATGATCGGTGTTACTCGGTGCCAAAGATGGCCATGAATAAGAATAAGTGATCCTTTTTGAGGACTTAAAATTATCTCATCTGTTAGTGACTCGTTTATATCACCAACACTAATAGCGCCACGTTTGTGACTGCCAGGAACTACTACAACTTGCCCGCCGATGTACTCATTGACATCCATGGTGTACACCAGACGATTTAGATTAAACTGCGATTTATCCTCTGGAGGACAATCTTGGTGCCATGCTTGACCATTTGATCCAGCTTTACTGTACATGACCATACTATATAGACTTGACCAATTACGTCCTAAGATAGCTTCGGTCAAGGACAATAAAAAAGGATCATTCTGAGCGACGTCAAATTCACTATGGCCTTCCTGTTGAGGAAACCAGGGAATAACATCGGTATTTGATTTCTCTAAAAATTCAGCGTTATGACCATAGCTTGGATTATCATCAAATTTGCGCAGTATTAGGTCTTGATAGTGATCCATTAACGAAGCTTCAAATATGTTATCGATAGATAAATAACCCTGTTGCCAGAAACGTTTTGCCAGATCATTTATTGTCATTTAAAAATCCATACATTGAAAAACGAAAAATTTATCTAGAGTTTATCTGGATAGCGCTATAAAAGCGATGTTATGGAATGATTGAAAACGTGTTGTAGCTGACTAATATTTTCTAAAGCATTCTATTTACCGTTTTAACCTTTTTACTGCATTGTTATGAATTTGCATGAATTAAGGATACTATTATTGAATAACAAAAAATGTTCACAAGGGTTAGCTATTATGGGCCAGGAAAACGTCGAGACCTCTGAGGGTCAGTCAAACATGCGTAAAGTGGCTTACACCGCCTTAGCAGGAACAAGCATCGAGTGGTATGATTTTTTCCTTTACGGTGCTGCCGCTGCGTTGATCTTCCCCACTACTTTTTTTGGTGAAATGGCACCGGCAACGGCACTGATTTTGTCGCTACTGACCTTTGCTGCAGGCTTTATAGCACGACCTATTGGCGGTATTATCTTTGGTCATTTTGGCGATCGTGTTGGCCGAAAGAAAACCTTGGTAATGGCTTTGTTGTTGATGGGTATTTCCTCTACATTAATTGGTTTATTACCGACTTATGCCATGATTGGCGTTGCCGCGCCGATACTGCTTACACTGTTGCGTTTCGCCCAAGGTCTTGCAATTGGCGGTCAATGGGGTGGTGCTATGCTCTTAGTGACTGAAAGTGCGCCATCTAATAAGCGTGGTTACTATGGAGCTTTTGCTCAAGCAGGTGCACCTATTGGGGTTATTTTGGCGAATTTAGCCCTGATTTTAACCAGCGCTCTAGTGTCAGAGGAATTCTTTTATACTTGGGGTTGGCGAATTCCGTTCTTAGCCAGTGCCGTGCTTATTGGTATCAGTATGTATATTCAGATCAACCTTGAAGATACTCAAGCATTTAAAGCCTTGGAGGCGGAGCGTAATAGTAATCAAACAAGTGGCGAGGTTGCGATTCAGCGGTCGCCAATTTTTGAAGCCATACGTCGCTATCCAAAAACAATCGCTCTTGCATCCGGAGCTTTTCTGTCTGTCCAGGTGACCTTCTATATTCTTATTGCGTTTTTGCTAGCCTATGGGGTCACCAGCGCAAATATGCCACGCAATGATATGTTGGCTGCTGTGCTTATTGGTTCTGCCATTATGGTGCCAGTACAGTTTATGTTTTCATCTTATTCTGATCGGCATGGGCGAAAGGGAATTTTTATGCTAGGCGCCATTTTGTCTGGACTGTGGGCATTTGCAATCTTTCCATTGGTTGATACTGGGAATTTTTGGTTAGTGGTTCTGGCGATCTCGGGGGGATTAATTTTTCTTGCTATGATGTATGGCCCTCAGGCGGCATTTTTTACTGAATTATTTAGTACTGAGGTTCGATATTCGGGGGCAACCCTAGGATACCAATTTGGGGCTATTTTAGGTGGTGCTTTCGCGCCCACAATTGCGGTTAAACTATGGACTGACTTTGATGTTTTCTGGGTGTCAGTCTATATGGCATCCGCTGCATTTGTGACATTAATATCAGTCATGGCACTAACCGAGACTGTAGGCACGGACTTAAATAATACTGATTGAATGCTTATATAAATACAAGGAGAGCTATGGTAGCTACGGGTGGACTTGAACCACCGACCCCAGCATTATGAATGCTGTGCTCTAACCAGCTGAGCTACGTAGCCATAGATTTTAACAGCAAAAAAACAGCCGTTGTTTTGGATGCGAGAAGTTACACTCGCAGTGGCGTTGAGTCAAGTGTGAAACGCTCTTTTTTATTATAATTCGTTGCTCTGTGCTAGCTACTGCACTAGGATATATGCTAATTGGGCATATCTATAAAAAAAGCGTGCTTTTGAAGTATCGCACATGGGCGGATCGTCGTAATAAAAACGACTGTTTTGAAAGACAACGTCGATAAATAATCGAGGAGCCTCTATTTTGGATCAATCGCAAAGCAGTCAATCTTCTCTCTCTGTAGAGATAAAAACTGACAAACTGGGTTTCTATCAGGGATTTAACCCTGTTGTTGCTGTGGTACCCAAATTACTTATCATCGCCTTGGTGATCTGGGTAGGGTTGTCACCCTCAGAAGCAGGGCAGGTTTTATTAGAGGGTCAGAACTGGTCTACTCAAGTTTTTGGTGGCTGGTATATCTATGTAACGGCATTTTACACTATTGTTTGCTTGGCCCTTGGACTGTGGCCACGCACCGCTCGAATTAAGCTGGGCAATGTTGATGATGAACCCGAATTTAGCTTCTTTACTTGGTTATCGATGATGTTTGGCGCTGGCATAGGTATTGGTATGTTAACCTACTCTACAGCGGAGCCTATTTTGCACTTTGCGAACAACCCCGATACTATTAAGGGTATCACTGATGGCCTTGATGAAAATAACGTGCGTAATGCCTATAAGTGGGCGATGTTACATTATGGTCTTACCCCTTGGGCCTGTTATGGCATAGTTGGGATATCCTTGGGCTATCTGTCCTACAACAGGGGGCTGCCACTGACGATTCGTAGTGCTTTACAACCTCTATTCGGTCGTTCCATGTCAGGTACTGCCGGCCACATTGTGGATATAGTCGCTATTCTGGCCACTATAGTGGGTTTGAGTGTCACTATCGGCTACGGGGTTTCACAGTTTGCGTCTGGTTTGTTTAATATTAGTGGTGCCAGCTGGTTGGTAGGAGATGGGGGCAAGCCCACTCTATTTGCTCAGCTATTAGGTCTTATCATGATTATTTGTGCTTCTTGTTTGTCTGCTATGTCGGGCTTACAGCGAGGGATTAAATGGTTATCTAATGTTAATATGGGCTTATCCGTTTTTCTAATAGGATTTTTTATTCTATTTGGCGCCACTCTATTTGCATTTAAAACTTTCTTTTATACCATCTGGGATTATCTTGTAGCTTTGCCAGCAATGTCTATGACGGTATGGACTGATACAGGAGAAGCTCCATCCGCTGCGTTACAAAGTTGGCAGAGTGCTTGGTCAATTTTCTACTGGGCGTGGTGGATTGCCTTTGCACCTTTTGTGGGGCTTTTTCTAGCAAGAGTGTCTCGGGGTAGGACCATTCGAGAGTATGTAATTGGTGCAATGATCATTCCGTCTTTAATTTGTTTAGTATGGTTTTCATTTATTGGTGCCACAGCTATTGATCTAGAACTTTCAGGGGTTGCTAAGGGTGCTATTGTGACTGCTGATATATCCGCGCAGCTGTTTGAAACCATTAACCTCATTTTGTCGCCAACTTTAGCCATTGGACTGTCCATTGTTATTGTAATTTTGCTGATGACATTTTTAGTGACCTCAGCGGATTCCGGTATCTTGATTATAAATACGCTAGCTTCAGGTGGTAATCAAAGTCAAAAACAAGCCAAACATGTTGTTATCTGGGGTATATTGTTTTCGGTATTAATTGGGGTTCTATTAGCTGCCGGAGGTATGGGTGCGCTTAGGTCAGTGATGATTATAGGAGCTCTTCCATTTTCTGTGGTGATGGCGTTAATGGCAATATCCTTGGTAAAGGTGCTATTGAGTAAAGATTCACAAAGTGAATAATTCAGATTTAAATATAACAATATAGGAGTTAGTAATGAGAGAAGCAGTCATCGTATCAACAGCGCGTACCGCGCTAACCAAAGCCGCGCGAGGGGCGTTTAATAATACTCATGGCGTTAAGTTAGCAGCGCATTCAATTGCGCATGCTATTGCGCGTGCCGGACTTGATCCTGCTGATGTAGATGATGTGATCTTAGGTAATGCTGCACATGCAGGTACTACAGGTATGAATATTGGCCGTAATGCTGCTCTTTCAGCAGGTTGTCCGGTCACTACATCTGGTACTACCATAAATCGCTTCTGCTCTTCTGGTTTGCAATCACTAGCAATGGGCGCAGGACGAATAATAGCTGAGGGTGTTGATGTTATGGTTACCGGGGGTGTTGAAAGTATCTCAATTCCCGGTACTAGCGATCCTCATGAGACTGTGGAGCCTGAGCTTTATGGCAGGTATCCGGGTTTGTGGTATCCGATGATTAAAACCGCTGATATTGTTGCTGATCGCTATAAGATCTCTCGCGAAGCGCAAGATGAGTACTCACTGATCAGTCAGCAACGCACAGCTGCAGGGCAAGATTCAGGCAAGTTTGATGATGAAATTGTTGCTATGAATACCATAATGAAAGTGAAGAACAAAGAAACCGGTGAAATATCTGAGCAGGCTGCGGTAGCTGATCGTGATGATTGTAATCGTCCGTCAACCACCATTGAAGGATTAGCGAGCCTCGCGCCTATCATGGGCGAAGATTTCTATATCACTGCAGGTAACGCATCGCAGTTGTCAGATGGGTCTTCCGCACAAGTGATCATGGAGCGTGCTGAAGCTGAACGTCGTGGTTTAGATATTTTAGGAACATTCCGAGGCTTTGCGGTTGGTGGTTGTGAGCCAGATGAAATGGGTATTGGACCGGTTGTTGCCGTGCCTAAGTTACTTAAAGCCGCAGGTTTGAGCGTCGATGATATTGATTTGTGGGAGCTCAATGAAGCATTTGCCAGTCAGGTTATTTATAGCCGCGATACTCTGGGTATTCCAATGGATAAGTTGAATGTTAATGGTGGTTCAATATCTATTGGGCACCCCTTCGGTATGTCTGGGTCCCGTATGGTCGGGCATCTACTTATTGAAGGTCGTCGTCGCAATGCACGCTATGGTGTGGTGACAATGTGTATTGGCGGAGGTATGGGTGCCGCTGGATTATTTGAGATTAATTCGTAATATAGCAACTCGCCCAACTGCGCATTAGCGCATTAAAAAGCCCGGCTACTTAATACGTAGTCGGGCTTTTTTGTTTCTAGTATATATTGTTAGTAAACGCTTACTGCTCGCTATGATTCGACTCTACAATACGTTTCATGTCGGTCATATAGCCACGTAGCTCATGACCTATCAGTTCCACATCATGATCCCTAATGGCGTTATTGACTTCAACTAAACGAATATTATCTACCGCATTTGAGAGATCGGTTAAACCACCACCTAGGTCTTCAAGAGTAAGTGCACCAGCGTGTGCTTGCAGAAGCGGTACAGCGGCATGGGTAAACAAGTAGTTGCCGTATTCAGCAGTATCAGAAATAACCACGTTCATTTCGTACAGTTTATTGCGGGCAATACAGTTAGCGATTAGAGGTGTTTCGTGCAGTGACTCGTAGTAGGCAGACTCCTCAATAATGCCTGAGGCAACCATGGTATCAAAAGCTAATTCCACGCCTGCTTTGATCATAGCAACTAAATAAATGCCTTTATCGTAAAACTCTTGTTCGGTAATCTCAATGTCGCAGTCTGCTGCTTGTTCAAAGCTGGTGTCTGCGGTTTGGGCGCGCCATTTTAAAAGGTTTGCATCATCATTAGCCCAGTCAACCATCATAATGCGAGAAAATTCACCTTCAATAATGTCATCCATATGCTTTTGAAACAGCGGGGCCAAGATAACTTTTAGCTCGTCGGCCATATCGTATGCTTTGATTTTCGCTGGATTGCTTAGACGATCCATCATGTTGGTAATTCCGCCATGTTTTAGACCTTCAGTAACTACTTCCCATCCATATTGAATGAGTTTTCTGGCATAGGCAGCTTCCACACCAAGCTTTACCAGTTGTTGATGGCCCAAAATAGCACCAGTTTGCAACATACCGCAAAGAATAGTTTGCTCGCCCATCAAATCTGATTTCACTTCAGCAATAAAGGACGATTCTAAAACTCCCGCACGATCACCACCTGTGGCTGAAGCGTAAGCCTTCGCAATAGCATGTCCATTACCCTGTGGGTCATTTTCTGGGTGAACAGCAATAAGAGTTGGTACACCAAAGCCGCGTTTGTACTCTTCGCGTACTTCAGTACCTGGACATTTGGGAGCAACCATAATCACGGTGAGGTCAGGACGAATTTGCATACCTTCTTCGACAATATTAAAGCCATGAGAGTAAGCAAGAGTGGCGTCTTGCTTCATTAACGGCATTACAGCACTCACTGCGGCAGTATGCTGCTTGTCGGGAGTTAAATTGAGTACTAAGTCAGCGGTAGGAACGAGTTCTTTAACGGTACCTACGGTAAAGCCATTTTCAGAAGCCCACTGATATGATTGGCGTTTCTCAGTAATTGCTTGCTCGCGCAAAGCATATGATATGTTTAAGCCTGAATCGCGCATATTAAGCCCCTGATTAAGCCCTTGAGCACCGCAGCCAATGATGACAATGTTCCAACCTTTGATAAGATTGCAACCGTCAGTAAATTCGCTGCGGTCCATAAAACGACATTTGCCCAGCTGGCTCAGTTTATTACTGAGACTAAGGGTATTAAAATAGTTGGCCATTGTGATCTCCATGATCAAGGTTAGAATTAGTAGTTAAATAATGCACGGCATAGCCGATGAAACAGGGTGTAGTTTACTAAAAAATTATTATTGCTTAAATCGATATGTATTCAACATCATGTTGCATATTTTGCAATATGTATTTTTAACCGGTATCCTATGAGTATGGATATACGCTCATTGCAACTTTTTAAGCATCTAGCCACTACACTGCACTTTGGTAAGACTGCAGCGATGCAGCATGTTAGTCCATCTACCTTAAGTCGAGCCGTTCAACGAATTGAGGAGCAATTGGGTGGTCAGCTCCTTATTCGAGACAATCGCTCGGTGATGTTGACTAAAGAAGGACATAAATTTCTGGTTTATGCCGAACAACAGCTAGAGCAATTTGACCTGCTTAAGCAGTCTTTAAGCGAGTCCCAGAAACAACTTTCTGGATCTCTTAGCATCTATTGTTCGGTAACAGCATCATATACTTACTTGCCACCACTACTTGAGAACTTCAGGCAGGCACACCCAAATATAGATATTAATTTAGATACTGGTGATGCTGCTGATGGTATTGAGCAGCTCAAGAATCAGCGCGTTGATCTTGCCATTGCTGCGTATCCAGATGACTTACCTTCAAGCTTATATTTTCAAACCATTGCCTCTGTGCCCTTAGGTATTATTATACCAACCATAAATTGTGCTGTTAAAAAGGCTCTTCAAACTACAACTGTCGATTGGAGCAAAATACCCATAATCCTGCCGGAACATGGTGTGGCAAGAAAACGATTTGAGCAGTGGTTTAGGCTGCACCACTCAGGAAAACCGAAAGTGTATGCACAGGTGTCGGGGCAAGAAGCTCTGGTCAGTATGGTGGCACTGGGGTTTGGCATTGGTCTGTCACCTATTGTGGTAGTAGACAATAGCCCAGTAAAGGACCGCATAACATTGCTTGCTAAGACCAACATTGCACCTTTCGATTTGGGTCTTTGTTGCTTTAAAAAGAGGCGAGAAGACCCTATTGTGGCAGCATTTTTAGGAATGGCCCCAGCGCTCGTGGTCTAGTACTAGTTTTTCATGGTTGCGGTAATGATGGAGCCAATTACCACGCAAGTAGCACCTAGTAGCGTTACTGGTAGTAAAATCTCGGCTTGAATGCCAAGATTGGGAATGAACTGAACCAAACTGAGAGTTATTATTGGCGTTGAAGCGATCACCGCACTTACTCTTGATGCCTCAATATGGGCCATAGCCTCAGAGAAACAGCCGTAGGCAATTAAGGTGTTTAGTCCACAAAAAATGAGAAGACACCACTGCATTTCTGTCAGTTCAGATAAGAGATCAAAGCTTGAAAAACGCAAAAAAGCCAATGCTCCCATCCAATAAAACACTAACATGGTTTCCTCTGCGTTAAAGTTGCGTAGCAGAAATTTTTGAATAATGGCATAACCCACCCAAGTACAGGCGGCGGTCATTAGCATCAAGAGCCCAAATCCATAGTCATCTAAGGCGACAAATATGCTGGCAAAGCGTGGACTGAAGAATAGCAATAACCCGGATACAAAGATGCCAAAACCACACCATTGAAGTGCCGAAAAGCGCTCTTTGAAGACTACTACACCAGCCAAAAGCAATGTTACCGGTGCCAGCTGCATCATGACTTGAGCGGCTTCTGCGGTAGTTCGTTCAAGTCCAAATATATATAGTGCATAATTAGCTATTAGTAATCCACCTGCCGCTATAAATTGCAGATTTAGTTTTAATGAGCGAAATTTATGTCGATTGATCAGTTTCTTGTTGAAGATCAGATAAGGAGTAATGAGCGCAGCAGCAATAAAGAAACGAAAAAACGTCGTAGTCATGGGATCTAATGTGACCATTATTCCTTTCAATGCTAAGGGTAATACTCCCCACATCAATGCGGTGCTGGCAGCTAAAAATAGACCAAACTTCCAGCGGCCGGTAAGATTATCTAGAGTTTTAGAAGACATCTAAACATTAAATCGGAAATGGATTATATCACCGTCTTTTACGATATAGTCTTTGCCCTCTAAACGCCATTTACCCGCATCTTTTGCACCTTGCTCGCCATTACCGGCAATATAATCATCATAGCCAACAATTTCTGCGCGAATGAAGCCTTTCTCAAAATCAGTATGAATCTTACCGGCGGCATTTGGCGCTGAAGCTCCTACCGGTATTGTCCATGCGCGAACTTCTTTAACACCTGCGGTAAAGTAGGTTTGTAGTCCTAGGAGATTATATCCAGCTCGAATGACACGATTAAGGCCGGGCTCCTCCATACCTAGTTCTTTCAAAAATTCATCTCTTTCGTCATCTTCAAGCTCACCTATCTCAGCTTCAAGTTTGTTGCAAATGGGTACTACAACTGCTTTTTCTTGCTCTGCAATGGCCATGACGGAATCTAGATAAGGGTTATTATCAAAACCCTCTTCATCAACATTGGCTATATACATCGTGGGCTTTAACGTTAAAGGGCTTAATGGTTTTAGTAGTTTCAGCTCGTCTTCAGTCAAATTAAACGCACGCAGTGGCTTTGCTTCGTTGAGATGAGGTAGAATTTTCTCTAGGACAGATTGTAACGCTACAGAGTCTTTGTCTTTCCCTTTAGCTGCTTTTTTTACCCGTAAAAGCGCTTTCTCAACGCTTTCAAGATCAGCCAGTGCCAATTCGGTATTGATTACATCAATATCATCCGCTGGGCTTATTTTACCCTCTACATGAATCACGTTCTCATCATCAAAGCAGCGCACAACATGGGCAATGGCGTCTGTTTCGCGAATATTTGCTAAAAATTGATTTCCCAAGCCCTCACCCTTTGATGCGCCGGCTACAAGACCCGCAATATCAACAAATTCCATAGTCGTGGGGATAACTTTTTCAGGATTAACAATCGTAGAAATTTTATCTTGGCGCGGATCAGGAATTGGCACAATACCGGTATTAGGCTCAATGGTGCAAAAAGGAAAGTTTTCCGCACTAATGCCCGCTTTAGTGAGGGCATTGAATAGAGTTGACTTACCAACGTTGGGCAGCCCAACGATACCGCAATTGAAACCCATAGTGATATCCTTGTAACAGTGTGTAATAGCTGGGTGACTCAGCCGTTTGTTTATTCTGCGCTATGCAGAGTGGTCATAGCTCTTTCCCACTGGCCTATAACGGCCGTTGGTAGCGTTCTAAGAGCACTGCATAAGCTATTGTCAATTAAAACTTGATCTGCAGGTGCTGCCTTTTTCAGAACATAATCAGCTACTTGATTGGCGCTACCAGGATGGCCAATGCCAATTCGAAGCCGCGCAAAGTCCTTACTGTTACCCAAGCATTTTATGGTGTCACGTAACCCGTTATGGCCTCCGTGGCCGCCCGCTTTTTTAAAACGAGCGATCCCTGGGGTTAGATCGAGATCATCATGTACCACCAAAATCCCATTGACAGGAATTTGATAAAAACTCGACATAGCCGCAATCGACTGACCGCTGCGATTCATAAAGGTACTAGGGATTAGTAGCCGAATTGGTTGGCTGTCGATAAACGTTTTAGCGGTTGAACCAAAAAATTTACCCTCAGGTTTTAATGAAACCTCTAGGGATTTAGCTAGTTGCGTAACAAAATCAGCTCCAACATTGTGCCTCGTTCCATCATAGGACGGTCCGGGGTTTCCCAGTCCTACGATCATTTCAACGGGCTTGTCCAATGTTAGAGCCTTTTTCGTGGGAAGCGCGCGAAATTAATCGTCGCTTGCTTCCTCAGTACTATCAGCAGCAGGGGCGTCATCTTCCGATGCAGCGGCCTTTTGCTTGTTAATGGTAGCTACTGAAAGATCATAGTCAGCGCCTTGGTTTAAAGCAACGCTCTCCACGCCTTTAGGTAGTTGAATATCTGAAATGTGAACGATTTGACCAACGTCAATGGCACCCATGTCAACCTCAATGTATTCTGGTAGATCTTTTGGTAAACACAAGATCTCCAGGTCAGTCATTGTGTGAGCAACGATACCGCCACCAAGTTTCACGCCAGGAGACATTTCTTCATTAACAAAATGTAATGGAACTCTGGTTTGAAGTTTTGTAGATTTACTAACGCGTAAAAAATCTAGGTGCAAAATAATTTTTTTGGCAGGATGCCGCTGGACATCTTTCAAGATCACATCTTCAGATTTTCCATCGATATCCAAGGCAATAATATGCGAGTAAAAGGCTTCGTTATCCAATGCTTTAGTGATTTCTTTGTGTAGCAAGGTAATTTTAGCAGGGTCTTTCTTACCGCCGTAGATAATTGCTGGAACTTCTCCGGCCAGACGACGCAGGCGGCGGCTCGCACCTTTCCCTGTATCTTCGCGACCTTTTGCATGTAATGTAAAATCAGTAGACATAGTAGTCTCCAAAGTTGTGCCATTACGGACCGCGACCAGACCCGAAATGGAGTTTAAAAGCCTCAGTATGAGGCGGGTATATCATGCCTGCTTATAAAAACATGGCACTGATGGATTCTTTATTGCTGATTCGGCGTATAGATTCAGCAAGTAGAGGGCCTAACGGAAGTACACGAATTTTATTGCACTTTTTAGCGTCCTCACTCAGAGGCACGCTGTTGGTTACCACCAATTCGTCTAGCTCAGAGTTGTTAATATTATCAATGGCAGCACCAGACAAAACCGCATGGGTAGCATAGGCAACTACTTTGGAGGCGCCTTGTTCTTTTAATGCTTGAGCAGCTTTGCACAGCGTCCCAGCAGTATCGACCATATCATCGACCAAAACACAGGTGCGATCAGCAACTTCACCAATTAAGTTCATCACTTCACTCTCGTTGGCAGAGGGACGTCGTTTATCTATAATTGCGAGATCACATCCGAGTTGTTTTGCTACTGCCCGGGCTCTTACTACACCGCCGATATCAGGTGAAACCACTTGCAAATTATTATGGTGTTGACGTTCTATATCACCCAGTAGGACAGGTGCACCATACACATTATCAACGGTGCAGTTGAAAAATCCTTGAATTTGCTCTGCGTGTAAATCGACAGTGAGTACATGATCAACACCGGCATTTGAGAGCATATCGGCAACCACTTTGGCGCTGATAGGCACTCTAACAGAACGAACACGGCGATCTTGACGAGCGTAACCAAAATAAGGAACTACTGCGGTAATACGTCCTGCTGATGCTCTGCGCAATGCATCAATCATCAGCACAAGTTCCATTAGATTTCTGTTGGTGGGAGCACAAATAGGTTGAACAATAAACACATCGTGACCACGCACATTGTCGCGTATTTCAATATTTATCTCGCCATCAGAAAATAGTCCAACTAGCGCATTTCCTGGAGTCACCCCCAGAGACTGTGCGATTTCACTACCTAATTCCGGATTTGCATTACCGGTAAAGATCATTAATCTAGCCACAACAGAGTTCCCAGTACGCATAAAGTGGTAAATGGCTGGGGCGGGAGGAGTCGAACCTCCGAATGACGGGATCAAAACCCGTTGCCTTAACCACTTGGCGACGCCCCAATAAAACGGTTATTTAACTATTTGGTTGAGCGGGGAGTGATCAATACTCCGCGCTACAAACCCATTCAAATGTTCTGGCAGCTGGCTGAAGACTTCGTTTGCCTCGGCTTCGCTATCAAAACTACAAAAAACACTCGCACCTGTTCCGGTCATTAATGGTTTGCCAAAAGGCTCTAACCATTGCAAAGCTTCGGCAACCGCCGGGTAATTTTTTACCACTACACGTTGACAGTCATTCCTGCACTCAGCCGCTTCGAGGGCGCGTATTTTGATGGGTGATGAGTTCCTTGTCAATTGAGGATTTGAAAAAATTTCAGCGGTGGACACATGGCAGTCTGGTGTAATCACCAAAAACCACTTTTTTGGGAGCTTAACAGGAGTCAATATTTCGCCTATTCCCTCTGCAAATGCGCTTTTTCCAACTACAAAAACTGGCACATCCGCCCCCAGCATTTGCCCTAGTCCGGCTAGCTCACCAGCTGTTAGACCGCATTCCCAAAGGTAATTCAGAGTAACTAGTGTTGTTGCTGCATTGCTACTGCCACCGCCAAGTCCCGCGCCCATCGGAATCCTTTTGGTTAAATCGATAACACAACCCTTGGTACTTTTTGTGCTAACTTGCAGTAGCTTAGCCGCGCGATAAATTAAATTATCTTTTTCACTCAGATCGGTGATACTGGCATTTAACTGTATTTTTCCTGAAGAATTAGCAGTAAAAGTAAGTTCATCCCCAATATCTAGGAGTTGAAAAACAGTTTGAATGTTGTGATATCCATCAGACCTTTGTCCGGTAATATGTAAAAATAGATTTATCTTCGCCGGTGAAGGTACCCTTAAGGTGGGTTTTAACGCCATTATTTGACGTCCTTTTCACGTTCAGGAAAATTCCATTTAGCGATGACTAACTTGAGATTAAGCTCACCTTTTTCTGCACTTATTTTCCTAGGCAGACGCCCCTTCTTAGTATCCTGATAGCTTAGGAACGACAAGTGCCACTGACTCTGCACAAATCCAGCTAAACTGCCATCTAAATGATATCGAACCTCGCTGATCTGGTCATTCTGGGGGGCAGGCAGCCCTTTTAACCAATAGTGCAGTTGATCAATGGGTATAGGTAGGCCGATAGCTTTGTTAGTTAGCTGAGACGGTGGTAGTCGAGTTAATGCATCGCCTTGTTGAAGTGCTGCCATATGATGGTCTCCACTTATAACGGCAGTGCCAGCTAGAAAAGGACCTCTGAGTGTTATATGGTAGTTCTCATTAGCCTGTAACCAGATCAATGATGCACTACCTCCTCCGTCTGGGGATTTGAAGCCTAACTTACCTTTGGCTTGCCAATGTCCAATACGGCTAATCTGATCGGCATTGTAAGTATTATTAGTTTGCTTGTGGATATTTGTAGGTACAGTGGAACAACCATTGGCAAAAATACTGATAGTGATTAGCAATAGGCGATGAAAATGTTTTTTTATATGCACTACTTTACATCCTCAAAAGCGCCTAATCTTTCCATCGTTGAGATAATAGTTTTGTGCTTAGGTCTCTGTTCTAGAGCCTCAGACCAGACTTGCATTGCCGATTTAACATTGCCCATTACCCAGTTGACCTCGCCCAGATGCGCGGCTATTTCAGGATCTGCCATCATTTTATAGGCCTTTTGTAAGTGACCTAGTGCTGCCTCGGGTTGACCAAGTTTGAACAATACCCAACCAAGGCTATCAATAATAGCTGGACTATTTGGATTTATTTTGTAAGCCTTCATAATCAATTCATAAGCTTCCTCTTGACGATCAGAATGAACTGAGATGGTGTAGCCAAGAGCATTTAGGACAGCAGCATTTTTATTATCTTGGCTTAACAAGGTTCTTAGATCGTTTTCAGCCAAAACAAAATCATCTTGCTGACCAGCAACTAATGAGCGTTCATAAAGTAGGTCAGGATTAGCGGGAAATTTTTCTAACCCCGAAGACAGAATCATCAGTGCTTCGGAAGGTTGAGCTATGCTTAGCAGCAAATTTGATTCTACTTGAAAAAGGCTTACTGCTTTATTCGGTTGCAGAATCCGACGTTGCTGCAGATATTGGCGGGCCTCTTTAACACTGCGATGCTTGGCTAGCAAACGACTTAGTTTTGATGCTGCAATGGTATAATTTTTGCCAAATCGAACACTAGAGTAATGCACTATGGCCTGATTAATATTGTTTTGCTGCTCCTCGATAGTACCTAAATGATAATGAGCATTGGCACTTAGATTTCGCGCTGTGGCCGCTTCTAAAAAAAATTCTTTTGCTGTGGCTAGTTGCCCTTGACTTAGATTCAAGAGGGCAAGCAAAAAGTTAACCTCTTGATCAGCTGGGTCTGAGGAGCGAAGTAATTCTAGCTGCGCGATTGCTAGTGAGGCTGAAACAGTAGCTAAAAACCTTGCGTATTGGAGTCGTAACTTGCGATCACTGGGGTGATTTTCAAGTGCATCTTCAAGCAGTCTAATGGCTGCGTTATATTTCTTTTGTTGATGCAATAACTGTGAGAGCAGCAAAATTCCGCGTTGATCCGAAGGTTTTAACGCAAGATATTCTCGTATCTTTACTTCGGATTTTAGTAGCTGTTTGCTTTGCTCATAAAAAATAGCAGCTAATAATGCTTTTCCTGATTCTTTGTCGCCAGTTAGGGCTAAGTTATCTATTTTTACATGCAGCCTTTGCATCTGCTTAGAGTCTAAAACCTTTACTGACCCAATGAAAATAAGCGCGTCTATGTCGTCATAACGTTGATAAATCCAGCTACCATGATCCAATGCGCCAAACACATTATTATTCACAACATAAGCTTCTAGTGCGGCCTGATGTCCTGCAAGATCCTGAGGTGACACCTCTACCCATTTTTGCGCCATTTTTAATAAAACAGCATCATCTCGAAGATACTGGGCAATGCCATAGGCTAATTTGATAACCTCAATGTCACCAGTTGCGTCGGCTTGATGGGTATATTTTTCAAGAGCAAGATTAAATTGACTTCGGTTAAGTGCAATATCACCAACTAAGAGATCATAAAGAGCGTCTATTGGTATTTCTTTTAGGGATTGTTTGGGTTGATCAGCACTGATATCGTGATTAACGACTGATCTATCAATAGTGGTTAGAGCAGATATTGTAGTCTGAGTGGAGCAGCTCACTGCCATTACGCTAAGGAACAGGGTGCCAATTATTTTTGTTAACGTCATCACACCATTCTCATGGATATTTACGCTCAAGACAAACGCTAATGTAGAAATGTTGGTCAAATGTGTAAAATCTTGGTAAATGTTTTAAGGTAAAACTGCATTATCTTGGGATACTCGTGTAAAATCCATGGTAAAAGAATGGCAAGCCATTAATAAGTGGATAAAAATTTATGCCTTTGGGTTTTTAACCTACAACCATGACTATGTTAGCCTTCGGTATCAATCATAGGACGGCATCCGTAGATCTTCGCGGAAGGATCGCTTTCGCGCCAGAAATAGTGGTTCAAACCTTACAAGATGCCCGTTCAATTTTGCATGTTCAAGAAATCGCTTTGTTGTCCACATGCAACCGTACAGAGGTATATCTGTTTGGGGATGTAACAGATACTCAGTTAATGACCTGGCTTTCAATGATCAAGGGAGTAGAGCTAAGTCAGCTGCAGCGTTGCTACTATTGCTATCGTGATCATTATGCGGTGGAGCATATGATGCGGGTCGCTAGCGGTTTGGATTCACTTATCCTAGGAGAACCGCAAATTTTTGGTCAAATAAAGTCCGCTTACTCGGTGGGTCAAGAAGCGGGCACAGTCTCAACTTTCCTTAATCAAGGGTTTCAACAAGCTTTTTCAGCAGCTAAACGGGTTCGTTCGGAAACGGCTATCGGCAAAAATCCAGTGTCGATTGCTTACGCTTCGGTAAGTTTGGCGGGACAAATTTTTTCGAAGTTAAGTCAAGCTCATGCACTGTTAATTGGTGCCGGAGAGACAATTGATTTAGTCGCAAAACATCTCAGTGAGCAAAAGATAGGAAAGATCACTGTCGCTAATCGAACGTTGAGTCGTGCGCAGGAATTAGCCGAAGTGTACGGCGCCGATGCGATTTTGCTCTCGGATATTCCCGATTTTTTACCAAACGCCGATATCATTATTTCATCCACTGCTAGTCAATTGCCGATTTTAGGAAAAGGTGCCGTTGAATCGGCTTTAAAGCGGCGTAAACACAGACCTTTTTTTATGGTAGATATTGCAGTACCAAGAGATATTGAACCCGAGGTAGAGTCACTTTCTGATGTGTATCTATACACCGTGGATGATTTACAAGAGGTCGTTCAAGACAATCTTCGTGCCAGAATAGACGCCGCAGATGTGGCTCAAGAGATTATTAGTCAAGAGGTAGAGAGCTGGTCTAAACAACATCGAGCATTGGCTGCTGTAGATACTATCCGCGCCTTCAGAACCAGTATTGAGTTGATTCGTGACACCGAGATTGATAAAGCAGTGATTGCGTTGAAACAAGGTAAAGACGCTATTGATGTGATGAATAGCTTGGCACGAAACTTGACCAACAAACTGTTGCACAAACCAACGACACAGCTTAAGAAAGCCAGCGAGGAGGGGCGTGACGATGCTATCGTGGTAACTAAAGAATTGTTTGACTTAACCAAAAACAAGCATTAGCAGCGCTCTGCTAATATGTGAATTCGTCAATAAATTAGGCTCTAAAACTCTATGAAAGCATCAATTTTAGTTAAGCTAGATGTACTAGCTGAGCGCTACGAAGAAGTGGGGGCTCTACTCAGCGATGCTGAAGTCATTAGCGATCAAAACCAATTTAGAACACTTTCGAAGGAGTACGCTGAGCTTGAGCCTGTGGTAAATGCTTATGGCAGTTTTCAACAAACTAGGACCAATATAGAGGATGCTAAATTGCTTCTGAAAGATAGCGATGCTGATATGCGTGCCATGGCTAATGAAGAGGTTACTGAAGGTGAAAAACAGTTGGTACTGGTGGAATTAGATTTGCAGCGCTTGTTACTGCCGAAAGACCCTAATGATAGTAAGAATGTTTTCTTAGAAATTCGTGCTGGCACTGGGGGCGATGAAGCCGCTATATTTTCTGGAGATTTGTTTCGTATGTATAGCAAATTTGCCGAATCAAAGCGCTGGCGACTAGAAATAATGAGCGAGAATCAGGGCGATCATGGTGGCTTTAAGGAAATTATTGTCCGTATTGTGGGTCAAGGAGTCTATTCAAAACTGAAGTTTGAGTCTGGGGCCCATCGTGTCCAGCGGGTTCCTGATACAGAGTCTCAGGGTAGAATTCATACATCGGCTTGCACCGTGGCGGTAATGGCTGAGGCTGATGAAAAAGATGCTATTGAGATAAATAAAGGCGATCTTCGTGTGGATACTTTTAGAGCCTCAGGTTCAGGCGGTCAACATGTTAATAAAACAGATTCAGCTATTCGTTTAACTCATTTACCTACGGGGCTTGTGGTGGAATGTCAAGACGAACGTTCTCAACATAAAAATAGAGCAAAAGCGATGGCGGTGCTCCAAGCCAGATTAACCTCTGCCCAGGATGATGCTGCAGCTAAAGAGCAGTCAGATCAGCGCAAAAGTTTGGTAGGTAGTGGCGATCGTTCAGAACGTATCCGAACCTATAATTTTCCCCAAGGGAGAGTTACCGACCACCGAATTAACTTAACGCTTTATAAATTAGCAGAAATCATGGAAGGTTCGCTGACTGAGGTTATTGAGCCCTTAGTTAATGAATTTCAAGCAGATCAGCTTGCTCAGTTGTCAGAGTAGCACAGTGGGTGATGATGGAATCTGTTGCAACGTTATTAGCGCGCGGTGAGTTACTTCTGCAGGTAAGTGATTCAGCTGCCTTGGATACAGAGTTGTTACTTGCCTATACTCTTGATATTGATCGCACTTGGTTAAAAACCTGGCCGAATCACCAACCTGTTACGGAGCAAATTGCTACTTTTGAGCAGTTACTATTGCGGCGCCTTAACGGTGAACCCATCGCCTTTATCATTGGCACTCAAGGATTTTGGACTCTCAATTTAAAAGTTTCGCCTCAGACATTGATCCCAAGGCCAGAAACTGAGCTCTTAGTAGAAACGGCACTAAAAATTTGGAAGCCTGCTAATTGCCGGGCTTTGGATCTTGGTACTGGGTCAGGGGCAATTGCTCTAGCCTTAGCATCAGAACGCCCAGGTTGGCAGCTCACCGCTGTTGATTCCATAGATGGAGCAGTGCAACTGGCTGAGATAAATCGTCAGAACTGCCAGCTGGATAATGTAGCAATCTATCAAAGTGACTGGTTCAAGCAGATACCCAAAACAGATGGAGAATCAAAATATCATCTAATTATCAGTAATCCCCCCTATATTGAGGTGGGAGATCCCCACTTAAAACAAGGAGATGTACGTTTTGAGCCTGAATCTGCACTAGTTTCTGGGCTTGATGGATTGCATGATTTGAAGCATATCATACACAGCGCCACAGACTATTTGGAACCTACCGGTTGGCTTCTGGTTGAGCATGGCTACCAACAAGGTGTAGATGTGCGCGGTCTGTTTTTAGCAGCAGGCTTTACAAGTGTGCAAACGGAAGTAGATTTAAATTTCCTTGATAGGGTTACTCTAGGGTGTTTGCCTTAGATTGACGTACTAGTTGAATGTGCGTTTTTGAAACCACATTCCAGCGTGTGATTAAGCAGACCGCAGCAATAAATGCCGCGATAATAGTGCCAATCCAGAAACCGTATACGCCCAAAGGCTCACCCCAAATGTCGGTGAGAGCCAAAGTGTAAGCTATAGGGAAAGCCACTATCCAAAAAGCAATGACCTGAATAACTAAAGGTATTCTTGTGTCTTTATAACCCCTTAGGGCTCCACTACAGGCCATTTGTAGGCAATCAACAGCTCCCAAAGCAGCGGCAAATAGAAATAAGTTAGCCGCCAGTAGCTGCACTGACGCGTTGTTACTAAATAAATGTGCTATGTCATGACGAAATATAATTTTTGCGGCACCTACTACTAGAGCTAGTAAAAAGACTAGCTTAAAACCAACTAAGCATAACTTTCGAGCCTCCAGAGGGTTGCCACTGCCTTGAGAGTGAGCAACTTTAATAGTCAAGGCTTGAGCAATACCAAGAGGTATCATAAATGCTAGAGAATCAATGTTAATAGCAATAGCATGAGCACCAACAATCTCTGCCCCTAAATGAGCAATCATAAAAGGAATAATGGCAAAAAAACTAAATTCTGCAGTAATATTGAGTGCGATGGGAATTCCTAACCGCAGTATTTCAACAAGGCTTGCTAGGCGTGGCCCTGAGAAATCTTTGTACAAACCAATGGTTTTCAATGTTTTTGAACGATGGGCGTATATCGCCATGCAGCTCAGTAAAAAGCTCATTACTATTACAGTTGCCCAGGCAGCGCCCTCACCACCCATGGCGGGCAGTCCAAAGTGACCAAAAACCAACGCATAATCTAATATCCCGTTGAGAAAAAACGCTACGCTATTAAAGATTAATACTGGGCGTGTGTCTCCCATTCCCTCAAATGTTGTGCGAAAAGCAAAAAAAGCCGGAAACATAAAGCCAGTTATCACAAAGGGGTAAAGATAGTTTTTGGCTATTTGGTAGACATTTTCAGTCACCTCCAAATAAGCTAGCGCCCTAATACCGCTCAGGACCGCACCGACAACTACTATGCCAATAGGTAAGGCTAACCAGATTATTTGTTGAAATTGAAAACGCACACTAAGAAGCGCTTGAGCACCCCAATGATTGCCAATAATTGGGCTATTAGCGATCATAATACCAATCACTATAAGATTTATCATTGACCAAATACTACCGCCTAATTGCAGTGCAGCAAGGGTATCTGCATTTACCTGCCCAGCAACGTAGATATCGGTTACGGTCATTCCCACAACCGCGATCTGTCCAATGATAAGTGGCCCAGCAAGACGCATGATGGCACGAACATCGTCAGAGAAATTTGAGCTTTTTGCCGGCACTAAAGCCGACGCTGACCTTGGTAAAAATGGCATAGGTAAGTATTCGCAACATGACCCTGCATTTTCCACGAACAATTCGATTAAAGATAGCGTTAATTTAAGCGCTGAACTGCGTCTAAAAAGACTATTTGACCTTAAGGTTGCCATATATATTCTTTTGCGCATAAAATCAGCAATTCTGCTATAGTCGCTTTTAAACGCTGCTAGCACAATGGTTTAGGAGTAGTAAACCCTTTTTTATTAACTAACTTATGTGATCACTTTGACTGAAAAAACCACAGAGACATCATTAAAAAACAACAGCAAAGTTGTACCCAGTGATGGGCAAAAAAGACCAGCTTCTGGGCGTAGGCGCCGCAATAATAGGCCTTGGACTATTGAGAGATTCAAGGTTGAACCTCAAGAAGGGAGGTTTAGATTCCATGATTTTACCTTGCCGCCGGTGCTCATGCGTGGCATTCAGGATGCAGGATTCGAATATTGTACGCCGATTCAGGCGGCATCACTACCTTACACCCTTAATGGTCATGACATTGTCGGTAAGGCGCAAACTGGCACAGGTAAAACTGCGGCTTTCTTGATTAATATTATCACTGATTTAATTAACCATCCTGTGGACGGGGAGCGCTTTTTGGGTGAAGCCAGAAGCCTTATTTTAGCGCCGACTCGTGAGCTTGCTATTCAAATTGGTGCTGATGCGGCCGTGCTTTTAAAACACACAAAATTAAAAGTTCATACCTTGGTGGGGGGTATGGATTATGGCAAGCAATTACAAGGATTACAGAAGCAGCACTGTGACATTCTAGTTGGCACTCCCGGTAGGCTACTGGATTTTGCTAACAACCGAGATATTTATCTTGATCAGGTCGAAGTGCTGGTAATCGATGAAGCTGATCGTATGTTGGATATGGGCTTTATTCCCCAGGTACGCCGACTGGTCAACTTAACACCGAAACGAGAAGACAGACAAACACTGCTGTTTTCGGCTACGTTCACACCCGAAGTGTTACGTTTATCTGAAACCTGGACAGATAAGCCAGCCACTATTGAAATTGGTGCTGAACGAGTTGCCACAGACACCGTGGAGCAACAAATATTGATTACCACAGCCAGTGAAAAATTCACGCTACTGAATAATATATTGTTGAGTGACAATGTTGATAGTGTCATGGTGTTTGCTAACCGCCGTGATATTTGTCGTACTCTTTATGAAAAACTCAGAAAGCAAGGATTTAAAGTGGGTGTGTTGTCAGGAGATGTTCCTCAGACACGCAGAATGAAGACATTGGACGCATTTAAATCAGGTGCATTAAAAGTGATGGTAGCAACTGATGTCGCCGGGAGAGGAATTCATGTTGATGGTGTTAGTCATGTGGTCAACTATACTTTGCCAGAGGAACCCGAAGACTATGTTCATCGGATTGGCCGTACCGGTAGGGCCGGGCAAACAGGGATTTCCATTAGTTTTGCCTGTGAAGATGACGCATTTCTTTTAGAGCCTATCGAAAAACTGCTAGATATGAAGTTGCCCTGTACTATGCCGGAAGATCGGCTTATACAGCCTGTGGTTGACAGCAAGGAATTGCAGAAGAATGGACCTGTGCATGGCTCAAAAACGAAAGAACCTCCTAAAGCAGAAGACCCTAAAGCAGAAGAACTTAAAGCATAATCTTCAAACAGGTTTGGTCTTAATCAATAGTACGATGTTGCCGGCACCATAAGAGACTGCCGGCAACGACCGATGCTGGCAACATCACTAGATTAACTACCGGTATAGCTGAAACTATCATGGAGGCAAAGCCGAAACCCAGTGTACTTGTGCGTTTTTCCTTTAGTTTCAATCGCAAAGCGGTAAAGGTTATACCTTCGCTGTCTGCTGCATAATCCAAATATTGTAATCCTAGACACCAAGCAGTCCAACAGGCCGCTGTAATTGGTGCAAGTAGATTGACCGCCGGTATAAAACCCAGTAGCAATGTTAATAAACCTATGCCAAGTGTTCTAGGTATGAAGTAGCATATCACTTGTAATTCTCGTACAACGCTTTTGCCTGCAGTGGCAAAAACACTATTGGACGTTGCAGTGTGTATTTTTAGCGTATTGCACTGGCTAGCGTTGATCTCTGTTGCAATTACACGTTGTGCGATCACGCCATAAAATGGAGAGCCAATCAGATTGGCTAAAAGAGTAAAAGTAAAGGCATAAATAGCGAAAGCCAATAGTATAAATAGGGCCCATATAAGCCATGTTAACCATGCTAGCCATTGCGGAATATCAGAGGTAACACCAGTTATCCAATTCCCTACCCATTGGGCTATAAAGCCGGTGACTAAAGTGAATAACAAAATATTTATTATCAAAGGCACAATTACCAACCAGCGAATATCCGGATCTTTTAATCTCCCTAGCCCTTCCAGCAAAAGAGAGGGCCCGCTAGTGGTTGCTAAAAATGTTGGCTGACGATTGATTATATTCTCCTACTGACTAATATTAGGAGTATAGGGCACGGACTCTAATTATCAACTTTTTGAAGTTAGGGGTCTAAAATACATTTAGGATGTCCGCGCAAGGGGATGGTGCCCAGACCTGGAATCGAACCAGGGACACAAGGATTTTCAATCCTTTGCTCTACCAACTGAGCTATCTGGGCTTTATTATTTTCGCTGTGAAATAACAAGGCGCGTATTAAAGCGGTTGAGATGCGTCTCGTCAAGGAATTATTCAGTTGGTGGCACGTATCCTTCTGCTTGATCCACTTCTTCGCCATTAAAGAACTTTTCGCGCTGTTCCGCTAGATAGTTTCTGGCAGAAATATCCATCATATTTAATCGTAATTCATTGATCAGTGTTGTTTGATGTGTCATCCATTCTGACCAAGCATCTTTGGAAATATGATTGAATATTTCCTCGCCTCTGGGCCCGGGAAAAGGCGGCATATCTAAGCCGGGAAGTTCTTGCTGTAGTTTACGACACATGACAGTACGAGCCATGATTAACCTCTTTAATGATTAATTACTTTATGGTTAAGGCGCGTTCAATCAATACTTTAATTGGCGCGGGCATTCCCAATGATAGTGGACTCTGTAGGTTATACCACAATTGGTTTTGCCTGTCCTCAACACAACTAACTTGGTTACCATCAAAACTAGTGTTAATTTCAACCACTTGATAATCCAAATGGAAATGGCTGAAGGTGTGACGTTTTCTTGACAATACAGATTGGTGCTGCAGTGTGACTCCCAGAGATTTACAAACAGTTGGTATGTCATCTAAATGACTACATCGTGGAAAAACCCATAGACCACCCCAAAGTCCGGCAGGCGGATTTTGCTCTAACAGTAATTCTCCTTGAGGGTTTTTAATCATTAAAAAATATGTTTTTTTTGTCGGTAATACTTTTTTGGGTTTCTTGCCGGGGTACTCTAATATGTTACCTTGATGATAGGCTTTACACTCTTGAACAAGTGGGCAGCGGGTGCATTCTGGGGTCGTTCTAGTGCACAGCGTTGCACCCAGGTCCATCATTGCTTGAGTGTAGTTAGCAACCCTTTCTTTAGGGGTATAAATTTCAGCGATTGTCCAAAGCTTATCTGCGACATCAGCTTTTCCAGGCCATCCATCAATCGCAGAGAATCTTGCTAGGACTCTTTTTACATTGCCATCTAAAATAGCGGCTTTTTGATTGAATGCAATTGCACTAATAGCCCCTGCAGTAGAGCGGCCAATACCTGATAATTTGCACAGTGCCTCTACTTCAGTAGGAAATTTTCCGCCCAATTCTTGGCTCACATGTTGGGCAGTTTTGTGAAGGTTGCGTGCCCGAGCGTAGTAGCCTAGACCTGTCCAGTGGTGCAATACCTCATCCGTTGATGCGGCAGCTAAATCCTGCACCGTTGGAAAGCTGGCCATAAAGCGTTTGAAATAAGGTATTACCGTTGTTACTTGAGTTTGCTGGAGCATAATTTCTGATATCCAAACCGGATAAGCTGCCACGTTTTGCTGCCAAGGCAAGTGAGTTCGACCATATTGATCGAACCAGCGAAGAACCGATTGTTGAAATTTTTCAGGCTGCATTAGTTATTTTTGTCAGCTAGCACGTCAGTCTTATCAACCTGGGTAATGCTGCTTTGTAGTTCATGCAAATAGTTATTAACACTGTTTTTCCTTGTATTTCGCTGCGTAGTCGTGTTGGTGTTATTAATGTTTGGCCGACAGTCTAGATTTTGTGGTGTCCTTCTAGAATAGTTTCCTGTGCAGGTAAAAGGAATAGGTTTGTTCTGCCATTGCTGGTCAATGGCACAGCCATCACTACTACTGTTGGGCCCATCAACGGAAGCATTAATGTCTATTTGGTAATCTTGTTGTAACATATTTAAACGACCATTGCCGCTCAGTTTAATATTACCAGTGCCAGTATTTAGAGATTTGAAGATTATCGCGCCATTTTTAAGCTGTAGTGTGCCAAATAAAGAATCTAGATAGGTGCCCGGCGTCATTTTCGCTAATGCATAGGAATTGCCGCTAAATAGTGCATTGGCCTGACAAACGCTTTGTTCCAAATTGATTGCACCATAGAAAGGTTTTTGTACCGAAAACTGTCCCTGACCAACGAGTGATTGGTGGATTTCATTGAGACCACGCCCTGTTCCTTGAAGATTAAAGTCTCCCCTGAATTGGCCCTCAACACCAGTCGAGGCGGGAAACATTTGGCTAAGATCTATGGCGTATAGGGAGCCTTGTAGTCTGAACACAGGATTTTGTTTCTGCAGATCAAAAACTGCACTGGCATTAATTTGGCCATTAAACAGGTCAGCATTTAATGAGGACAGTTGCAGTACCTTGTTGGAGCCTGAAAACTGGCTGTATAAATTACTAATATCAAATGTTGGTAGGAGAATTTCATTAATGGCAAGGGTTACCGTGCTATGACCTTGCCAAAATATAAACGGCAGAGCCAGAGGTGCAAATAGCGTTGGTGAAACTTGGGTCATTTGTTTAGGGAGATAATGACGGAGATTAACCAATTCGGCTGTGATGTTGGTAGTCATCTTTCCTGACGTTTGATCCGCCTCAACGGCTATTTCAAATAATTGATTATCAACCGATAATTTGTGATTGTAGTAGGAGTAGCCCCAGGGGTTGGCATTAAATTCGCTATCAATACTCACATCCGTTAGCGCCTTACTACTGGCCATATCTGGTATCGAGAATATTGGCAGCCGCTGCTGTATAACCTGTAACTGGCGTCTTAAATTAATTGACGAACCCCAAATATTGCCAGTGATCTCCGGGGTAACAAGATCGGCAGTGAAGGCACCATTTAGTGACACTTGATCTGCTTGAATTTGAAGATTGTACAGTTTTAATTGACTTAATTTGCTGTTCATAAGCCGCGCTGTAAGGTCACCTTGCAAAGAAATATTTAGACCGTTTAGAACATCAGCAGACAGATTTAATGTCATCACTTCACCCTTGAGAGAAAAGCTGCTTAATTTTGCGGAGACATTGTCCACTTGAATAGGCAATAGTGTTGGATCTTCAAAGCGAAAGCGCGCTCCTTCAATCTGTATGACATCTAGAGGTAAATTAGTAACTTCAATGCTAGTGTTTAATAATGATAGCCAGCTAAAATTAAACCACAGTTTCTTGATAAAACCTTTTTTAATATCTTGATGAGAGAATTGTACTTCGTTAATAGTGACGCCTAACTGAGGGAAAATGCTTAGGCCAATCGGTCCTTCTATACTGATGTCCAGACCATTCTTCTTGGCTATTGCTTCAATTTCAGGCAGATAATCATCGGGATTAATTATCGATTTTAAGGTAATGCTCGCAATGAGGCCAAGGGCGACCAAAGATGCGCCAGCGACCGTAATCCATCGAGCTGTTTTTGTCACAAAGTTTCTCCCATTGGTTCAGACAATATCTTATTACGACGTAGGGACTATGGTAACGCAACTCAGGGATCCTGTCCTTGATCCAGATATACTTTATATCATTATGTAAAGCGTATTGAGCAAGAAATCTGGTGTAAACTTCAGGTATACTTGGCGACAACAACTTTTGGAGTATCCCATGGCCGAGCGCACAGCTACTGTCACTCGTAATACATTAGAATCGCAAATTACCATAACTGTGAATTTAGATGGTACAGGTTCTTCAAATTTAAATACGCCGGTGCCTTTTTTAAATCATATGTTGGATCAAATTGCCCGGCATGGGTTAATCGACATCGATATTCAGGCTACAGGTGACACCCATATTGATGACCATCATACCGTTGAAGACATAGGTATCACCTTTGGTATGGCTATTGCTGAAGCAATTGGTGATAAAAAGGGCCTAACTCGCTATGGTCATGCCTATGTGCCTTTAGATGAGTCGTTATCTCGAGTAGTTTTAGATTTTTCTGGTCGCCCTGGACTGTTTATGTATGCAGACTTTGTGCGTGGTCATGTAGGGACCTTTGATGTTGACTTGAGTCGTGAATTTTTTCAAGGCTTTGTGAATCATGCTTTTGTGACACTGCATATTGATAATCTTCGAGGGGCCAACGCTCATCATCAAATAGAGACAATCTTCAAAGCGTTTGGCCGTGCGCTACGTATGGCATCCAGTGGCGATCAGCGTATGGCTGGTGTATTGCCTTCAACAAAAGGCCACTTGTAATTCTTTATGTCTGGGTCTAAGAATCACATTGCGGTTATCGATTATGGTATGGGCAACCTGCATTCGGTGTCCAAAGCGCTTGAGCATGTTTGTGCTAATGCACAGGTGTCTATTACGTCTGATCCTATTGTTGTAGCTGGCGCTGATCGAGTAGTGTTCCCCGGTGTTGGTGCCATTGGTGACTGTATGACAGAGATCCAACGCCTGAAAATTGGTGAAGTACTCAATCAAGCGATTATTGATAAGCCAGTGCTGGCTGTCTGCGTGGGTATGCAAGCGCTATTGCAACACAGTGAAGAGAGCAATGGTGTTGATTGTCTGGGTATTTTGCCCGGTAAGGTCAAATTGTTTGAATCAACTATGCTAGATTCCTCAGATGAGCGATTAAAAGTGCCGCATATGGGCTGGAATAATGTTGAGCAGAGCATAGATCATCCGCTCTGGCATGGTATTGAGAAAAATAGCCCATTTTATTTTGTACACAGCTTCTATGCTACCATTGACAACAATCCCTATGTTGCGGCGCATTGTCAGTATGGCGTTACCTTCGCCGCAGCACTAAGCCATAGAAACGTGTTTGCGGTGCAGTTTCACCCGGAAAAGAGTGCTAACAATGGTCTACAGTTACTGCGCAATTTTACTCGCTGGACGGTTTAAACAGCCAGAGAATGGGTTGATAAATAAGTATTCGCACACTACCCTTAGCCTTCGTTTAGTCATATTACGTTAATTCCTGCAAAAAGAGCATTGTATGCGACATCAGAATATTGACAGCACTTCTGAGTTACGTGATCGACTCAACCGTGAGACCGCTAAAATTAGTTGGCATGATTTGCAAAAGCATTACGCTGCTGGCAATGTTATGGGAGTCTCTGACAAGGCTGATCTTATTCAGATAGCAGTAGCATTTCATTTTGATGATCGAACTCAAGTAGAGAAGTGGTTGGACAGGGGCACCTTATTTGAGGTTGATGACAGCCGGGCACTAAAGTGGTACACCAACAGGGCAGAGCATTGGGCTGTTGTAATTCCTCCTTTTGTACTGGTTCAAGAGGTAAAATAACAAGGGGTTAAAACGTAGATGAATATTAATAAAAAAGTTGCAGTAGTTACCGGCGGCGCCTCAGGACTGGGTCGCGCAGCTGCAGAATTACTCATTAATGCCGGAGCAACAGTAGTTATCTTTGATATGAATAGCAGTGCTGGTGAAAAGGCAGTAGCAGAATTGGGTGCTAATGTGTGCCATTTTATGCAGTTGGATGTCTCTAGTGGTCCCAATGTTGAAGCCGCTTTTGCAAAAATTCTTACAGACCTTGGTCGTGTTGATATCTGTGTCAACTGTGCGGGTATCGGTATTGCCGCAAAGACTGTAGATCGTGAAGGGATGCCTCATAATCTTGATCTCTATCGCAAGGTTATCGAAGTTAATTTAATTGGTACTTTTAACGTCTCACGTTGTGCCGCTGCCGCTATGGCTAAGAATGAGCCGGATGAAAAAACTGAGCGTGGGGTTATTGTTAATACGGCCTCTATTGCTGCTTTTGACGGTCAAATGGGTCAGGTGGCTTATTCTGCAACCAAGGGAGCCATTGTCGGAATGACTCTACCTATGGCGCGTGATCTAGCAAAACAGGGTATTCGCGTCAACACCATCGCGCCCGGCGTGATGGCAACGCCCCTGATGCTGGCGGCACCTCAGAATGTTCAAGATGGCATAGTGGCAAATATTCCCTTTCCTCAAAGACTGGGTGCACCTTCGGAGTTTGGCCAATTGGTAGTGCATATTACTGAGAACAGTTACCTCAATGGCGAGACTATCCGATTAGATGGTGGCGTGCGTATGCAACCACGTTAGTGAAAATTCGGCAGGCGACATGTGCAGACTTCACTGCTATTTGGCCGATTTTTCACGAAATCGCAGCAGCAGGAGATAGTTACGGGTATGCCACTGATGTTAGCAAGCAAGAAGCCTGTAAGCTGTGGATAGAATTACCAGAAAAAACCTTTGTAGTTGAACAAAATGGACAGATTTTAGGCACATATTACATTAAACCCAATCAGGCTGGTCCGGGCTCCCATGTGTGCAATTGTGGATATATGGTGGCTAAAAATGCTCGCGGCCGTGGACTTGCCTCGATTATGTGTGAGCATTCGCAAAAAATAGCCATAAAGCTTGGTTATCAGGCTATGCAGTTTAATTTTGTGGCGATAACCAACGAGATTGCGGTAAGTTTGTGGAAGAAACTTGGATTTAAAACAGTCGGTGTACTACCTAAAGCCTTTAATCACTCTTCACAAGGTAAGGTGGATGCGTTAGTGATGCATAAGTTTTTAGATTGAAACATTAGGCTGATGCCAGCCACTGAGAAACCTCTTGGTGATTCCCTTTAAACACAACGCGATCACTGCGTTTTTCTAACTGATACAAATACATTGGGTCGTAGTAGTCTGCCGTTATAGCTCGCAGCCAGCTCCTGTGGCTAGCAAAAGCATCATGGTGCTGAAGCTCAAGTGCACTATTCATAAGGTTTAAAATATCCTTAGTTTTTTGGCCACCAAGGCGTTTTTTAATCCTCAATAAACTATCTCTAAGGTAGTCGGCAAAAGCCTGCTCAGCATTATTCCCGTGATAGGCTAGGGTGTGACGGTAACGTTCAATAACATATTCCTGCCACAGTTTTTCAATGCGTTGCTCAAAAGGTAATTCAATTACCACCATAGAGCTAACCGCCATAGTATCGCTTAGCGGAATAGGTAAATGGCGGCCACCAATATTGCGGCTTTCATCTTCAACAATGATGCTACACCCAGGATGCTGATGGCGCACATCCATGAGCTCTAAGGTGATCTTGTTTTCAAAATCAATCTGCGCTGGCTGTTCACCTAAGGGGCGCCCAAAACTTGAGCCTTTATGATTAGCTGCACCCTCAAGATCAATAGTTCGAGGTAAAGTTTTGATTAGCTGGGTTTTTCCGGTACCGGTCATACCGGATAGCAATACTAATTTTGTGGTTTCACAAATTTCGTTGATTTGTTCAATCAAAAAGCTGCGCAAGCCCTTGTAACCACCTTCTACACGAGGACATTGAATACCAGTATCAGCCAACCACTGTTGGCTAATACGCGAGCGTAACCCTCCTCGAGCACAATATAATACCGCGGTCGGATTAGTTCTGAAGAAAACCTGCCACGCATTAACCCGAGCCTCTTTGTCAGCACCGCAGACACGCTTATGACCTAATGCTACAGCCGCTTTTTGTCCGTGCTCTCTGTAGCAAATACCTATCTCATGGCGTTCATCATTAGTCATTAAAGGCAGATTGATGGCAAAGGGAAGAGCGCCGCATTGGTGTTCAATAGGGGCGCGCACATCAATTAGTGGTGTACCATTGAGCAGTAAATTTAAATAATCATTAGTTGATGGTAGTGCAATCTTACTCAAGCCAGTACCTCAACAGTGGGTTGGTTTTTCTCATAATTTTTCAGTTCACCAATTGACTCATAATAGCAGTTGGCTCTGCGCAATAGTTTGATAACTCTCTCTACCGCTGCGGGGTTGACTGCAACAAGCAGGCCGCCACTGGTCTGTGGATCACAAAGGAGAGCTTGGTGTTTATCATCAAGAGAACCAATATTTTGCGCTATACTTTGCCAGTTGCGCTGACTGCCACCAGGCACACAGCCCGCTGCAATATAATCTGTCACTGAGGTATCTAATACAGGTATTTTGGCCAAATCAATAGTAGCACTAAGATGACTACCTTGACACATTTCAATGAGATGACCAAGTAGTCCAAAGCCGGTGACATCGGTCATCGCGTTAACCTCTGGAATAGTGCCTAAAATTTCACCTACAGAATTTAATGCCATCATGTTTTCTACGGCTAAACGACTATGTTGCGGCTTTAGTTTGCCTTGTTTTTCAGCGGTCGTTAACACACCAACACCAATGGGTTTTGTTAAAAATAAATGATCTCCACTTTGTGCAGTACTGTTTTTTTTGAGATTGCACAAATCAACTTTACCCGTCACTGCTAAGCCAAAGATAGGCTCTTGAGTATCAATCGAGTGACCGCCGGCAAGATGAATGCCTGCATCTTTGCAGGCATGACGGCCGCCTTCTAATACTTGCTGCGCTATCTCAGGACCTAATTTGGAAACTGGCCAGCCAAGTATTGCAATTGCCATCATAGGCGAGCCACCCATGGCATAGACATCACTGATTGCGTTGGCTGCAGCTACTCGGCCAAACTCGAACGCATCATCTACAATCGGCATAAAGAAATCCGTGGTGCTAATAATGCCTGAGCCATCTCCCAAATTATAAACCGCTGCGTCATCTTTAGTGGTGTTACCGACCAGCAAGTTGTCATCCTGTGGTGCAATAAAGTCAGTTTTTAAGAATTTCTCCAGCACGCTTGGGGCGATTTTGCAGCCACAACCAGCGCCATGGCTAAATTGGGTGAGTCTAATTTCTGTAGTCATTACATAAACTTAATGAAGGGTGAGAGCATAGGTTACTTGGTTTGTTGTACAAGGTCATCCATTAGGTCCCTATAGTTTAGTGAAATGCGGTTTAAACTGTTCATCTATAGTATTGGTAAAAAACAGATATGCTGTATGTTATTTTGGTTTTAGTAGCGGTCTCAGGTTTGATTAGTAGTAACATTACCATGCTTTACGTAGTGAATAATCTGATCAATTACATGTTCATTCTGCATTATAAATGTGTGGTTAACAGGCATCTCAATATGCTGACTCATTCCCTCAATTTTAGTATTTTTGATTGACACCTTGCCGTCATCAAGACTAGATGTAAGCAATGATAGGACCCAGTTAATACTTTTAGTGCCGGCAATAATGCCAAGGTCAAAGTTAGCTTTGCCGAGTATTTTCGGGGTACTGTCTTCTACTGTGCCAAGCATTAAACCAGCATCGCCATTGATAAAAGGCAAGTCCATGTAGATCTTTACGTTTGTCGACAACTTCACTGCCCTTATTTGGTGGAGTTAGCATAACTGACCGATTCAAATTTAGGATATTTTTATCACTAAGATATTGCCGAACTATTCTTTCCCCAAGGAAATGAGTAACAATGTTGATGAATGTATTTTTAGGACATTGGCCAAGAGCTGGATCGATGACTAGCTCAGCTAGTACCTCTATAGTGTATTTTCGCGATGGATATCCTTTATTAATTACATAAAAATCCTCGTTTAAGAGCGCTTGTTCAATATTCGCCATTGCGCTAGAGATTCTTGCTAAGCCATTTAAAAGGATCACACAGGAGGCATTCGATGTCACACTACACAGCAGTAATAACAATATTGTTAGCCAGTAGGTGTATTCAAATAGCCCCGCATTAGGGCTTCAGCTTAACGTTAATCTCGCTGTATGAAACATATCTGGTTTTAAGTTAGCGTCATCTATAAACTGAAAATACTTTATCAATGGTTATGTTTTGACGGACAGGTTACCATCCAACCAGTATCAGTAAATTTTTGAGGTGTTTCGAAATATTTTAAATAGTGTTGTAGTAACAATGTATACCTATGGATGGTTGCAGCTAGGTCTGCAATAACGCCAAAGCATGCGAAGAAGCATGTCTTTAAATTTAGCCCAAATACTGAGAATAAAATATGCTAAAGACAAGAATCGACGGAGATGTTCAACCGGGTTTTAAATGGGGTCCATTTATAATGCGGATACCCCTTATTCATTTACGCTTTTCGTTATCTAATATGCTGCAAGGTCTTGCTGTAGCGGGTGCAACGGGTATGGCATTAGTGCCTTATTTTATTGCACTACTAGGGTTGACCTTTGAAGAGGCTGTTACTATGGCGATGTTCCATAGCACGCTTATCTCCTTTTCTTGGATGTTTTTCGGCGATCCTTATGCGCCCGGTTGGTTGACGCCTGCGATTCCTTTTGTAGTTGCCTTCATTACTACACCTGCTTATCTGGGTGATCATACATCTCAATTCCAAGCCATGACCGCTCTGTCACTTAATTTTGCTTTTATTCTTATCTTTTTAGGGGTCACTGGGCTTGGTGCAAAGCTAATCAATATAGTTCCTAATGTTTTTAAGGGTGGCATTATACTGGGTGCTGCTGTGGCCGCCTTTTTACGTGTTACTAAAGATGGCGATGCGGCCAACGTCTTTCAATCTGCGCCCATTGCAGGTACTTTAGGGGTTTTGATTTGCTTAGTATTTGCTTTTTCTAAGCCGTTACAGGTTTATGCAGCTAACAAGATGTGGTTGCTAAAGCTTTTAGGTTTGGGCTTGCTCCCTGGTTTTTTGGTGGCCGGTACGGTCGGCTATTTTACCGGGGAATTTCAATACAATATTCGTTGGGAAATTCTAGATGTAGGCTCAGCCACGGCATCTTTGTGGGCAAAAGTGTCACCTTTTGCTATTGGTTGGCCGCCCATAGAAACCTTTGCATCCTCATTTCCCTTGGCGCTTATTACCTATATTTTATTTTTTGGTGATTTGGTGACTGGTAATGAGATGATCGAGCAGGCGCAGCCATCACGCGTCGATGAGACTCTTGAGTTAGACAGTAGTCGAGCTCATATAGCCACTGGGATTAGGAATGTGTTGATGAGTATTATTGCACCATTCTTCGCTACACAGGGTGTATTGTGGACTGGTATTCAAGTTGTTTTATTAAAAGGGTGGTCAGAGGGTCGAGAAAAAGTTGATTCAATTTTTGATAGTATCGGCAGTTTTTACGCATTTGGTTTGCCGTTATTATTTGTGATCCTGCCTTTTGTGACCCTGTTAGAACCACTACTTCCGTTGGCGCTGGCTGTTACTCTGGTACTGACAGCATTTGCATGTGCCACACTGGCTCTATCGCTGGTCCATGATGCGACAGAGCGAGGAGCAATGGTTATAACTGCAATGGCTTTTAGTGTTTTTGAGCCTTGGTTGGGTTTGCTTGTTGGTATTATTGTTATTGTTGCTTTATGTGGTATCAAGGTTTTTTCGCCGCAACAAGACAGTTAAAGGGTTAGCAATATCTGCGGTCTACCCAGGACACTTTGGGTAGACCAGTTAGCATATTTTTTATGGTTATATATTGCATTTGCACTACAAGGGCACATACAAGGTCCGGTGTAATAGCGTCCTTAGTGAAAGATATAAGTTTCGGTTTGGCCTCAAATAGTAGATTTTTTGGTGTGCTTGATACCATGTGATCATACAATACAAACACGTGATTGATCTTTTGTTGGTAATGCATTCTTTCTTTTATCGGCGATCAGATACACTACCAAAATGATTGGCAAATAGTTCGTATTCAAATTTAATTATTTCAAAGAGATTACCGTAAGGATCTTTAAAATATACGGACCGTGAAACGTGATGTTCTATAGGGGCTGTATATTTGTCTTTAATGTTTAGATGCTCAATACAACTTACGCATTAGCAAGCGTCTCTCTTAATATTACCGTTGTAGTTTGAATCGCTCTATTTTCAAAGAGTGCTAAATAGAGTGAAACTGATTAGTTTTGCAGTAGCAGGAGACTTCAATCTTTAGCCTAGAATTCGAGGCCTTTGATACGCCAAACCGCCCAAGCTATTTGATAGCCTTTTTCAGTTTTGCTGTCATCATCAACATTAATGGGTATGTGATCAATGCCTTGAAATTTAAGCTCCACCCTGGCGAGTCTCCTACACCTAGTTACCGGAGTGTTAAACTCCAAGTGCTACAATATTGAATGTAAAGGGTTGCTATAGGTATAAATGGTAAGGCGTATGATTTCAAATTTTGGGTCTCAGCTGTAACTGCCATGTATTCCCTGTTACGCGACTTACTAAATGTTCTGTTTGCAATATTCTCGAGGTGTTAATCCGGTCCAGTGTTTAAATGCTCTAGTAAATGATCGTGGTTCACTAAAGCCTACGGCTTCTGAGACCTGTTCCACGGAGAGTTTTTCATTTATAAGCTTTGTAATGGCAAGCTTACGTCTCAGATTATCTTTTATTTTCTGGTAACTCGTCGCACTTTCCTTGAGTCGCCGATGTAGTGTTTGAGAGCTCATACCTAGCTCCCGAGCAAGTTCATGAATGGAACCAAAGATTAATCTGCTGGCATCTCTTTGCGAAATTATACGCTCTATTTGCGCCTCTAATAGGGTGTTTGAACCAGGAATAGTCATCACGTCCGCTGGTGCATTTTCCAGATATATTGATAGTTCCTGATCAGATCTAACCAAGGGTTTATCCAAATACTGAGTGTGAAAAACAAGGCTGTTGGTCGGACTACTAAAATGTAATTGGCAGGGAAACATTATTTCTAGTTCTGCTATATGCTCAGGTTCGGTAAAGGTGAAATATGTAGCCTCTAATCGAATCGGTTCACCGATATACCAGCTGGGAAAGCGGTGCCATATCACTAGCCAAAACTCAGCCATAAAGTTTTCTGGATCATACGCTGGGCTAGCCATTGTGAATTGGATAATTGCTTTGTCTTGTTTTATCTCAAAACTCATGGGGATATCGTTACTAACAAGATTGTAAAAATCTACCGCTTTTTGTAAAAGTTCGCCAAGGGTTGAGCAACGACTAACCAGTTCACTCATGGTTGCAAAGAGGCCTACCTTGCAGGGGTTTTTTGTAAATCCCATGAATTCATCATCTAGGGTGGTTTGCACGCCTTTAAACAGTCGAGCAACCTGGTCGGTATGTTCGCGCTGATCTTGTTTATTTAAACGACTAGGATTGATGCCTGCGCGCTCTAGAATGGGTTTTTGAGGTAGATTCCGCAAACGTATACCATGCAGACAGGCAATGACATGATGTTGGCAAATAGTCGCCATAGGCTCTTTCCATTCAGTAAAAGTATAATAATAGTGAGTTAATGGCCTTTATAGGTCCTATTTTACACTTTATATGTCAATAAATGTGCTTTTTATTGTTGTAAATGGACCTTCTATTAAAATGGAGAGTACGGCATAGTGTATTATCAAAAAATGGCTATGATACGTTAGTCAATAAGATGCCAAAAGGTGAAAGAGTGATGACTGATAAAAAAGGGCCTGCAATCAAAGAGTGGCAAACAATGGTCGAAAAAGAGACTAAAGGTCGCTCGGTAGAGGAATTGGTATGGCAAACGCCAGAAGGTATAGCCATCAAGCCGTTATATACAGCTGAGGATATCAAAGATCTTAAGCACATGGACAATTTACCAGGTTTCGCTCCATTTAAGCGTGGCCCCAAGGCGTCTATGTATGTTGGTCGACCGTGGACTGTTCGGCAGTATGCGGGATTTTCTACAGCTGAAAAATCCAATGCGTTTTATAGGAAAAATTTAGCTGCAGGTCAGCAAGGCCTTTCTGTAGCTTTTGATTTAGCTACACACCGAGGCTATGATTCAGATCATGACCGAGTTGAAGGAGATGTGGGCAAAGCTGGTGTGGCCATTGACTCTGTTGAAGATATGAAAATTCTTTTTGATAAGATTCCCCTCGAAAAAGTGTCGGTATCAATGACCATGAATGGTGCTGTATTGCCCGTTATGGCTAATTTTATTGTTGCTGCCGAAGAGCAGGGTGTTGCACCTGAGCAGCTTGCGGGTACCTTGCAAAACGATATTCTTAAAGAGTTTATGGTGCGCAATACCTATATATATCCACCAGCCCCCTCGATGAGGATTGTCTCAGACATTATCACCTACACAACGGCGCGTATGCCCAAGTTTAATTCGATTTCGATTTCTGGCTACCATATGCAAGAAGCTGGTGCCACTAATGTTCAAGAGCTTGCTTATACCATTGCTGATGGCATTGAATATGTCCGTACGGCCATTGCCAGTGGCATGGATGTTGACCAATTTGCACCTCGGTTGTCATTCTTTTTCGCCATCGGTATGAATTTCTTTATGGAAATTTCAAAATTAAGGGCGGCCCGAATACTGTGGGCAACTCTGATGGAAGAAAAATTTTCGCCAAAAGATAAGCGCTCTTTAATATTGCGTACTCATACTCAGACTTCGGGCGTTAGTCTTACAAGCAAGGATCCTTACAATAATATTATGCGAACTACGATTGAGGGTCTTTCTGCAGTCCTAGGCGGTACCCAATCGCTGCACACCAACTCCTTTGATGAAGCCTTAGGATTGCCGACGGAATTCTCTGCCAGAATAGCGCGTAATACTCAGCTGGTTATACAGGAAGAAACGGGTATTACAAATGTAGTTGATCCATTGGCAGGTTCCTATTATGTGGAAAGCCTGACCAGTGACTTGGTTGATGCAGCGATGGTGTTGATTGATGAAGTTGAAGCTTTGGGTGGTATGACCAAGGCAGTTGAGTCAGGACTACCTAAACTTAGAATTGAAGAAGCAGCGGCATTACGACAAGCTGCAGTAGATTTGGGTAACGATGTTATTGTCGGGGTAAATAAATATCAATTGGATGAAGAACCTGATATTGATGTCTTAGATATTGATAATACTCTGGTTAGAGACGCCCAAATTCAGCGATTAAATATCCTTCGCGACTCAAGAAATAGAGATATCTGGCAGCAATCTCTTGATAGATTAAAAGATGCAGCGCAAACAGGTGAAGGTAATTTATTGGAATTGGCCGTGAGTGCAGCTCGTGCACGGGCTACTGTGGGAGAGATAAGTGATGTATTAGAGGAAGTATGGGGACGTCATCGTGCACAATCCCGATCTATTAGTGGTGTTTATGGATCGGCCTATGAAGATGATGAGGAATTTATGGAAATTAAATCAAAAGTGGAACAGTTTGCTAAACAACAGGGTCGGCGGCCTCGAATGTTAGTAGTAAAAATGGGTCAAGATGGACATGATCGGGGCGCTAAAGTAATTGCCACTGCGTTTGCAGATCTGGGTTTTGACGTGGATGTTGGACCTATGTTCCAAACTCCGGCAGAAGCCGCTCGTCAGGCTATTGAGAATGATGTCCATGTGGTGGGTGTGTCATCTCAGGCAGCCGGGCATAAAACCTTGGTGCCAAAAATGATAGAGTGTCTCAAAGAGCAGGGAGCCGGTGAAATTCTAGTGATTTGCGGCGGCGTCATTCCACCAAAAGATTACGATGAGTTAACCGCACAGGGTGTGGCCGCAATTTTTGGACCTGGCACTAACATTCCTGAGGCTGCGGCACATGTCTTAGATCTTATCCAATAAAAAGGGTCTCTAGGGGACGAGTGAATGAAAGAAATTATTGAACAATTAAATGAAAAGAGACGTTCAGCTTACCTGGGCGGTGGACAAAAGAGAATCGATGCACAGCATGCCAAAGGTAAGTTAACTGCTCGTGAAAGAGTTGCGTTATTACTCGATGAAAATAGTTTTGAAGAATGGGATATGTTTGTTGAACACCGTTGTAGCGATTTTGATATGGACAAACAGCACATTCCTGGCGATGGAGTGGTTATTGGCTACGGGACAATTAATGGACGATTAGTGTTTGTCTTTAGTCAAGATTTTACGGTTTTTGGTGGTGCTTTGTCTGAAGCTCATGCCGAGAAAATCTGTAAAGTGATGGATCAAGCGATGAAAGTGGGTGCGCCTATTATTGGTCTAAATGATTCTGGCGGGGCACGAATCCAAGAAGGTGTTGCCTCTCTAGGGGGCTACGCAGAAGTTTTTCAGCGCAACGTAATGGCATCAGGGGTTATACCCCAAATCTCTATGGTAATGGGTCCATGTGCAGGTGGTGCAGTATATTCGCCTGCCATTACCGATTTTATCTTCATGGTGGAAGATAGCTCTTACATGTTTGTTACTGGCCCTGACGTGGTAAAAACAGTGACTCATGAAACGGTTTCGGCTGAAGAGTTAGGGGGTGCACTTACTCATTCTTCTAAATCAGGAGTAGCAGACTTAGCCTTTGCAAATGATATTGAAGCGCTTGAGAAAGTGCGGCAATTTTTTAATTACCTGCCGGCTAATAATCGAGAAAAGCCACCGGTATGGCCAACAGAGGATTCTGCTGATCGTATTGAGATGTCCTTGGATACGCTTGTGCCTACTGATCCTAATAAGCCTTATGATATGACAGAAGTTATTTTAAAAGTTGCCGATGAAGGTACTTTTTTCGAAACTCAAGTGAACTATGCTAAAAATATTATTACTGGGTTTATTCGTATAGAGGGATCAACGGTTGGAGTGGTTGCTAATCAACCGATGGTTTTGGCTGGTTGTTTAGATATAGATGCTTCAAAAAAAGCTGCGCGATTTATTCGATTTTGTGATGCGTTTAATATTCCTGTTCTGACCTTTGTCGATGTGCCGGGCTTTATGCCAGGTACTAGTCAGGAATATGGCGGGATCATTAAACACGGTGCTAAATTACTCTACGCCTATGCTGAATGTACTGTACCTAAAGTGACCGTTATTACTCGCAAAGCCTATGGTGGCGCCTACGATGTAATGGCATCTAAACATTTGCGAGGCGATGCCAATTTGGCGTGGCCCACCGCAGAAATTGCGGTGATGGGACCCAAAGGTGCAGTTGAAATTATCTTCCGGAAAGATATTGGTGATGAAGAGAAAATTGCAGCTCGCACCGAAGAATATAGAAAGAAATTTGCCAATCCATTTACTGCCGGTAAACGCGGATACATTGATGATGTAATCATGCCTCATAGCACCCGCAAGCGGGTTGCTAGATCCTTAGCTATGTTACGTAATAAGTCAGTGGAGAATCCATGGCGAAAACACGGCAATATTCCTCTTTAAAGTGATTAACGGTAGACAGTAAAAATTATGTTGACAAAAATTCTAGTGGCTAATCGTGGCGAAATTGCCTGCCGTGTATTTACTACGGCAAAAAAAATGGGTATATCAACGGTCGCAGTTTATTCGGATGCCGATCAAAATGCGCTGCATGTACAAATGGCAGATGAGGCGGTTTATATAGGCCCTTCAGTATCTGCTCAAAGTTATTTGGTTATCGAACATATTATTCAAGCCTGTTTAGATACAGGTGCAGATGCAGTGCACCCAGGCTATGGCTTTTTATCAGAAAATAGCGATTTTCGTGATGCGCTTGATAGGGCAGGTATTATTTTTATAGGTCCTGGTACGCATGCTATCCAATCTATGGGCGATAAAATCACCTCAAAATTAATTGCTGAGAAAGCAGGGGTGAGCACCATCCCTGGCTACACCGATGTAGTTCGTGATGCTCAACATGCGCTTAAGATTAGCGCAGATATAGGTTATCCAGTAATGCTAAAAGCCTCAGCTGGGGGTGGTGGTAAAGGGATGCGGGTTGCTTGGAATGAAACCGAATGCCGGGATGGTTTTGAAAAAGCCACCAATGAAGCGCGTTCTAGCTTCGGTGATACACGTATCTTTATTGAAAAATATATCCAACAACCTCGGCATATTGAAATACAAATAATCGCAGATAGCTATGGTACGGTGATTTCTTTAGGCGAACGAGAGTGTTCAATTCAACGTCGACATCAGAAAGTTATTGAAGAGGCACCATCGCCTTTTCTGGATGAAGTTACTCGTAAAAAAATGAGCGAACAGAGTTGTGCGCTAGCATTAGCTGTTGATTACCAGTCAGCAGGAACCGTTGAATTTATTGCTGACGCTGATATGAACTTCTATTTTTTAGAGATGAATACGCGTTTGCAGGTGGAGCATCCAGTGACGGAATTAGTTACTGGGCAAGATTTAGTTGAACTCATGATTAGGGTAGCCGCAGGAGAGAAGTTACCAATGCGTCAAGAGGATATTACGTTGACAGGATGGGCCATGGAGTCACGGATTTATGCTGAGGATCCATTTCGTAATTTCCTACCTTCCACTGGTCGCTTGGTAAAGTATTCTCCGCCTAAAGGCGAGGGTATTCGTGTTGACACAGGTGTCTATGAAGGCGGCGAAGTGTCAATGTTTTATGATCCCATGATTGCCAAGTTGATTACCTATGGAAAGGACCGTCGCCATGCTATTGATCGTATGGTAGGTGCGCTAGATCGTTACTACATTCGAGGTGTTAATCACAATATCAGCTTTTTAAATGCACTTATGGTGCACCCCCGGTTTATAAAAGGTGAGTTAACAACTAACTTTATAGCGGATGAATTCCCCGATGGTTTTAATGCTGATTTGGTCATTCAGCAAGATCCGGCGATCATTGTTACAGTTGTCGCCGCAGTACACCAATTACACTCTGAACGAACCAGTTTGTTATCTGATCAGATGGTTGGCTATGAGATGGCAGCACCTAACCAGTGGGTAGTTAATATTAATAATCAACAGCATGTAGTGTCAGTGGACTTAACTGATCGAGGTTACTGGGTAGAATACTCAGAGCATGACTATGACATCATTAGTGACTGGAGCATTGGTGATCCTTTGTTTGAAGCGACAATTAATGGTGAGATAATCGCCGTACAAGTTGAGAGCCTGGCTAATGGATATCGGCTTATTTATCGAGGTGCTGAAATTTCTGCACAGGTTATAAAACCCTCTGCAGCGGCATTGATGTCGCATATGCTCTATAAGGAACCTACAGATATGTCCAAGTTCCTTTTATCTCCAATGCCTGGACTGCTAGTTAAGCTGTCAGTGATTGCGGGGCAAGAGGTTAAAGAGGGCGAGGAGCTGGCTGTTGTGGAGGCTATGAAAATGGAAAATAGCTTGCGTGCTGCGCAAGATGCTACTGTCGCTAAGATCAGTGCTGTCCAAGGTGATAGTTTGGCAGTAGATCAAGTTATTGTAGAGTTCGAGTAGAGATATTTTAATGGCAGAGCAGATTCAGGCTTTAGCAGACAACATCCTTAGCGGTGACCGACGTGCCTTGGCCAAGGCGATTACTTTAGTTGAGTCAACTCGATCAGAGCATCATCAGCAGACATCGACCTTATTAGAGATGTTGATGCCGCAGTCTGGAAGGTCTATTCGTTTGGGTATTTCTGGTGCACCTGGTGTGGGTAAGTCTACTTTTATTGAGGCCTTGGGAATCTATCTTATTAAATTAGGCCATTCTGTGGCAGTACTTGCGGTTGATCCCTCTTCGGCGGTCACTGGTGGATCTATATTGGGAGATAAGACACGTATGGAAACTCTGGCTTTTTCTGAAAAAGCCTTCGTTAGACCATCTCCTGCTGGTCGTACCCTAGGAGGTGTGACGCGCAGGACTAGAGAATCTATCTTACTTTGTGAAGCCGCCGGGTTTGATATTATTTTAGTTGAGACAGTGGGTGTAGGTCAGTCAGAAACTGCAGTAGCGGACATGACCGATATGTTTTTGTTACTGTTATTACCCGCAGGTGGTGACGAGCTCCAGGGTATTAAGCGAGGTATTATGGAGCTTGCCGATCTAATCGTGGTCAACAAATCAGATGGCGATCAAATAGCCCTGGCTAACCAAACGATGGCAGATTATCGTTCGGCCGTGCACTTTTTAACGACTAGATATGATGACTGGCAACCACCTGTAATGTCTTGCTCATCTATTTATAGTCAAGGTATTGCTGACATCTGGACTGAGGTGAGTCGATTTAATGATATGACCTCTGATAATGGTAGACAGCTCCAGCTGCGTGCCCAACAGTCCAAAGCATGGATGTGGAGTGAGATGGAAGAGGCGCTGGTGGCTGATTTAAAGGCTGATGAGTCCGTTAAGACCATGCTGACTGGGCTAGAGGCTGCAGTGGTTGCCGGACATTTACCGGCTACAGTAGCTGCTCAGCAGATCATCGATGCGTACAAAAAAAACTAGTCTCAGTTACATTATGTTTGGTACAGCTCGGTAATAGCACGTTATAAATATAGCAAGTAAAAAGGACCGAAATAGGTTAAAAATATATGTCAGACGATCATCTTGACGTCAACATTGCACCGATTGTTGATGCAAATTCCTACTACTATAAAACCTTTAGCCAGCTTGTTCTGGATGTTTTGCCAAGTAGGCGACTATCTATTTTAACCTGCATGGATTGTCCTATGGAGCTAAATAAATTCGCTAATCTAAAAGATGTCGAGGCATATATTGTTCAAGCCGCAACCGGCTGCGGCACTGATAAGGCTATTGATTCACTTGTTACTTTTCATACGTTCCTTGACACCATAGCTTGGAGTGCAATCTATCATACAGGGTATGGTATGAGTTCAGTGATGGATGAAAAAATTGGTCAATTACTACCTGATGATTTAGAAACGGTAGCATTACACGAGGGAAATCACGTTAATCCTGTTCGAGCTTCAACTGAAAAACCAGAGCCCAGATCAGACATGGCAAAATCTATTAAGTGGTGCACATTCTCAAATCTAACCGAGAGTGTTACAACACGGGAATTGCATTGATGTTAGAGTATCCTTTAGTGCCAGACCATATAAATATCTACGGCTTTATTTTTGATGTGCATACCGATGCTTTGATTCTTGTTAGCTAATCGGTAAATCCTTGGAGAGATCTATGCGGCGTTTTGGACCTGGTTTATTGGTAACAGCAGCCTTCATTGGCCCAGGTAGCATTGCCACGGCGAGTGTAGCTGGTGCCAATTTTGGTTTTGTATTATTGTGGGCCTTATTATTTTCGCTTGTCGCTACCTTGGTGTTACAAGAGATGGCTGCGCGTTTAGGACTGGTTTCAAACGCAGGGCTTGCCGAAGCTCTTCGCACTACGTTTCAAAGCCCTATCATTAATCGCAGTGCTGTAGCTTTGGTGGTGGCCGCAATTGGTATTGGTAACGCTGCCTATGAGGCGGGTAACATATCTGGTGCCGCATTAGGGTTACAGTCCATTACTGATTTTTCAGCAGCGACCTGCTCAATTGCACTGGGTTTTGTCGCTGCTTTATTACTCAGCGGCAATAGTTATAAGTTATTAGAGCCAATATTGATTATTCTGGTGCTAATAATGAGTACGGTATTTGTAATGACCATGTTTGTTGTGGGAGTGGACTTTACTGCCCTTTTTAAAGGGCTGCTAATACCATCATTGCCAACGGGTTCTATACTTACAGTGATCGCTTTGATTGGCACCACTGTGGTCCCCTATAATTTATTTTTGCACGCAAATCTTGTTCAAGAAAAATGGCGTGGTGTGGACCTAACTACTGCCTTAGCTGAGTCTCGCAACGATACCCTGGTGTCTATCGGTCTGGGGGGGTTGATTACCTTGGCAGTGATGAGCACTGCGGCAGTAGCGTTTTTTGATACTGGAAAACAGTTTTCTTCATCCTCAATGGCCACCCAGTTAGAGCCAATGTTAGGCTCTTCGGCTACTTTTTTCTTTGCACTTGGCTTAATAGCAGCAGGTCTGACTAGTGCAGTTACTGCGCCGTTGGCAGCGGCCTATGCTGTTAGCGGCGCCTTGGGCTGGCCTATAGATTCTTCTGACCGTCGCTTTCGGGGTGTTTGGTTAACAGTACTAGTTATCGGTACCCTTGTGGCAGCCATTGGCACTAAACCTATTACAGCTATACTTTTTGCTCAAGCGGCTAACGGATTATTGTTACCAGTTGTAGCGATTTTCTTGCTAATAGTGATGAACCGTAGTGATCTTTTGGAGCAACATAGCAATTCATTGGCGGCTAACGCAATCGCTAGCTTGGTAGTAGTGATTGTCACAGCACTTGGATTATTTAAGTTAGCCACTGTATTTTTTGCGTAGTCTTTTTGCGAGACATTAAAAAAGCGGCTCAGGAGCCGCTTTTTTAATCGAGGCTCTATTCTAGCCACATTTTGAATCACCGCAATTCAGGCAAGTCATGCAGCCGTCCATTAAAATAACAGCTTTAACGCTACATTTTTTACAGACTTCTGCGGTTGGCGGAAAGTCACCTGCCTCTTGGGGAGCCGCAGTAGCCTGTTCAAAGTTGGCACGTTTTTCGTCCATGATTTTTTGCTGGTGCTCTGGGATTTCTAGTTTCTGCATCATGCCTATCTTTTGTAAATGATCTTCAATAGCCCAGCCTATTTCAGCTACTAGTGAAGGCATGAAACGGCCACCTGACTTGAAATATCCACCCTGCGGATCAAAAATAGCCTTAAGCTCTTCAACCAAGAAAGTGCAATCGCCACCTTTGCGGAAAACTGCGGAGATGACTCGTGTTAGCGCAGAAATCCACTGATATTGATCCATATTTTTGGAGTTGAGAAATATTTCAAACGGACGGCGTAACTCATGATCAGTACCTTCATTTAAAACAATATCATTTATGGTCAGGTACATTGCATGGTCTGACATTGGCGTTTTGATCTTGTAGGTACTGCCTGCTAGTGCTTCAGGTCGTGACACCTTTTCATGCATCTGAATAATATTGCTCTCAGCTTCTTGACTTATTTCAGCTGCCTTTTGCTCTTCGTTTACTACTTTGTAGCCAACAATTTTTTGGTCAATTTTTTTGTTCATTTTTTCCCTCGCAGTGGTCTGCGGTTTTAATTGCTTATGATTAGAATTTTCCGTAATAACCTTCTTTCAAGGCATCAAACAAATTAGCAGCGGTATGTGTTTCACCGTCATATTCAACGTTTTCATTACCCTTAAATTCAACAGTAGAGCCATCCTCTAAGGTAAAACTGTATGTAGTGTTTTCAAGATCACTCTCTTTAACTAAAACTCCTTGAAATGCCTCTGGATTGAAGCGGAACGTGGTACACCCTTTAAGTCCTTTCTCAGCGGCATACAGATAAATATCTTTAAAGTCTTCGTACTCACAGTCAGTTGGAACATTAATCGTTTTGGATATTGACGAGTCCACCCATTTTTGCGCCGCAGCCTGAATATCAACGTGAGCTTTTGGCATAATGTTTTCAGAACTGACAAAGTAGTCGGGTAACTGCTCCGCAGGATCTGTGCTAAAGGGCATGGCTTGGGAGTTGACCAGCGTCCTATAAGACAGTAATTCGTAGGAAAATACATCTACTTTTTCTTTTGACTTCTTCCCCTCACGGATAACATTGCGTGAATAGTGATGGGCAAAACTTGGCTCGATACCATTACTTACGTTATTTGCCAGTGAGAGCGATATAGTCCCTGTTGGAGCAATAGATGAGTGGTGACTAAATCTACACCCTTCGTCAATAATTGAGTCAACCAATTCGGGGGCTACGTTGGCAATTTCTTGCATATACCGACTGTATTTGCCAAGTAATACCTTACCTTTTATTTTGCTACCAACCTTTATGCCATCTTTGGCCAGATCTGGCTGTTTGAACAGTAGTGCAGCAGTAACATCAAATTCGTCCTCCATAATTGGTGCAGGACCTTTTTCCCGTGCCAATTCCAATCCGGCGGTTAGTCCTGCTACCGCCATGTCTCTTGCGATTCGATCGGTGAATTCTAGAGACTGCTCGTCACCATACTTCATTCGGAGCATTGTGATCGCTGAACCCAATCCTAAAAACCCCATGCCATGACGCCGCTTATATTCAATTTCTTTACGTTGCCCTTCTAGGGGGAGTCCGTTGATTTCAACAACATTGTCTAACATTCGGGTAAATACACCAACTACTTCGGCGTACTCGTTCCAATCAAAGAAAGCGTCTTCAGTAAACGGATTACGAACAAATTTAGTTAAGTTAACAGACCCAAGCAAGCAGCTGCCATAGGGAGGAAGAGGCTGTTCTCCACAGGGGTTAGTGGCGCGAATGTCCTCACAAAACCAATTATTATTATTCTTATTAACCTGGTCAATCAGAATAAACCCTGGCTCTGCGTAGTCATAAGTAGAAGACATAATGGCATTCCACAGCTTTTGAGCCCTGATGGTTTCATAGATTCTACATGCTACTAAACCATCTTTATTAGAGGTATAACCCTCTGTTGTGGGAAAGGGTTTCCAAACGACATTATCGCCTTTTAAGTCTAAACCACTTTCTATTTCTTTGGAGCTGATAGGGAATGTAAGATCCCAATTACCGTCTGAGCGCACAGCCTCAATAAATTCTTCTGTGATAAGTAAGGACAAATTAAATTGCCGTAAGCGGCCATCTTCTCGCTTTGCTTTTACAAAATCAAAAACATCTGGATGACTGACGTCAAAAGTTGCCATTTGGGCACCCCGACGACCCCCCGCTGAGGAAACGGTAAAACACATTTTGTCATAGATATCCATGAAAGAAAGCGGGCCAGAGGTGTAGGCGCCAGCGCCAGAAACATAGGCTCCCTTGGGGCGTAAGGTGGAGAATTCATAACCAATACCACAACCTGCTTTCAAGGTCAGTCCGGCTTCGAGGTTTCGTTCTAAAATACCAAGCATTGAATCCGGTACAATTCCAGAAACCGTGCAGTTAATCGTCGACGTCGCGGGCTTATATGCCTGTGCTCCGGCATTGGATATAATTCTACCAGCGGGGATAGCTCCGTGTTGAAGCGCCCAAACAAATCGTTCTTGCCATAGTTCGCGTTTAGACTCTTCTTCTACGTCTGACAGGGCTTTTGCAACACGCATGTAGGTTGCATTGATATCTTGATCAACAGGGTTGGATTCTTTGTCTTTTAAACGATACTTCTTGTCCCAAATATCCAGTGATGCATCTTGCATCTTGATGTCTTCTACCTTACGAACAGGTTTTATTGTTTTAAGTTTCGGTGCGCTCATTGGTTGCCCTTTTTATATCTAACTAACTAGCTTTTTTCGGTTACCATTGGGTTGTATAACCACCCTAATGGTGTGGTATTTTCAATATGGATCTGTTTATCAGTTTCTAGTATGAGTTGAGAAGTTTATCCTACATTTTGTGTCTTGCAAGCATTAATCTACTACATGTAGTGTTTTTATGTATTTATTATTTAATTTGTCACTAATAAAGTATGGAAAAGTTGTGGATAAACCCCGTCAGGACTGATGATTACTGGTGCGTTACGAGTTGTTGACTGGTTGTGCGAAACCAGTCACGATTTTTATCCGTAACGACAGATAAGTCTTAGCTATTTAAACCATGGCGTTGTGCCTTGAAGGGGACTTGTCTAAACTAAGCGTTATAGTCTGGATCCATTTTTTCAGGGCATCTAAAGAACACTCTAACTGTATCTATTGAGGTATTTATCATGGACATTTTCGATTTCTCCGACGGTCGTGAGGGCTACTACGGGGAGTTTGGAGGCGTTTTTCTTCCGGAAATTCTACATGCAACAATCGAAGAGCTGTTAGTTTGCTTTAGGGAGTGTAAGGCTGATCCTACATTTTGGCAGGAATACGTTAGCTTACTTCAAAATTACTCTGGTCGTCCAACACCTATAACGCACCTGGAGAACCTTTCAAGACAGCTTGGCGGTGCTCAAATTTATGTTAAGCGCGATGATTTAAACCATACAGGATCCCATAAGGTTAATAATGTCATGGGTCAGGGCCTGTTATGTCAGCGTTTGGGTAAACGACGAGTTATCGCTGAGACGGGGGCCGGTCAACATGGCTTTGCTACTGCGACCATGGCTGCCAAGTTTGGTTATGACTGTAAAATTTATATGGGCGCGGTGGATGTAGCACGACAGCGTCCTAATGTTTTTTGGATGGAAAATCTTGGTGCAGAAGTTATCGCTGTAACAGATGGTCAAAAAACCTTAAAAGATGCGGTGAACGCGTGCATGCGGGACTGGGTAACAAATATGGCTGATACCCACTACATTTTGGGTACGGCTTGTGGTCCTCATCCCTTTCCTGAGATGGTCAGCTGGTTTCAATCTATTATAGGAATGGAAGCTCGAGAGCAGATGCTAAAGCAAGCTGGCCGATTACCCGATCGTGTTTATGCCTGTGTGGGTGGAGGCTCCAATGCCATGGGCATATTTCAAGGTTTCTTCGATGATAATAACGTTGAACTTGTTGGCTGTGAGGCTGGTGGTCATGGCGTCGGCTCCTATATGCATTCTGCTCGTTTAGCCTATGATGACGCCTCAGTGGGCGTTGCTCAAGGTTACAAGACCTACTTTCTGCAGAACGAGCAAGGCAATATGAATGAGACTCATTCGGTAGCTGCGGGTTTAGATTATATTGGTATTAACCCCATTTTTTCTTATCTTTGGGAGCAGGGCAAGGTCCGGTTTGAAGCTGCTACTGATGTAGACGTTAAGGAGGCCTTAAAGCTTACCATGCGGACTGAAGGACTTATTCCTGCCTTAGAGAGTACCCATGCATTTGTCACTGCGATTAAAGAGGCGCCAACTATGGGTAAGGAAGAAATTATTTTAATCAATCAATCAGGCCGCGGCGACAAGGATATTTTTACCATCGCAGATGCTCTAGATGATGCAAAGTGGAAGTCTTTTATCGGCGGTAAGGCTGATCAGTATCGATCGGAGAACAACTAATGGGCTTACAGACATATATTGAAGAACGTAAAAAAGAAAAAAGCTTGCTAGTTATGGCGCACGTTGTGTGTGGGTACCCAAGTTTCGAGGATAACTTGCAAGAATTAACTATTATGGCGGATGCTGGTGTTGATCTGGTTGAGTTGCAATTTCCTTTTTCAGAGCCCAGTGCAGATGGTCCTCTATTTGTTAAGGCCAATGAGGAGTCATTAAAATCCGGGACGACTGTGGATCAATGTTTTGACTTTATGAAGCTTGCCAGCGAGAAATTTCCGTTTAAAATTTTGATGATGGGATATTACAATACCGCGTTTCGTATGGGTGAGGCGGTTTTCGTACAGCGGGTTAAAGATGCAGGTGGCGTTGGATACATTTTACCGGATCTTCCGGTGGAGGAATCTACTAATTTGCATGCGCTATCAGAAAAGGCGGGTATTGAGCCGATCATATTAATGACACCTACTTCTAGCGATAAGCGTTTAGCTGTTTTGGGTAAGGCAAGTCGTGGCATGGTTTATGCCGTTGCCAGAAAAGGCGTTACTGGCTCTAAAACAAGCATGGATGAGGATGTCCTTGGTCTTATTGCACGATGCAAAAAACATACGCAAGTCCCTATTGGCGTTGGCTTTGGTATCAGTAAAAAGGCAGATTTAGAATTTTTGCGCGGTTCAGCCGATTTAGCTATTGTTGGTACTGCCGCGTTGAAAATTTGGGAGTCTTCTGGCCCGGACGGTCTGAGAGCTTTTTTTAGCGAGTTGATGTCCTAATGGCCTGAGTCTAATTTTTTCTCACCGTCGATAAGCGCCAATCATTAATAACTTCTTCCCGAATATCGTCCAGGTTGGCAAAAGGAAGAACTTCGTGCTTTTTGACGCACACTAAATAAGCGCCATGGATTCCAGTAAGTGGCCCCCCCCAACATGGCAATTGGTTTTGGTTTTCCATAATCAAAGCGATTAATTTTGATTTAAAATCCGGCCCAAAAGCCTGACCCAGCCGCCTACTCTCGATAGTTTCATCCTCTTCTGGTTTGTATAGACCAAAGAAATATCCGTCATCGGGTAGTCTATGGTCTTTTAGCAGTGGAACGCCATACGCTACCATTTCTTGGAGGGCTTTTTCGGCTACATCAAAGGCCTGTCCTCCGTGTCTTGCGCTTAAAAAAGGCCGATACAAAAACTCAACTTTAGCGCCACCGCCATAATATACCTTACGTTTTTCAAAAAAATTGAGTAATTCTTCCTCTGTGGGTTGTCGGTTACCTAAGGATTTAACAAGCGCAGTTAGTTTGATCCTCATGGTCGAAAGAGTATCCTCTGCAGGAATCTTACTATCTTTTTGACTTTGTTTATCAATTTGTTGGCTTAGCTTGTCTCTGACTTTTTTTTGCAAATCTTCGGTATTGATACTCAAGGGTACATTGTTATTAATAGCATCTTCTTCAGCATCATCATTATTGTTCATCCAAAATACTGACAAACCAAGTACACTGATAGAGAATAGAACAACAATTGATATGATTACTTTTCGATTTAACATGCACAGCGCCTCTTTTTACCTATTACAGAAGAAGTCTTCTCCCTAGACAGTATGTAAGCGAAAACCATATTTTACTAGGAACTAAAATTTCGTTCTTGTTTTTGAGCGTTTAATATTAAACATTTTTGGCTAAACCCAGTTTATGTTCATCCTAATTTAATAGTCTTAAAAAAGCTTATAGAAAATGTCGTACATAACGCAGTGAATATCAAACCTAGGATTTTGGCATGGCCCCTGTTATTACCACTTTGATTGATATGATATCTCTTTAGTGTGTAGTGAATTCGATTAACGTGGGATAGCGTGGTAGACTTTTTATCGTTTCACACTATAGGTTTCATTATGAAATATTTTTCAATAGGGTTTTTAGCGTTATGCCTCTCATCCTGTGCATCTACTATAATGATAGAGGAGCGCATTGCTGCTCAGGAAACCGCAGACCATGAGGAATGTCTTGCCTATGGCTTTTCCAAAGGCACAGAGGCGTATGGTGGTTGTCGATTAACCCTAAAGTCGATCCGTGCACAGGAAAAAAATACTGATGCTTTGCGATTTACACGGCACGAAATGCGGTGGTGTCGTGGTCATTACTGTTGGTAGGGTGCAGTTTGTTGACAGCGGATTCACGCCACTTAGAACAGTAGTCCAAATGATTAATGATTCCTCTGATCTGACTGCTGGTATCTCGATTCTTTAGCTCCTTCGGGTGTCTTTACTCTATTAAATAAATACTGTTGAATTCCTAGTATTTGAAACAAGAGTCTTTCTATGTTTGTGCTATTAGGGTTGTGAGTGTGTTGTTTGGTCATTATTGTGGTTTATTTTTGTTCTATCCCTAGCTTTTATACTTTATATTTTTTCTAAGGATATATATTGTTTGGTGGGCATACTAACGTCCTCATAAACGCATCGAGAGGAAATTCAACATTATTTTTGTGATGCCTTAGATGACGTTCTTAGACAGCAAGTCTCTATAATTTGACATAGGCATGTTGGTAATTCTCTCCAGCGGCTATTGCTAACATGTCCTCTTCGAGAGTCTTTCTGGAATGTTCCACGTAGCGACCTATCTCAACACCCTGTCTGTAGAAGATAAATGTTGGGGTACGAAATACATCAAGATTAGCCTCTATTTTTGATGGTGTGTCTTTATTGTGGGACAGCGCTATGAGGCGAAATTTACCCTTATCAAAATCGATTTTTTCAAGAATCTTTACTAGCGATGGTACCTCTCGCTGACTGTCGTGACACCAGGTGCCCATAAAGGCGATAATAGAAACATCAGACATCAAAATCTTAAGGTCAGGTATAACCTCTGATTTTACTCGGTACGAAGATTGATATGTATCATACCACTCAACAAACGGAGGCAGCTTAAGATCAGCCAGTTTAACCTCGCCAACAAGGTGCTCCGATGAATCTGCATAGCAGAGTCCACTCAAGGCTAACATTAGTATTATTGAACATACTGATATACTCTTTGGCTGACTGTAGTTTTGTTGTGGCCACATGCTTGAAACCTTTTTTGTATCATTAGACACAACTTTAGCAGATAAAAACTGAATTTGACTATCCTTTTGGTATTGCGTTATCGGCATTATTACAGCCGACTGCCGGCAACAATGCTGCCAAGGATTCCACTGACGTGCTATGGGTTTCCATCTTATGAATAAACCACTAGAAGGGCTAAGAGTAATTGAATTGGGTCAGCTACTTGCTGGACCATTTGCAGGTTGCATGTTGGGATATTTTGGTGCCGAGGTGATTAAAATCGAACCTCCAGGTGGCGACCCTATTCGGAATTGGCGTGAAGTCAAAGACGGAACTTCTCTGTGGTGGCGTAGTTTGGGTCGGAATAAAAAGTGTATTTCAATTGATTTAAAAACGCTTGAGGGCCGCAATATTGTTCGTCAAATGATGAAGACTGCTGACATTGTGATTGAGAATTTTCGTCCCGGTGTTCTAGAGGAGTGGGGCCTTGACCCGAAAAGCTTACAAAAGGATAACCCAGATCTTATTTACGCTCGGATTTCAGGTTATGGTCAGACAGGCCCTTACGCGAAGAAGCCTGGATTTGCTTCTGCTTGTGAGGCCATTAGTGGATTTCGTTATGTTAACGGTTATCCAGGACAAACCCCAGTGCGTCCCAACTTAAGTTTGGGCGATACAGTATCAGGGTTACATGCGGTTATTGGTATTTTGATGTCGTTAAGGGTAAAGGACCATAAGAATAAAAAGGGAGAGGCAGGTGGGCAGGTGGTTGATATTGCTCTTTATGAGTCGATGTTTAATCTTTTAGAGGCGGTGATTCCAGAGTATCAAGGTGCGGGTGTAGTCAGACAACCGTCCGGTACAACGGTGACAGGAATAGTCCCTACTAATACTTATCAGTGCGCCGATGAAAAATATATTGTGATCGGTGGCAATGGAGACTCTATTTTTAAGCGACTAATGGCGGCCATAGGGCGTCCGGATCTTGCTTCGCTCGCCAAGTATAGTACTAATGCAGATCGTGTTATTTATGAGCGTGAGATTGATGATTTAATATCTAATTGGTGCCTACAAACACCGCTAGATGGTGTAATGTCCATTCTAGAGGCTCACCGAATACCCTGTGGACCTGTATATAATGCGGCGGATATACTAGATGATAAGCATTTTCAATACCGAGAATTATTTGAAACAGTAGAAATTAATGGTGAATCCCTTACAATTCCCGCGATAATGCCTAAGTTGGACGCAACGCCTGGCAACACCGCGTGGCCCGGTCCAGAGATTGGGTCTCATACGGACGAAATTCTCAGTAGTATTGGCATTGACACAGCGACTATTGAGCAGCTAAAGACAAGCGGCGTTGTAACCGATACTGTATGACACTTTTGAGATGACTAAACGCCAATCCAGCCAGGAAAAATCTATGAGTATATCTTCATTTCACCCACCCCAACGGACTCTTATGGGGCCTGGTCCCTCCGATGTCAGTGATCGTGTACTCCAAGCAATGGCTCGACCGACGGTAGGCCATTTAGATCCAAGCTTTATCGGCATGATGGATGAGACTAAGCAACTTTTACAATATGTATTTCAAACAAAAAATGAACTAACGTTTGCCGTATCAGCCCCAGGCTCTGCGGGAATGGAATGCTGTTTTGCCAATCTTATTGAGCCAGGAGATAAAGTCATTGTCTGCCAAAATGGTGTATTTGGCGGGCGTATGAAAGAAAATGTAGAGCGTTGTGGCGGTGTCGCAGTCATGGTTCAAGATGATTGGGGTAAGGCAGTGGATGCATCAAAACTTGAGGACGCTTTGAAGGCTAATCCAGACGCCTGTATTGTGGCGTTTGTCCATGCGGAGACATCTACGGGGGCTCAATCAGATGCTAAAACCTTAGTAAATTTAGGTCATCAGTATGATTGCTTAGTAATAGTAGATGCTGTGACTAGCTTGGTTGGAACGCCATTATTAGTGGATGAATGGGGCATTGATGCCATTTATTCGGGATCACAAAAATGTCTTTCATCATCGCCAGGATTGTCGCCAGTGAGTTTTAGCCAGCGCGCTGCGGATAAAATAAAAGCACGAACAACCAAGGTACAAAGTTGGTTCTTAGATCTAAACCTTGTTATGGGTTATTGGTCGGGTGATGGCAAGCGAGCCTATCATCATACAGCACCAGTGAATTGTCTTTATGGTCTCCATGAAGCCTTAGTGATCGTTCAAGAAGAGGGACTGGAGAATGCTTGGGCCAGACATCATGCTAATCATTTGTTGCTACGGAATGGCTTAGAGGCAATGGGCATTAACTTTATTGTTGCGGAACAGGATAGGCTGCCGCAATTGAATGCGGTAACTATACCTGAGGGTGTTAACGATGCTGATGTTCGTAGTCGGCTGCTGACAGAGCACGATCTGGAAATAGGCGCCGGTCTAGGAGCCCTAGCAGGCAATGTTTGGCGTATTGGTCTAATGGGCCACGCAAGCTCGCAGAAAAATGTAGATTTTTGCCTACATTCTCTGCGAGCCGTTTTGGGTTAATTCGCTGTTGGAAATAGATCCATCAGTGCTAAAACAGTGGCTTCAATGCCCGCTGTCACCGCAGGTTTGGGTTCAATTTTAAATATGGGGCTATGATGAGAGGGCACTGCGGGCCCGGTTCCATTTCTTGCTGCGTTAATATAATCAGCATTCGTACCACCAACAGAAAAGTAAACGCTGGTAATTTCAGGGTCGGTAGTAAAAAATGGAAAGTCTTCAGCGCCCATACCTTCTGCTTCGATTGCCGTTACTCTGTCCTTGCCCATGCCTTTTTCCCAGACCTGCTTTAGACGTCGAGCCATAGCAGCATTATTAACTGTGGGGGGTGTTGATTCCTCAGAATATACAACTTCAGGAAGTTTATCCTCTGGTAAACCGGCGGCACGACCCAAATTTTCAGCAATACGCTTTATACCCTTTAATAGAGTGTCTCTCGTATCTAGGTTGGTATTACGCACCGTTAATTGCAGGTGAGCAAGTTCAGAAATAATATTGTGTTTGGAACCACTGTGGAAAGCACCTACGGTAACCACGCCTGGTTGTCTTGGAGATAACTCTCGTGAGACTAATGTTTGTAATGCCATCACAATTTGACTGCCCAAGACGATAGGATCCTTACCTGCATGCGGCGAAGCGCCATGAGCCCCTATGCCACGAACATAGATATCAACGGTATCTGCCCCTGCAAATGGCGCACCCTCTACAACATTGATTACTCCAGAGGGCAGAATAGATGAAACATGGAAAGCCAAGGCGTAGTCAGGCTTACCAAATCGTTGCCAAAGATTATCTTCCATCATTGCTCTAGCCCCAATTACACGCTCTTCTGCAGGCTGACCAATGAGCATTAAAGTGCCAGACCAATGTTCTTTTAGGTCAACCATTTGTTTTGCCGTGCCTATAAGACTGGTAATGTGCACATCATGTCCGCAGGCGTGCATCACTGGGAAGGTCTTATTCGTTATTGGGTCAAGTTGAGTTGCCTTTGAGGCATACGGCAGACCAGACATTTCTTTAACTGGCAGTCCATCCATATCTGCTCTCATCATTACCAGCGGTCCCGGACCATTTTCTAAAAGAGCAACAATACCGGTGCCACCTACACTTTCTGTGACGTCAAAGCCATGATTACGCAATGCTTTCGCCATTTTCTTTGCAGTTACAAACTCTGCAGTGCTCAGTTCTGGATTAGCGTGGAAATCTTTGAACATAGCGCCCAGACGATCTTGGTAGTCTAGGTTAATAGCATCTGCCAATTCGTTTTTAGCTTGGACAAAACTACTTACTGTTAGACCAACTAACATTATCATAGAGAGTAGATTTTTATAGCTGTTGTACTTATTCATAGTTATGTAGCCTCTGAGTATATCATATCAGTTGTCAATCTTAACTTTTAGTTTACGTTACTATTAGTTGTAAACAAATGCAGACAAAACATTTCCAACCTGTTCTAAACTCCCAGCGTCGCAGTTTTCAATCGTGTCCCTAGATGTATGCCAATAGTCTGGGAAGGGATAATGAATGAGGTCAACAACGGGAATTCCGGCCTTTAAAAAGGGTAAATGATCATCGTGAATATAAGTGCCCTGTTGTTTGTAAAATCCCATGGCATTTTGTGACTCGGCGATAGACCATATTTCCTTGATTAGCTTAGGTGCTTGCTGTTTAGAATAGCGCTCTTGAGGTATCCTAAGATTTTTATCACATACCATATCCACGATAACACCTTTGCTGGGGCGATAGAATGGATTTTGATCCACAAATACCTGAGCACCTAATGCAAAGGGAAGATTTTTAATATTGCCCATGTCTTCTAAATCAAAAAAAATTAAATCTACCGTCACTTCAGGTTTTTTGATAGAAAATAGCCGAGCTAGTTCTAGAAGGACTGCTACGCCTGAACCACCATCATTTGCTCCCGGAGTGGGCAGGGCTTGTTTACTATGATCTGGGTCCTGTTCAGATATTGGGCGTGTATCCCAGTGCGCCCCAAGCATTATGCGATTGGTAGTACCAGTAGCCTTAGGGTTGATAAAAGTGGCCCAAAGATTTTTGCCGTTTAAGCCTTGTACTGTGAAGGGCTGCACCGTAATTTTTGAGCTTAGAGGTTTCAGCGTTTGGCGTATAAAATCTAAGGTCGCTTGTTTACCCTCTGAGTTATCTGGCGTACGCGGTCCAAATGCGACCTGAGTCTTGATATGCGCTAGGGCCTTTTCTCCATTAAAGACAGGATATGTAGAGTCCGCTACTGCACTTACCGAGAGCATTAATAGCAAGGTATAAACAATAGCTGGTTTTGGTAGCATAAGCTCTCCTGATTAACCTTTGGGAGTACCGAGGACATCAGAGGTTTCTGGCATTTCACTTTTAGGCACAGCAATAAGGGAAAAACCATAAATAATGGCGATAATTGGACAGAGTAAATTAAAGAAAGCAAAAGGAGCATAATAAAACGTACTAACGCCCAAGGTAGCAGACATATAAGCACCGCATGTGTTCCATGGCACCAGCGCTGATGTAAGTGTGCCTGAATCTTCAAGAGTCCTAGACAAATTTATCGACTTTAATTTGCGCTCCTTATAGGGTTCGACAAACATTTGCCCTGGAAGAACGATCGAGAGATATTGATCAGCGGCTAAAATGTTGGTTCCTATGCAAGTACCAACTGTCGCAGTAATGAGTCCACCGGCAGATTTAACCTTGCTCAGTGCAGCCTCAACCAGTCGCGCTAATAAGCCAGTTCGGGCCATTGCGCCACCGAAAGCCATAGCATTAATTACTAAGCCCACGGTTGTCAGCATACTACTCATGCCCCCCTTAGAAAGCAGAGCATCTAGAGATTCGTTGCCACTCACTGAGTTATATCCAAGAAACATGGCACTTAACAAGCCTTTAAAACCAGCCGCCGCTGCCGAGAGACTTGCATCATCAGCCAGTGCAATAACCGCATGCCATTGAAACACAGCAGCAAAAATGCATCCAGTTACAGTGCCGCAGATTAGCGTAGACAGAGCGGGTTGTTTCTTTACCGCCATCACTAACAATAAGATCAATGGTATTAGCATGAACGGGTTAATAGTAAATGCTTTGTCCATGGCAGTTTGAAGCGCAACAATATCACTAATAACTACATTAGAGCTGCTACCCACACCCATGAAGAAAAAAATCACTAATGTAATTAATATCGCAGGAACAGTGGTCCAAAGCATGTGCTGAATATGATCAAACAGATCATTGCTTGTAACGGCTGCGGCTAAGTTGGTTGTTTCTGATAAAGGCGACAATTTATCACCAAAGTAGGCGCCAGATATAATTGCACCAGCACTGATGCCAGGTGAGAGATCTAGTGCAACAGCAATGCCCATTAATCCTACCCCAAGAGTACCGGCAACAGTCCAGGAGCTACCAATACTAAAGCCGAGCAAGGCACATACCAGGCAGGCAGTTAGGTAAAAATAATCTGGTGACATAAGTGCTACGCCATAATAAATCATGGTGGGAACAGTACCGGACAAAATCCAGCTGCCTATTAGGGAACCTACCATCAGAAGTATAAGTAATGCTTGTAGTGACATACTGATGGTTTCGATCATACCTTGCTCTATTTCTTTCCAGCTATGGCCATTTTTAATACCGATCATTGCTGCAATCGCAGCTGCGAGTATTAGTGCAACCTGATTGGGACCAAAGGAATCTAAACCAAACACATAAACCGTCCCTGCTAACATGCTAATCAATGCAACCACTGGAATCAGTGCATCAATGAGACTGGGTTTTTTTAGAATTGTTTTTACTTCGGTCATAGGTTCAGATCTTTGTTGATATAGATTATATTTAGTGTTCATATCATGTATTTAGCATGAACAGTTTTTAACAAGCGCGGTCCTTTTTTCTGGACAATACAATATGACTAAGTGTTTTCTCCACGCCATCTAGGGCTGCGATGGCATCGATGGCTTGGTCTAGTGCCTCGGTTGTTGTTTCAGTCACCATTGCCATCAAATCATACTGCCCACTAATAGTACACAACATATCTAGTTGTCTGAGTTTTTGAATTTTTCGAATAATGTCCGGTGTTTTTTGTGACACCGCTGAGATCATAACGTAAGCGCTTACTCTTTGCTGTTGATGCTTAGGATTCAATTTAATGGTATACCCTTGAATGATTCCTGTACGCTCAAGCCTCTCCATTGCTTGCTGGATCGTGGCTCTGCTAAGACCTAATAGTTTGGCAAGTTCAGAGACTGAACGACGGCTATTTTCTTGCAATAGCTGTATTAGGGGTTGAGGGTTTTTCATATCAATTTGCTTTAAAAATTATCAATTTATAAACTAATAATAAACATTTTGTTAAGTTTATCAATACAAATTGACAGTTTTTTTCCTTAAAATAACAACTCTTGGGTAAATACAATGAGGATTAATCAATGGGTCTAGCTATAGCGCCGAGCAATTCTTCGGCCAATCAGATTGAGCGAATTAAGTTGCAAGATAGTATTCGAGATCAGGTAGCGGCTTGTTCTGCACATACCTCTGGCTATGTTGATCCTATGCTCTTGATGTCTGAAGCGCGACTGCGTGACAATGCCCGTCGATTTATCGCTTCTATGCCAAGAGTTAGGCCTCATTTTGCCGTAAAAGCAAATCCTCATCCAGATGTGTTGAGAATTTTTAAGGAAGAGGGCACTTGCTTTGAAATAGCGTCTATTGCTGAGATAGATGCAATGAAGTTATTAAATGTTAGTATGGATACCGTTTTTTACTCTAATCCAATTAAGTCTCCGGCCTCGGTAAAGCATGCCGCTGCAGCGGGAATAATCTGGTATGTTGTCGATACTCCAGAAGAGGTGGAAAAAATTGCATCGATTAAGCCAGATGCAAAATTATATCTGCGCATTGATGTCAGTAATGAAGGTTCGGTCTGGCCGCTATCAGGTAAATTTGGTGCTAGCCCTAAAGGAGCTGCCGCTGTTGTTGAAAAGGCCGCGGAATTAAATATACCGATTAATGGCATCACCTTTCATGTAGGATCCCAGTGCATTAATATTAACAATTGGGTAGATGGTATTCGCGCCGCAAAGCAAGCCTTTGAAAGTTTGGAAGCCCACGGTTGGACACCAGAATTACTTAATATTGGTGGTGGTTATCCTGTCCAATTCTCTGAAACCGATCCTTCAATCGAAGAAATTGGTGAAATTATCAATCAAGAGTTAGACACTATACCTTTATCAATTCAAGTTATGGGAGAACCTGGGCGTTTTCTAGCAGGATCTGGAGGATGCCTTCTGACCCAAATCATCGGCATGGCCACACGAGATCAGAAACGCTGGTTATTCCTAGATACGGGTTTTTATGGGGGATTAATGGAGGTAGCCGAGAAATTTCCTTCTACCATTGTTAGTCAACGCACTGGTGCAGTAGCTACTTGGGCCTTAGCCGGACCAACCTGTGACTCTATCGATGTTTTAGGCGACCATGAATTACCGTCTAACATCGAGGTGGACGATGTTATATTTATGCCCAATATGGGCGCTTACTGCACTACCTGCGCTTGTGATTTCAACGGTTTCCCGGTACCTAATATAGTTATGGTGGACTGAAAACAAATTGATTACAGTTGGCTCTGCGAAACTTAGTAGGGAAGGGAGCGGTCTTTGATCGATCAGTTAATTGGTATTTATAATGCTAAGGGCTCGATTGCTGGTGAGCTGGCTTATCTATTTGGTAAACTCAGAGGCACAGCCCAATGTGCTCTCTGCGACATCAGTCACGGACCTTTAAAAGAGAAGTCTGCTTTTTTAGCAGCAAGTGCTCAACTTCCAGTACCGTTCAAAAAGCTGCATTTAGATGAACTAAATGTGCAGCTTTCATTATTTAAAGATCAGGCACCTTGCGTAATTGCAATTAGTAAAGGTAAGGCTCTACTATTGATTGATGATCAAGAATTACGAGCCTGCGCTGGTGATGTCGATCAATTTTTTACGGTAGTTAATACCAAGTTGGCTTTACATTCAGAATAGTACTGCTCACCTATTCAATGTATTAAACTAAAAACAGTAGTGTATGCATCTATTAAGCGCATTGTGTGCGTCTTAAGGTCAATAACCTAAATAACCTACGGAGACAATAAGTGACATTATTCAAACAACTGATGAAATATGGGGTGACTTTGATATTTCTTGCATCTCTCGCAGGGTATTTTTGGTTTTGGGCTGCTCCTGTGGGCATCAATAATTATGTAAACAAAGTATCTATTCAATTGTTGATGCGTTCTCCAGAGTTACTCACTTCACTTGGCTTGGTGGACAATACACCATTGGATTTTCACAGTGGAAAATTAGATCGCTATGACAAGGTGTCTACTCGCAACGCGCTAAACTTTCTTCGGCAAAGTCGTGATGGTCTAAATGACTATGGCCCCAAGGGTTTAGAGGGCCAAGAGCTTTTGAGCTGGAAAATAGTTGCTTGGTTTTTTGATGATCTTATTCGTCAAGGTGAATTTGAGCATGGTGGCTATCTGGTTAATCAAATTTCTGGTCCAATGGTCAATTTGCCGCAATTCCTCACCGATCGTCATAGCATAAAAGATGAGAAAAGTTTTGAGCGCTATCTCGGCCGATTGAAAGAATTTTCTAGAGTTATCTCTGAAGTGAAAGTCCGCGTTATGGATGATCGTGATAATGGTGTTATGCCACCAGATTTTATTATTGAAAAAGCATTATTGGGAATGCGAAAATTTTACGAGGGAGGAGCCATAGCTAATCCATTGATTACAACCTTGTCGTCTAAACTTGAGACGATAGACGAAATGTCCGACCAGCGAAAAGCTGAACTCACTCAACAAGCGGTTACCCTTGTAGATCAAAGCGTGCTGCCTAAATATCAGGAGATGATCGCACTTTTCGAAGAAATGTTAACATTAACCGATCATGATGCTGGGATCTGGCGAATTCCTCAAGGTGAGAAAATCTATCAAGTGGCGTTACGGTCGAACAACTCTACAACGCTCAGTGCAGAAAAAATTCACCAAATTGGCCTAGACGAGGTTGCTCGTATAGAAATCGATATGCAGACGATTTTGGTAAACGAGGGTATGTCAGAGGGTAGTATTGTATCCAGAGTCCGCCAGTTAATGGATATGCCAGAGCATAATTTTCCTAATACTGAGGAGGGCCGACGTCAACAAATCGCCTATTTAAATGAAGTAAACACACAGGTGATGGCGAATATAGAAGACTATTTCATTACTATTCCACCTCAACCTTTAGAAATAGTTCGGGTACCTGAGTATTCACAGGACTCGGCTCCTGGAGGCTATTATCAGCCGCCTGCTCTTGATGGCTCGTCGGCTGGAAGGTTCTATATTAACCAGAAAAATACGTACGATAACCCTCGCTGGACACTGCCTACATTGATGATCCACGAAGGCTCTCCCGGACATCATTTCCAGCTATCAGCAAGCCAACTGATAACAGGTGTGCCTTTTTTGCGTAAGGTCAGTCCTTTTAGTGCATTTGCAGAGGGGTGGGCACTATACTCTGAGAAAATTGCCGCTGAGGATATGGGAATATATTTACAGGATCCCTTGGGGGACTTGGGGAGAATCCAGGCGGAGATGTTCAGGGCTGTACGTTTAGTTGTTGATACTGGAATGCATGCAAAGGGTTGGAGTCGTGAGAAAGCCATTGATTATATGCTGTCAAAGACTGGTATGACTGAGGCTGAGGTTGTACGTGAAATAGAACGCTATGTAGTATGGCCGGGTCAGGCTACGGCATACAAAATCGGACAGCTCTCCATCGTAAGATTACGCAGTTTAGCTGAAGAGAGATTGGCTGATGATTTTGACATTCGAGAATTTCATGAAATGATTTTACTCAATGGGGCTATGCCATTAGAAATTTTAGAGGAGTCAGTTGAGTCTTGGATTGATGATCAAAAAACCCTTATGTAGATATCTCTTATGTTTCCTGTACCAAATAATCTAACTAAGTCTTTCAAAGTTTCCATTTACTTTGGTTTAACTGCTTCAATTATAGGGCTAGTTATATTTTCTTTGAGTTGGAATTTATGGGATTATTTTGATGGGCCATTACCAGGTCAAAGAATATTTTTGTTACCTGGTAATTTATCACTCATTTACTTTTGGCATCCAATATTTACCGAAGAAATTAATTACTGGTCAAAATTATTCATGTTGCTATTTGGACAATTTATATTAGTTACAAGTTTTGTGTTTTTCATGAACCAATTAAAACGAGTTATAAAAAACGTCATAACAAGAAAATCAATCAGGACTAAAAACAGTCAAAATGTGACGGAATTTAGGGGTAAAAAGAGCTGAAAAGTCTTACTATCCATTTTTCTTGCAATATCAAAATCTTAGAGATTAGTAAGAGTTATGAACTACACTAAATTGCATGGGTAAACGTGTATAAAAAAGCTCCCATCAGGGGGCTTTTTTGTGGCATTTTAGATGGATCTATCCATGTAGCCCTCTGTAACTAGATGTTTATAAAGTACCTTGTCTTTGCACGTCATCCTCCCCAAATGCTTGCTGTCTCGTTAAATTAACAATTACTTATGAGCTTGAGTAAAATACGGAGGCCTGGGGTCAGTAATTTGGACCTTATTCGGTCTGTATGACAGATTTTCCCCAGCATTAATACCATAACGATCGTGTGATCTATCTTTTGGAATAATTATTAGCACGTTGACAAAAATGAGCGATTCATCTAGATAATGGGTGTCTGTCGTTTTCTTTTTTTTGGCGAGTTATTTTAATCAATTGTCCCTATGATCATGGTTTGCTTGACTAACCATCGGTGCTGTTAGTCATAAATAGACGCTAAGGTAAAGAAGTCCAAGACAAGAACCTATGGACACCAACTATTACGTGGTATGTAGCTGAATAAGGTGGACCTGTACTTTTTTAAGTATCAAAAAAAAGCCCCCCAAAAGGGGGGCTTAATCAATACATTAAAAAGTCATGTATTTTTAGCTTAGTACTTAACACCAATTGACATGTATACGTAACGACCTAAAGAGTCGAAGTAGCCAGGTAAGGTGTTTCCGTTACCAGGCGCAGTACCGGCATCTGAAGTATATCCAGTACCTTTGTCAGTTAGGTTATTAACACCAAAGGTCGCTGTGATGTTTTCATCGTAGCTGTAGATTGCTGTCAGATCAAAATAAGTTCTTGAACCGAAGTCAATTGAATTGGAGTTAAGGTCAGTGGTGCTACCAAGGTAACGCATTCCAAGAGAAACGTCAGTATCATAGGCAGTAGAGATAGTTGCCTTGTAGTTACCGCTTAGCTCAGGTAATGGATTCTTGCCACAGCTACCACCCCAGTTACCAGCACATTCTACAGCATCTTCACCTGGAAGTTCAGTACGTAGGAATGTATCAAGATAAGTAGTTACGCCTTGTAGGCTAAGCTCACCAACAGATGTGTCCATAGAGTAGTCAAAGATTACGTCCAGTCCACGAGTTTGTTCTTCACCAATGTTAGTCAATGCAGTGCTGATATAGCCACCAGTGAGCCAGAGTGACCCGTTGGTTGGGTTACGATTGATCAGATCACAGTATGAAGCTAGACCTGTTTCAACACACTTGTCTAACGCAGTGCTTGCAGAAACACTATCGATGCCATCTTCAACAGTAATGTCAAACAGATCAAGAGTAACGGTTAAGCCAGGAACTGCTTCTGGAGTAATAATAACACCAGCAGTGAATGACGTAGACTCTTCAGGCTGAACATTAGGGTTACCGCCACCTAAGGTGTTGTACTGGTCAGCTGGAGAGTTTAGATCAGTACCGTATAGGTTCGATGCAAGGCCAGTAGCAGCACACTGAGCAGCTGTAGCAGTAGCTGCTGAGCCGTCTTGCTGAGGTGATGCACAAGGATCATTATCCAAATCTACTAGACCAAAGCCTGGCGTGGTGTATAGCTCACTAATATTGGCGTGACGCGTTGAGCTTTGTGCTGCAGCTCTGAATGAAATCGAATCGTTGACAGTCCAGAAAGCACCTAATTTGTATGCATCAGTGTCAGCGCCGGTGGAGTATGAAGAGCTACGGTAGCCAGCGTCAATACTTAAACCTTCAGTCACAGGGATACCAAGCTCTAAGAAATATTCATCAACATCATATCCGCCAGATATTGGTAACTGAGCGCCACCTGAACCTGATCGATCACCAGTACGAGTTGGAAGATCAGGACGATCTTCAGCAGTTGTGTCAGTTGTCTCAAAGCCTAAAACCACAGATACACCACTTGGAGCACCAGGGATTGCAAAGTCAGTCTCACCAGAAACATAACCAGAAAGAATTGTTTGCTTGCCATCACCATTGATGTAGGTAGCGTTCGCTACGTAGTTTTGCAGATCTTGTCCAGCATCAATAACAGCTTGGATACCACCGTCACCTTCTAAACCGCCAGAGAAAAGATTGTAAGGAACACAAGAAGGATCAGTTCCGTCAATTGCAGATACACAGGTAGCTACACCATCTACATTGATGACGTTCATAGCCCGGTTGATAGCAACAACAGAAAGATCATTTCGATATTCGCTTGAATTAGTAACGTCGCTTTGCTGATAGTAAACATCGTATGACCATTGGTCATTGATGTCACCACGGATACCAAAGTTAGCAACGACAGTTCTTCTAGACAAGATGTCCTGTCGAGGCGTTCCTTCTACGTTACGCTTCAAAGAGTAAATAGGTGCTTCGTAACCAAGAATGCTTCCATCGCCGACTGCAAGGTTCAGGCCTGAGATATAAGCAAGAGCTTCTGCGCCAGTAGCGAAGTCAGGAGCGTGATCACCACCCATTCCAATCCAGTCGCCACAGGCAGCATTGAACTGCTGTGCAGAGAGAAGAGCGTTATAACATGGAAGAGATTCAATGTTGCCAAAAGTTCCAGAGAAAGCGATCTGAGCATTCGACTCAGCTTTCATAGAGCGAACGCTGGCATAGGCTTCAGCATGATCGTTGATTTCGAACTTGCCAAAGAAACCTGTGTTTAGGCGCTCATCAGGGCGTTGAATAAAGTTAGTTGGGTTGTAGTTAAAAGTTTGACCGGCGCGAGGAACAAACTCATCACCAATCACTTTAAAATCTACGCCAGTAACTGTTGGGTCAACATTTACAAAACCAAGTGCGCCATAGCCACCAAAGTCAGCCCAACGGCCATTTGGAATAGTAGATGATCCACCACAACGCTCAACACCACCTGAAAGTGCACAGGCAGAGTAATCGTAGTCACCCTGTAATATTGGGTCAGTAGATGTTTTCTCAGCATAGGCTGTAACATGTCCACGACCATCCATGATGCTGCCACCGAAAGCTACGGCAAACTTATTAGTTTTACCGGTAGTTACGCTTTTTGGTGCCGTCTGGTATCCATAAGAGTCAACAAGGCTTCGCAATGTACCGTTGTCGTTCTCGTGGCTGTAGAAGCTGTGAGTGTACTGAGCTTCAAAGCCTTCAAACTCATCATCCAAAACGAAGTTTACAACACCAGCTATCGCGTCAGAACCGTACTGAGACGATGCGCCACCTGTCAAAACATCAACGTTTTTAAGTAGCAAAGAAGGAATTGTGTTTACATCAGCACAGTTGCCGCCGTTTGCAACGCCTGGCGCCATACGCTTGCCGTTTAATAGAACCAAGGTCCTTTCACAGCCGAAGTTACGCAAGTTAACTGTTGCAGTACCATTAGATCCATTTGAAGATGTAATCGATTGGCCGGGTGAAACTTGCGGGAGATCATTAAGATAATCTTCCACACGAGTAATACCTTTAGACGAAATGTCAGCTCCAGAAATACTTACAATTTGTGAAGAACTAACAACATTTGGATTTGTAATTCTCGATCCTGTTACTACTACTTCTTCTAAATTACTTTCTTCGTCTTGGGCTTGAGCAAATCCAATACTTAAGGATCCTGCCAAGACACTAAGACCTACAGCGCTTTTAAATGCTGTAGAGATTTTTTTATTAAACATATATTTCTCCCAAGAAATATTACCTAGTTAATACTATTTTGATTTCAAACAAATCAAATTTTTGTTTAAAAAAGTAAACCTCATCAATGCAGCTCACCTGCTTAAGAACACAAACATTTTGTTCAGGCAGCACTTTTGCACGTGGACTTACTTCTCCAGACGCCGATAGTACACTTTATTATGTATAAATGAATCAGAAAGACGTAAAAAAAGTAAAAAATAAGCTGAATTTTGAACTTATTTTCATAATACGGGTCCATCGCTATGCCGGTATAGAGGAACACGCTTTTTGGTAATGATACTGTAGGCGGTTTTGCAGGTTAAAAGGATGGACTGTAACCGAGCGTTTTAGTGACTTTAAACTCTTATATAATGGCAGTTTTTCTAAGCTTTTCTAAGTCAGCCTCTGAATATTCTAAATAACTGGTAAGCACGCTGTTGGTTGATTCTCCGAGAATTTCAGGCATGGTTGTACTCGTGGTGCTGGAGCGGCTAAAGTTAATCGGGTTAGCCACCATGGTAATTTCACCGCTTCGTGCTTGGTACCCTTTTGTGAGCATATTTCGAGCGACAATTTGAGGATTATCGAATACTTGATCTATGCTGTTGATAGGTCCACAAGGTACATCATTTTGTTCAAACGCCTGCAGCCAGTAGGCACTTTCTTTTTGCTTCAGGCAATGACTAATAGTCTCGCTTAATAGGCGACGATTTTTTACCCGCTGAGCATTCGTTGTGTAAAGAGGGTCTGTTGCCATTAATGGTTGTTGCAGCACTTCGCAAAAACGCCGAAATTGAGCATCATTTCCAACGGCTATAATAATGTGGCTGTCCTTGGTCGCAAAGGCTTGGTAGGGAACGATGTTAGGGTGAGCATTACCTAAACGTTCTGGGATTTGGCCGCCAATAAGATAATTGCTCGCTTGGTTGGCTAACACTGCAGCTTGGACGTCGAGTAGGGCAAGGTCAATATATTGTCCTTTCCCTGACTGATGTCTTTCAAGCAACGCAGCTTGAATAGCATTGGCAGCATATAAGCCCGTAAATATATCGGTCACCGCGACCCCTACTTTAACAGGACCACCAGTATTACCATTTGTCATATGGTCAGGTTCGCCAGTAACACTCATCAAACCACCCATTCCTTGGATAAGAAAATCATAGCCCGGACGCTGGGCATAGGGCCCGGTCTGACCAAACCCGGTGATAGAACAGTAGACTAATTTAGGATTAATTTGACTCAGACATGTATAATCCAGTCCATATTTGGCAAGACCGCCGACCTTATAATTTTCAATCAATACATCAGTTTGCTCAATCAGTTGACGGATTATTTTTTGACCTTCAGTCTGAGTGATGTCAACGCAAACTGACTTTTTACCCCGGTTTGCGCAAAAGAAGTAAGCCGCATCTTGGGTATCTTTGCCTTGGGTATCTTTGAGATAGGGAGGCCCCCAGTGACGCGTATCATCCCCTTTGCCTGGGCGCTCTATTTTAATGACATCAGCACCTAGGTCAGCAAGTAGCTGCCCGGCCCAAGGACCGGCCAAAATGCGACTCATGTCAAGCACACGATAACCTTTGAGTGGCCCTGCCATAATAGTTCCTATGCTATGTCCCTTAACTAAATGCTTGGATACCAGTTTGTGCTCGACCCAGGATCAGCGCGTGAACATCAGCTGTTCCCTCGTAGGTGTTAACCACTTCAAGATTGAGCATGTGTCGCATCACTGGATATTCATCTGAAATACCGTTGCCACCATGCATATCTCTTGCAAGTCGCGCTATTTCTAATGCCTTTGTGCAGTTATTTCTTTTCAATAGTGAAATCAACTCTGGTGCTAAATTTCCTTGCTCTTTCATACGCCCTGCACGAAGAGAGCCCTGTAATCCAAGGCTAATATCAGTTTGCATGGTTGCCAACTTAAACTGAATCAGTTGGTTCGCTGCAAGGGGCCGATTAAACTGAATTCGATCCAGTGTGTACTGCCGAGCAGAATGCCAGCAGTGTTCTGCAGCTCCCAGAACACCCCAGCTAATACCATAGCGTGCTGAATTTAAACAACCAAAGGGTCCCTTAAGACCATGGACATTAGGCATTAATTGGTCTTCACTAACAAATACTTCATCCATTACGATTTCACCGGTTATGGATGCTCTGAGAGCTAGCTTACCTTCAATTTTAGGGGCTGACAGGCCTTTCATACTTTTTTCTAATATAAAACCACGGATAATACCATCATCAGTTTTTGCCCACACTATAAAGACATCGGCAATCGGAGAGTTACTAATCCACATTTTACTACCTGAGATGAGGTAACCGCCGTCGACTGTTTTAGCGCGCGTTTTCATGCCGCCAGGGTCAGAGCCGGCGTCGGGCTCTGTCAGACCAAAGCAACCGACCCACTCACCGGTAGCCAGTTTGGGTAAATATTTCTTTTTTTGCTGCTCAGTACCATAGGTATAAATAGGGTACATGACCAGACTAGACTGAACACTCATCATAGATCGATAACCAGAATCTACACGCTCTACTTCACGCGCAATAAGACCATAGCTAACATAACTCACACCAGGACATCCATAACCATCTATGGTGGAACCCAACAATCCAAGCTCGCCCATCTCGTTAAAAATTTCACGGTCGGTATACTCTTCTCTGTAGGCTATTTTCACCCTTGGCGCTAATTTCTCGGCTGCAAAACTTGCCGCTGAGTCTCTTATTAGGCGCTCTTCTTCATTTAGCTGATCATCTAGGTTGAATGGGTCTTCCCAGTTAAATTTACCCCAATCATTTGTCATGTTAGTGTCCTATATAGTGCGATAGTTGCTAGATTACAGGTAATTGCATCTGCGATCTTATGTCTGTCTTTAGTTGTTGATACCCTAGAGGGCGTAATAGTCAGCCGTTTGGTCTAAGGATTTGGTTGCTCTTGCGATTAACAAATCAATTTCTTGGTGTGATGTGACAAACGGCGGTGAGATTATCATGGAATCACCCACTGCACGCATAATAAGCCCGTTGGCAACGCAAAATTCCCGACAAACTCCGCCCGATTTCTGATCCGATTCAAGACGCTCACGACTTTCTTTGTCACGTACTAATTCTATAGAGCCAAGCATGCCAACGCCACGGACATGGCCTACAATAGGATGATCGGCAAGACCGGCCCATTTAGCTTGCAAATAGGGCCCAATGTCATTAGCCACATGGTCAACAAATTTATCCCGTTGCATAATATTTAAGGTGGCCAGGGCAGCTGCACAGGCAATAGGGTGACCAGAATAAGTAAAACCATGGCCAAATTCACCTCCGTCAGCAGTGATAATATCAGCTACTTTTTCACTCACCATGACGCCACCTAAAGGTTGAAATCCATTGGTCACTGCTTTTGCGAAGGTAAGTAAATCAGGTTCCATTGAATAGGTTTCACATCCAAACATATTACCTGTGCGGCCAAAACCACAGATAACTTCGTCACTAACAAATAAAATGTCACGCTCATTTAGTATGCGACGAACCTCAGGCCAGTAACTTTCGGGTGGCACGATAACTCCACCGGCGCCTTGAATAGGTTCAGCAATAAAGGCCGCTACATTTTCTTCTCCCAATTGATCAATACGTTTTTCTAGTTCCCGAGCTGCATGCAAGCCAAATTCTTCGGGGCTCAAGTCACCGCCATTGTTGTACCAGTTAGGATCAGCGATATGTTGCGCATAGGGGAGGGTTTCAAATTGATTATGAACAAATTCAAATCCTCCAAGACTTGCAGCTGCGATTGTGCTGCCGTGATAAGCGTTGGTGCGAGCTAAAATAATGCGTTTCTTAGGTTGCTTTTTGATGTCCCAGTAACGGCGAATTAAGCGTATGTTGGTATCGTTAGCTTCAGAGCCTGAGTTAGTAAAAAATACGTGGGTAAACTGTTCTGGAGTCATCTCAACCAGTTTGTCCGCAAGTTCTACAGCCGGAGTGTTACTACATTGGAAAAAATTATTGTAGTAGGGTAGCTGCTTAAACTGAGCGCTCACCGCTTCTGCAATTTCTGGTTGGCTATAACCTAAGCTACAACACCAAAGCCCTGACATGGCATCTAGCATTTGGTTACCATCGGTATCGTAGATATAAATATGCTCAGCTCGTTCAATAATCCTGCCATGATTTTTTTGGTAATCATTAAAATCGGTAAATGGATGCAAGTGCCGTTTTGCATCTAGTTCTTTCCATTCGGTGGTGGTTTTAGCAGTACCCATGATTGTTCTCACTATTGCTGATCTGTTAGACATTGAGTAAGGATGTGACCAAACCCATTTTTGGTATTTGAACACAAATGATGGTTTAGGTCATTCACCCAAAAGGGGTGGGAAAAACCTCTTGCTTATTCACCCTTGGATCTAAATACTAGGTCTAATGTTACTTAATGATACGGTTAATCGAGTATGTTCAATACCTTACCCATCGTTGGAATAGCCTGCGATGTCATCAGCAATGGACCACATCAATTTCATGGTGCTGGAGAAAAATATATTAATGCTTTGGCTCATGGCGCTAAGGTTATGCCAATGCTATTGCCTGCTTTTGGCGATGGTAAAGATATACGCGATTTGAATAAAATTTACAGTGTGCAAAATATAGTCTCTAGTTTGAGCGGCTTATTTTTGACTGGTAGCCCTTCCAATATTCAACCCCATCATTTTGATGGTCCTGCTCATGAAACAGGAACATTGGAGGACCCACAGAGGGATAGCCTTACACTTCAATTGATCAAAGAGTGCGTCGCACAGTCTGTTCCTATTCTGGCGGTATGTCGCGGTTTTCAAGAGTTAAACGTAGCGCTTGGTGGAACGCTTCATGCAAAAGTACATGAAATTGAGGGCTATATTGATCATCGAGAAGACAAGGCTGTTACTCGAGATGATCAGTATGCAACAGCACATTTAGTTAATTTTGTGAGCGGGGGGTTGTTGCACAAACTCACTGGACAGGTTAGTTGTAGTGTTAATTCACTACATAGTCAGGGTATCGATGTATTGTCAGATCAACTCTGTATAGAAGCGATTGCTGAAGATGGATTAATCGAAGCGGTGTCGTGGAAATCTGACACTCAAGCGTCTCTCTGGATGTTAGGCGTGCAATGGCATCCAGAATGGTTATTCGAATCTAACTCTATTTCCAAAGCGATTTTTACCGAATTTGGTAATCAGGTCCAATATTGCCAGCAACAAAAATCATAGTTATTCACAGATGCTAAACGTTGTGGTCTTGTTGTGACTGATTACTTATATAATTGATCAGCGTTTTTAGGGCTGAGGCTTAGAGTAGATTTTTTTGCCATCAAACCAGGTTGATAGGATCTGAGTGTCTGATATTTCATCGCTTCTCCCCTCTGCCTCTAACGTTAACAAGTTTTGATTTAGAATAACAAAGTCGGCTTTTTTTCCCAATTCAAGTGACCCGGTGATCTCTGCTTGATTTAGCATTTTGGCTCCGTTTATGGTGTAGGCATCTAGGACATCAGCAACAGAGAGGCGCTCGTCTGGGTTGTATACTCTGCCGGTAACATCATTCTTTCGTGTGACCGCTTTTTCAATATTTAACAAAGGCCTTGGGTCACGAGTTTCAACCGGCGCATCACTGCCTGAAACTAATATCCCTCCAGCCTTTTTAACTGATGCGGTGGGGTAGGTGTTTTGATAAACGTAACCGTCGGGGTTAAAGAGATCATTTTCGTTGAATACTTTGTCAATAAAAGGTGAAACCATCATCTGATATTCATCAAAAGGTTCGATCCAAGAATAGGTGAAAGCCATAAAAACCTCTAACTGAGCAATGCGGCTAATGTCATCAGGATGAATCAATTGTGCATGGGCTATAGACACATTTGCCTCTGAGTTTGGACTTGCACGTTTTGCCGCATCAAAGGTGTCCAGTGCAAGACGCACTGCCCGATCACCAATAGCGTGACTGTGCACATTAACCCCTGCCTCAAAAAGTGCCTTGGTATAACCTTTGATAAAACTGTATTCTTTTTCTAAAACCCCTTTACTCTGAATACATTGTGAAGCTAAAAAGCCATTTTCCGCATAGAAATTCTGAGTAAAAATGCTGGTTAGATTGGCTATTCCTTTTTCTTGAACTGTCACGCAAGCTCTTGAGTTAGTGTCCACATAGTCCATCACCTCAAGAGTATTATCGTCCGTTATGGTGAATATAGGTTGCCGATAGTGATCAAGCACAGCAGCATTTGGCAACATTGGCGGATAGGCATAGGGGTCGCCTTCTATAACGCCATCGACAAAAACCTTTGCAGTATCAATTTTAAAATTATTTATTTCCTTATGTCGCTCTTGAGTACTCTTCAGGTCAGCTAGAAGCGCTGATATTTCTATGGGTGCATCTAGTGTCGGTCGATAATCTTCAAATTCAGGATAAAATGCAGCGGTGAGTCGATAAGTCAATGGCTGTTTTTTAGCCCATTTTGCAAAATTATCGATTTCATGAATTCTCAGAGCGGCATCCATCGCTGAGGTAATACCTGAGGCGGCCAAACGCACCGCTATCTTTTGATAGACTTCAAAGTCTACCTCTGGATAGCCCCATAAGTTGGGTAGATTGACAATTTTTCGAGCATCTTCGTTCAGTACGCCACTGGGCTCGCCATGACGATCAACACCGATCAAGCTCTTCATATCTGAGAATTCATTGGCTAATGTCTCGGTGTTAAGGCCTACCTTAACGCCATTCTTATCCGTGGCTAGGTTCATGGCGAAACTGTTAACAGCACCGTGATGGCCATCATCGCCCAAGAGTATGATCGGATGTTCTAGTGATGCAGCATCAAGTGCTGAACGCAGAGTCGGAAAGTTCGCTGAAGGCTCATTGCCTTGAGCATAGCCCCATTGTTCAACGGCCAGCCAAGAACCTTTAGGCAGATTGAGTCGAGCGATACACTGTTTGAGTCTTGGAACTAGGTCGGCCAGTGAATAAGGTTTTCCAGCAAGATCACAATTGTTAGATTCCACAATACCTGGAAGATGAATGTGCACATCATGTAAGCCAGGAATTATCATTTTGCCTTCAAGGTCAATGATCTCAGTATGTTCATCGATAATGTTCCTAGCACCCTCAGCATCACCTAGATAAGTTAATTTATCCTTATTTAATCCTAATGAGCTAACTAATTGTTGTTGCTGATTAGCTGTGTAAATTGCGCCGTTCACAAACAGTGTTTCTACTGACGTTAGTTCGTTATCGGCGCACCCTTGAACGAGAGCTATCAACGCAATGGTTAAAAAGAATGGTTTTTTAAAACGCACAAGTCTCTCCTATGGCCGAATGTTAATATTACGTCGTAAGCCAATGGTTTGCATACCCTCAAAGGGTAGTTATTGGCTTGCAGAACAACGTAGCGTTATCAGATACTATAGAATCTGACGTTGACACTTAATTTAGAGATCTTTATTTATGTCCCCAATTTTGCAGCTTGACCAATTTTTATCGAATAATCCGGATATTGAGATGTTTGAGGTTCTTTTGCATGATCTAAATGGTACCCAGAGAGGCAAATGGTTACCCAGAGATAAAATACATAAATTATTTGAGGGTGGATTTAAAATGCCCTTAAGCAGTTGCGCTCTGGACTGTTGGGGGCGAGATCAAGAGGAGTTAATTTCAGCAACAGGTGATACTGATGGTATTTGTGTGCCTGATGCCAGTACATTGGTCAGAGTACCTTGGGGCCATAAGCCCACAGCCCAAGTTATCGTTTCGATGACCGATGAAAGCAGTGGCGAACCATATTTGGGAGACGGTCGAGCTGTTCTGCAAAACATACTGAGTCGGTTCAAGGTTTTAGGGCTAACTCCTGTTGTGGCTAGTGAGATGGAGTTCCACTTACTGCAGATTGATCCTGATAAGTTTGGCATTCCTCGGCATACGCAAACCGCGATAGATGGAAGTCCATCTATTGGAGGACAGACCTATGGAATTGATACTATGCGTGGCAGTGCCGGCTTAATGGACGCTATTATTGATGCCGCGAAGACACAAAATTTACCCGTAGACACGCTAATTGCAGAGTTTGGACCATCGCAATTTGAGATTAACCTTTATCATCAAAACTGTGCATTACGCGCCTGTGATCAGGGTAGTATGCTTAAACGAGCGATTCGAAGTGTTGCCCATCAGCATGATAAGTTGGCTACTTTTATGGCTAAACCCTTTGCTGATCAGGTCGGTAACGGTATGCATATCCACTTCAGCTTGTTGGATAAAGACGGTAAAAACGTATTTGATAATGGCACCTCTGAAGGAAGTGAATTGCTTAATAATGCCGTAGCTGGTTGTTTAGCCACAATGGCCGACAGCATGGCTATTTTTGCGCCAAATATTAATTCTTACCGACGCATGGTACCTGGATGCTATGCCCCCTTGTCGCCAAATTGGGGTTATGAAAATCGAACCACTGCAGTTCGTATTCCTGGAGGTGATTATCGCGCTATGAGAATTGAACATCGTGTTGCTGGCGCTGATGCAAATCCATATTTGACTGTGGCTACTATCTTGGCTGGAGCTTTGTGGGGCATTGAACGCTCTTTGAAGGCGCCCAATGCCATTATTGGTGACGCCGCTGATCTAGCGCCATCTCTGCCAAACTTTTGGAATGATGCTTTGGATTCTTTCGAAAATTCCGCCTTTGTTAAGATGATGCTGGGATCAGAATTGCAGGCTAACTATGCCCGCTGTAAGCGACAAGAGAAGCATGAATTTGATAGCCGAGTAACACTTTTAGAATACGACGCTTATTTGTAAAAGTAGGAAAAGTTTTTAGCATATTCATTTTAGATATATATTTTATATTTTATATTCGCTTTTATTCTATATAATCTCGCCCATCGTAATTTGGTCCTATTGCCGCGATTCAAAATAAAGTGCTAAAACGGAAGTTAAATTCCTAGGATTCATTATTTCTAAATCTTAGGAGAAAGTATGAAATTTTATGTCAATGCACGATACCTGATCGTGCCATTTATGTCCCTCATTGCTATTGTAGGTATTCTTTTTGGTGGCTCTTTTGCTTGGGTTGGAGTTGGATTATTTGCACTTAATACCCTTATTGATACCCTTACCAAAAATATTCACTTGCCGGCTGATTTTGACGATAGCGGTGAATCCTATGGAATTAAAAAGTTACAATATTCGGTGATGTTTTTGATGTTGCCGGTCTTTATCGCTCTACAGGTTGTCTTAGCCTATCGTATTTTTCAATACAATGCGGATGCACCTATAGTGATTAATAGCTTTTTGGGGCTCAGTTACCAAGCAGGAATAAGTGGCTTTAATCTCATCGGTGCGACAGTTTCAAGTGGTCTCTGGGCAGGTCTTGGTATTATCTATGGTCATGAGTTGTCGCACAATAAGAAAGAGGGCTTCTTAGTTTCGAGACTTATTATGGCGCTCAGTGGTGCTGCTCATTTTACCTATGCTCATGTTTATAACCACCACTTAGATCTTGGTCACGAAGACGATCCTGCTACAGCGCCTAGAGGACGTAATATCTATACTCATGCATGGCTTTCACACATGGGGCAATCTCGATTTTCCTATATTTTGGAGCAGCAGCGTCTCCGTAAGCGCGGATCTTCTGCCTTAAATATTGATAATCGGTGGATCCTTGGTTACCTGTACAGCTTACCCTCCATTGTACTCTTTGTTTGGGCTGGAGGTGGTGTAGGTGTGGCTGCATTATTTTCGGTTTGGGTTATCGCCAACTTTCTTTTAGAGGCGCTTAATTTTATGGGCCATTATGGTCTCATTCGTAAAGACGGACCTGTCGAACATCGCCATTCTTGGGACAATGATTCGGTTTTCACCAGCTGGTTTTTCATCGAAATTGGTCGACAATGTGATCATCATGTGAGGGGTGAAACTTATTTTTGGGAGTTAGATGATGTGGAAGGTCCAAACTATGGCATTGGCTATTTCTCACTATTTGTCATCACACTGATTCCACCGTTATTTAGGGTCTATGTGCAAAAACATTTAGAAAATTGGGACGAGAAATATGCATCAGCTGAAGAAAAATTGATCGCTCAGAAATTTGCATATTAATAGATTCGTAAATGATTGTTATAGCCAACCGCTGTTGTCGATATAAAGGAGTCATAGACGATGCTGAATTTTTTTAGGCGCTCACCTGCAAATTTTGCAGTTAATCTTGCAGAAAGTGACATTAGCTTCAATGCTGAGCGTGGAGACTCCCTGCTAAGTTCAGCTTTAGGAGCTGGGGTGCCCTGGCCCTTCAAATGTAAAGTCGGTAGTTGCGGTAAATGTAAATGCCGGCTTGTTGATGGGAAAATTAAACCGCAACTGGATTTTGGTTATGTTTTGGATATTTCTGAAATAAAGCAGGGTTACATACTTGCTTGTCAGTCAGTGCCGAAATCTGACATCACAGTTAGTGTTAACTTAAATGAAAACGAAATGGATGGTAAATAATGAATACATTAAAAGCACTTTTAATTATGTCAATTTGGACATTACTTATAGCCTCGGCGCTCTATGCTGTGGGTGCACATAAGTACTATCAGGATCTTGTATGGGCCATTGGTATCGGCATTACTTTACTATTAACTCACATGGTCAACATGGTGCTTTATTTTAGGGTTGCTGGAGATAAACCTTACAAATGGTTTAGCTCAGAGGTCTTATAAATATATAGATTGGCTCTCTTTTGGGCTGGGTAACTAACATTCAAATGTGCGCCCTAGATTGACTTAAAAGCACATCAAAGGAAATCATGGATAATTATTTTTCGAGAAGGAAATCAATATCAAGGCATATATCGGTGTCGTTAGTCTGTGCAGTAACAGGGCTATTATCGGCAATTCAGGTCAGTGCCGATGATAATGTAATAAAAAAACAAGGTGCTTGGCTTGTTGGTCTAAAAGTATTAACTTTGGGTCCAAGTGAGAGGTCAGTAACCTCTGTTGGGGGTGAGGCAAAAGTCAGTTCAGATACAGTTCCAGAATTAGATATACGTTATTTTTTAACCGATAACATTGCCCTTGAGACAATACTTGGGTACACGAAACATGAGGTGTCCGCGGTAGAAACCGAGTATGGCGACGTGAACCTTGGTTCAACCAAAGTTTTGCCACCAACCCTTTCACTGCAGTATCATTTTAACCGTGGGCTTGGTTTCTCACCCTATGTTGGTGCCGGCATAAACTACACCTTTTTCTTTGATCATGATCCTGGTGATGCATTAGATATTAGTTATGAGGATGGCTTCGGTTTTGCGTTAAATGCAGGCTTTGATTATGTTTTTAGTGAACGTCATTATCTCAATGTAGACATTAAAAAATATACTCTTTCAACAGAGGTTTCCATTGACGCAGGATTAGAGCAATTGGTGGATGCTTCCGTGGACTTAGACCCTCTTGCCATCAGTGTTGGGTATGGTTGGATATTTTAAGGACTCTAAAGGGTAATACCGTGTCAGTTGATATCAGTATAATAGTCATTTGATTAGATCTATTAGCAATGACAGCAGTGGAGGCCATCGCTTTACAAAGCGACGCCTCCCTGCGTCATTTCTTGTCCATATAGACACTTACGGTGACATTGCCCGCCGCATCCTTGTCTGTGAAACGATCCATGGCAACTTGCAGAGACTTAACTCAAGAAAGTAATCTCACACGGGCCACACTATACTGAGAAAAGGTTAAAAGCATACCTGAACTCTGGGACAGGTATGGTCATGGTGAAGACGGAATTGGGGGTTGACGGCGATACTAGAATAAAACTTGTCAAGAAAAACACTCAGGTACGTATCTTATTTGGATAACTTTATAACTTTATAACTTTATAACTTTATAACTTTATAACTTTATAACTTTATAACTTTATAACTTTATAACTTTATAACTTTATAACTTTATAACTTTCGCTTGAGCAATAAACTATCCATATCATTTTGTGCAAGTCGTGCCCGGGCTGACGCCAT